>ERZ650300.1539-NODE-1539-length-13007-cov-10.828598_pt1 | contig 13007 bp, 10 predicted proteins | sample MGYA00376236_ERZ650300 | MGnify/ENA primary metagenome ERZ650300 (study PRJEB26733, sample SAMN07839303) | wastewater metagenome | biome: urban; feature: wastewater treatment plant; material: waste water | place: USA: North Carolina | collected 2016-04-28 ... | reverse complement strand
GTAGCCTTCAGGAATCTTCACATTCCATCCGTTATGTTCGATATTCCGCATCCGCGGATTTCCATTTTTATCATACTTTATATTTCCCGCGCCATCGGTGACATACCGCTGTTCATTCCAGCTTTCCCTGTGATACTCGCCGCTGCCGGTAAGAGCTTTAAAATCCCAGTCGATCCCAAGTTCTTTGGAATGGGATCGGTTCACGGCAATAACTTCCGCCTCTACTTTTACCTGTTTTTCAGGAACATCAAGAGAGCGGAGAACCGCAGCGGTTTCCATGATTTCCAAAGGTGTTCCGCTCAGAATGACCGCGTTTGCCGTCTGGTTATATGCTACATGGACGCTGTCGGAAAGCTGGCGAAGCCCTTCCGCCACTTCTTTCGCTTCCGCATAAGACAATTTATAGGATTTCGTTGCTCTTCCCCCATTTTTCATGGCGGATTCCCCAAAAACAATAAGCATGCCCCCCTCTTCCCGTGCTATGAGTCCCTGGGAAACCAGCATGGCATGGAGCGCTTCTTTCGGCGTGACGTGATCCAGATCAGCCGTCACATAATGCGCTGTTGCCCCAATCAATTTAACGCCTTTTTCATAAGCCTGTTTATATGGATTTGCCCCCACAAAAGCAGGTAAAAATGAGTGATGAATATTTAAAACTTTTTTAGGGAAAGCATCTACAAATTTTGGAGTTAATATTCTCATATATTTTGCAAGAACAATTAATTCAGGCTCATATTCATTGATTTTATCAATCATTTTATCCTCATGTTCTTCTCTGCTTAAATCATCAGCACTAATACAAGTAAAAGGAATATTGAACTTCTCAACTAAATCTTTTAAATGGTTATGGTTTGCAATAACTGCTTTGATATTTGCATTTAATTCACCTGCAATATATCTAATTAATAAATCACCTAAAACATGGAACTCTTTAGTTGCTAAAATAACAACATCTTTTTTCTCTTTTTTGTTTAGTTTGATTGAAGCGCCCTCAGGTAAAACTTCCGTTAATTCTTTTAATAATATATTTTTAGAAACTTTTCCAGAAATAATACTTCTCATAAAAAACTTTTTTGTATCTGGATCAACATATTCAGCATTTTGTTCTATATTTAGATTGTTTGCAAAAAGAACTTTTGAGATGTTATAAACAAGTCCTTTTGAATCTTCTGTGTCAATTAAAAGTATATACTCTTCCATTTTTATCCTATTTATTATTCAAGCTTAAATTTTTAAAGGCGTAAGTCTAACATTTTATTAATTAATAGATAATTTTATTATCCCTGCAAATCTGCCTGTTTGTGGATTTTTCCTAAAAGAGTAAAATGGTTCGTTTGAACATTTTGTACAAATTTCTGAAATTCTTATATGTCTAATTCCAACTTCTTCTAAAAGTTTTACATTAATTCCATGTAAATCTATGTTATTTCCTTTACAAAATTTCTCTCCAAATGATGTTTTAACAATATTTACTAACTCATCACTTACTTCATAACAACACTCATGAATACTTGGACCCATTATTACTTTTATATTATTTGCATTACAACCTAACTCATTTATCATTTTATTTGCAGTTATTTGTGCGATTTTTAGAAAAGTTGAGTTTCTTCCCGCATGAACAGCTGCAATTACACCTTGTATCTCATCAAAAAATAAAATAGGAATACAATCAGCCACCATAACCATAAGTGGTAATTCTTTCTCTTTTGTGATTAATCCATCACAATTTTCTATAAGTTTTGGTGAGTTTTTATCCACTATTTGAACATTATTTCCATGAACTTGGTTCATATAAACTAAATCTTCGTTTTTGTATTCCATTAATAAAGCAACTGCTTCTCTATTTTTATCCACATTTTCTTTTATATCACCAACATGATAAGCTAAATTCCCATCATTTGAAGTTGTAAAATAGTATTTAATTTGATTCATAATTTCTTCTTTTATTTGCTTTTGCTATAATTTATCAAAATATTAATGATTTATTGTTTAAGGATAAAATTTGAATAGATTTGATGAATCAGCAAAAACTTGGGATACAAAACCCTCAAGCCTTGCTATGGCGAAAGCTTGTGTGGAAAATATAAATAAAATTATAAAACTAAAAGATAATGCAAAAATTCTTGATTATGGTTGTGGAACTGGACTTGTGGCATTTAGTTTAAGTAATGAAACAAATGAAGTTATTGGAATGGACAATTCAAGCGGAATGGTTGAACAATTCAATAAAAAAGCAAATGAACTAAACTATTCAAATATCAAAGCTATTAAACATGATATAAATGATGAAAATTTAGAAGAAAATGAATTTGATTTAATAATCACAAGTATGTCTTTACATCACATAAAAAATGCAGATATTTTTATAGGAAAAGCTTATGAAGCCTTAAAAAAAGATGGTTTTTTATGTATAAATGATTTAGACAAAGAAGATGGAACTTTTCATAAAAAACACAATAACGAGGGAGTTTATCACTTCGGTTTTGATAAAAATGAGTTAGAAAATAGTTTAAAAAATTTAGGATTTAAAATCATAGATTATAAAATAGTTTATACAGACTTTAGAGAAGATAGAGAGTTCCCTATTTTCAATTTAATAGCACAAAAAGAAGGAAAAAAATGAAAGAAAAATTTGTTATATTTGGAAATCCTGTATCTCACTCAAAATCACCACAAATGCAAAATGCAGGATTAAAACATATAAATTTCGATGGAAATTATGAAAAACATCATTTAGAAAATGGAAATGAAATAAAAGAAGTTTTCCTAAAAAACAACTATAAAGGTGCAAATATTACAGTTCCTCACAAAGAGTTTGCCTATGAAAATGCTGACGAAGTAAGAGGTCTAGCAAAAGAGATAAAAGCTGTAAATACTTATATTTTAGAAGATGGAAAAGTAGTAGCTTATAATACAGATGCACCAGGTTTTTTAAAAGCAATAGAGAGTTTTGGAACAGTTAAAAATGTTCTACTTTTAGGAGCTGGTGGAACTGCAAAAGCAATTGCTTTAGCCTTAAAATCAAAAGATATAAATGTAACAGTGTTAAATAGAAGTGAGGGAAAACTTGACTTCTTTAAAGAACATCAAATTCCATGTTTTTCATGGGAAAATTTCGAACCCCAAACTTATGATTTAGTTGTAAACTCAACAAGTGCCGGATTAAAAGATGAATATTTACCATGTGATAAAAAGATTTTAGAAACAGTTTTTCAAAATGCTTCTTTTGCTTTTGATTGTGTTTATGGAAAAATCACACCATTTTTAGCATTAGCTCGTGAAAATGGGCTTAAAATAAAAGACGGAGAAGATATGCTTTTATATCAAGGTGTTTTAGCATTTGAATATTTTACAAATACAAAAGCTGATGAAAGTTTGGTGGAAGCTATGAGAAAAGGGTTAAAAGGAGAATAAATTTTCTTCTTTTATTCAGTTTAAAACAATGATATTAATACTATCATAAAGTAAAAATATTGAAAGTTAATAAAATGAATAAAATAACAAAACTTTGTGGAACAAAAAAAACTTATATTATCTTACCAGAAGATGAAAAAGCATCTCCTAATCAAATCTATTTTTGCAATAAATGTAAAAGAGAAACTAAAGAAAAAATTCTTTTATGTTATCCAGAAACTAAAGAACAGAAAGACTTAAATAAGTAATTTTTGATTATTGTTAATCTATTTGTTATAATATATAAACTCTAAAATAAATATTATTTAAATATTGAAAGAAAGGATTGTTAATTTTGAAAAAAAGAAATCATATTAAAAAAATATCTAATTATGCGATGGTTGGGGGATTGGGTTCTCTTCTTGTTGTAGGACTAGTTGGATGTGGTGATAGTTCAAATGATAAAAATCAACAAGCTCAAAATGATGCTTTTACAAATGCAAGTCAAAAACAAGGTGCATTTGTAGTTGTTGAAGAATCAGCAGATGGAAAATATAAAATAGCAGATGAATTTCCAGCTGCTAAAACAACTATTGTTTTAAGAAAACCAGATGGTAGTGAAAAAATCTTAACTCAAGAAGAAATAGATGCCCTTGTAAAAGAAGAAGAAAAGAAAATTGATGCAGGAACTTCACCTCTTACAAATCCAAATGCTCAATTAACAGATGGTGGAATGGGACTTGGTGGAGTTTTATTATCTTCAATTGCAGGAGCAATGATTGGTTCTTGGCTTGGAAATAAATTATTTAATAATCAAAATTTCCAAAATCAAAGACAAACTCAATACAAATCACCTCAAACATATAGTAAATCTCAAAGTTCATTTACAAAATCACCTGCAACAACTGGAACTTCAGGTGGCGATAAAAAAAGTGGCTTTTTTGGAGGAAATAATTCAAGTACTACTTCATCTTCTACTTCAAAATCTTCTTCATTCTCATCTCCAACAACTTCAAGTACAGGAGGTTAATTGTGAAATTAGAAAAATTAAAACCTTTAAGTGATGAATATTTAGAATCAATAGGATTTGTTTGGCATACAGATAGTGATAACTCTTCTTATATCAGTGATGAAATTGTAGTAATCAATGAAGATGAAGCAAATGCTTATTATGAAGCTACAAATGAGTTATATGATATGTTTGCGCAAGCTGGACAATATGTAATTGATAATGATTTATTTCATGAATTAAATATTCCTTTTAATTTAGTTGAAATCATCAAAGAATCTTGGGAAAATGAAGTTCATTGGCATTTATATTCAAGATTTGATTTAGCAGGTGGAATTGATGGAAAACCTATAAAATTAATCGAGTTTAATGCTGATACTCCAACTTCACTTTTTGAAACAGCTATTATTCAATGGGCTATGTTAAAAGCAAATGGATTGGATGAAGCTAGTCAATTTAACAATTTATATGAAGCTTTAAAAGATAATTTTAAAAGAATTATTACTTTAGATTCTGATATTGAAAAGTTTGAAGAGTATTATTCAGGTCTTGGTTGGAAAATACTATTTTCTTCAATTTCAAGTTCAAGTGAAGATATAAATACAACAAAACTTTTACAACATATCGCAACTGAAGCTGGATTTAATACTGATTTTGAATTTATTGAAAATGTTCAATTTAGTGATGAGGGAATTTTCAAAGATGATGAACTTTTTGAATTTTGGTTTAAACTAATTCCTTGGGAAAATATTGCTATTGAAGAGAGTGAATTAGCACTTATTTTAACTCAAATAATAAATGATAAAAAAGCAATTATTTTTAATCCGGCATATACTTTGATGTTCCAATCAAAAGGATTTATGAAAATTTTATGGGATTTATATCCAAATCATCCATTGTTACTTGAAACTTCTTTTGAGCCATTAATTGGAAAAAAACAAGTTGAAAAAAGATGTTTTGGACGAGAAGGAGCAAATGTTAAAATCATAAATGCTGACCAAAGTATAGATGAACAAACAAGTGGAGATTATGAAGGTCATAAAGCTATTTATCAAGAGTATGTAGAATTTCCAAAAGATTCAAATGGAAACTCTTATCAAGCTGGTGTTTTTTATGCCTACGAAGCTTGTGCTTTAGGGTTTAGACGAGGTGGAAAAATCTTAAATAATATGTCAAAATTTGTTGGACATATTATAAAATAATCAAAGGAGCTTATTGTAATATCAATAGGCTCTTTTATCTAAAAAAAATCATTACACAAAAAACCTACAATTTGTTGAAATAATATAAAAAATTAAAAGAAGAAAAATGAAAATAATAATACTAATAAGTGCAATTTGTATAAGCTTATTTAGTTGGGATTTCAACTACAATGAACTTACAGAAAATGAAACAAAATTAACAGAAAAGCTAATAAAAATAGGTGCACCTCATGGTTTAGGTCTTGAGCTTGCAGCCATTGGAATAGTTGAAACAAGACTTGGAAAATTTGAATCAAGTAATAATTATATTTGTGGAATACACCAAATTAATACAACAATTGCGATGAAAAGAGTTGGAAGTAATGGCAATAAAAATAGATTATGTAATGAACTAAACACAAATAAAAATCTTAGCTCAATTCTTGCACTAAATGAATTAATTTATTGGAAAAAACAAACTAATAACAATGTAAGAAAAATGATTATGAGTTATAACTCAGGATTTGAAAAATCTAGTCATAGTGATGAATACTTAAGAAGGTTTATGATTGTTTATAAAGAGCTAAAAAAAGAAAAAATATCACATGGATAATTTTTCAAGATTAAAAAATCTTTTTTTAAGTAGGTAAACCGTAAGCCGCGTTTTGTCGAGAACAATAATTTATCTAGCTACTAAATTACTTTAGTAGTCTTGCGAAGACCAAAATTGTGAAGTAAATACCTAGTCTTCTTGCTGCAGGTTGGGTTTACAAAGCACTTAAGATTACTCAAAAGTCTGGTAGGCTCTTACCCCACCGTTTCACCATCACCAAAAAATTGGCTGTCTATTCTCTGTTGCACTATCCCTTAGGTTACCCTAGCCATTATTTAAATGGAACCACACTTCACAGCAGCCCGGACTTTCCTCTTGATTTTATTCAAGCTATTGTCTGGTTTACCTGTGGCGTATTATAGCTATAATTTCTTAAAATCTATTTTCTAATCACATCATAGTGTTCAGGAACTACAAATTTAAAAATTTCATCTGAAATTTCACCATTTTGAACTACATTTGAAAATTTAATTTCAACATCATTTTCTAATTTATCTTTATATTTAATATAATTGATTTTATTATCACTTGGTGAAGTTTTAATTAAATAATCAACATCTTCAATATTTGTAATATAACTATTTTCATTTACTTTTTTTGAACTATTTAAAAGTTTAATAATATTTATTTCACTCTCTAATTGAGTAAAAATTGCCTGTTCAAGTTCTGGTTCATCAACTATTGCGAAATCATTATTTATATATACGTTTTTAATAACAGGAGTTTTATACTTCCACAATATTTTTCCACTTTTTTTAATAAAAACTTCACCTGTATATTCTATTTTATTTGTCGAATTTGAAGTTATAACTTGAAAAAAACTTGCTTTAAAACTATCTAAATCTCTAATATCATTTGAAGCAATAGCAGATACACAAAATAGCATAGAAGCTAACATTAATTTATAAAACATATTTTAACCTTTTTTTTTATATAATCATTGTGATTATAACGAAAAGGAACTAATTTTATGTTAAATGTTTTTTCAAAGATTTTTGGTACAAGAAACGATAGAGAAGTAAAACAATATAGAAAGAGAGTTCAAGAGATTACAGCTCTTGAAAGTAATTATGAAAAATTAAGTGATGAAGAATTACAAAATGAATTTAACAAGTTAAAAGAACTTGTACAAAAAGAAGAAAAATCATTAAATGATCTATTGATGCAGTCTTTTGCGATTACTAGAGAAGCAAGTAAAAGAGTTTTAAATATGAGACCTTATGATGTGCAACTAATTGGTGCAATGGTTTTACATGAAGGTAGAATTGCTGAAATGAAAACTGGTGAGGGGAAAACTCTTGTTGGTTCATTAGCTGTTGCTTTAAACGCGTTAAGTGGAAATGGTGTTCATGTTGTAACTGTAAATGATTATCTAGCAAGTAGAGATGCAAATGAATTAAGACCTTTATATAATTTCCTAGGTTTTAGTGTTGGTGCTGTTGTTGGTGGATTAAAAAATGATCAAGAAAGACGAGCTCAATATGCTTGTGATATTACATATGGAACAAACAATGAGTTTGGATTTGATTATTTAAGAGATAATATGAACTATGATATTAATGAGAAAGTTCAAAGAGGACACAACTTTGTAATCGTTGATGAAGTTGACTCTATTTTAATTGATGAAGCAAGAACTCCTTTAATTATTTCAGGACCAACAAACCATAAAAATTCAAATTATGTAAAAGCAAATGAAATTGCATTAAAATTAGAAAGAGGTCAATTAATTGAACCTAAAAATGCTAGTGAAAAACCTACAACAACTGGTGATTTTATAGTTGATGAAAAAAATAGAGCAGTTTTATTAACAGAACAAGGTCATGAAAATGCTGAAAATTTATTTGGTGTAGATAATCTTTATTCTATTGAAAATGCTATGCTTTCTCACTCTTTAGATCAAGCATTAAAAGCAAATTTCATTTTTGAAAAAGATGTTGATTATGTTGTAAAAGACAACACTGTAATTATTGTTGATGAATTTACAGGAAGATTAAGTGAAGGAAGAAGATTTAGTGAAGGTTTACACCAAGCTTTAGAAGCAAAAGAAGGTGTTGCAATTCAAGATGAATCTCAAACTTTAGCTGATATTACTTTCCAAAATTACTTTAGAATGTATAAAAAATTAGCTGGTATGACAGGAACTGCGCAAACAGAAGCTACAGAATTTGCTGAAATTTATAGATTAGATGTTGTATCTATTCCTACAAATGTTCCTGTTCAAAGAATTGATAAAAATGATTTAATTTATAAAAGTGAAAAAGAAAAATTTGAAGCTGTTTGTAATAGAATCAAACAACTACATGAAAAAGGTCAACCTGTTCTTGTAGGAACTGCTTCAATTGAAAAGTCAGAAAAATTACATGCTATTTTAGTTAATAAAAAAATTCCTCATACTGTTTTAAATGCAAAACAACATGAAAAAGAGGGAAAAATCATAGCAGATGCTGGGCAAAAAGGTGCAGTTACAATTGCTACAAATATGGCTGGGCGTGGAGTTGATATTAAACTTACACAAGAAATTTTAGACCTTGGTGGATTAGCAATCATAGGAACAGAAAGACATGAATCTAGAAGAATTGATAACCAATTAAGAGGAAGATCTGGACGACAAGGTGATAAAGGTGAATCTCAATTTTATCTATCTTTAGAAGATAATCTTTTAAGAATTTTTGGAAGTGATAAAATCAAAGGTATTATGGAAAGACTTGGTATTGAAGAAGGTGAACATATCGAATCAAGAATGGTTACAAGAGCAGTTGAAAATGCTCAGAAAAAAGTTGAACAAATGCACTTTGAATCAAGAAAACATTTACTTGAATATGATGATGTTGCAAATGAACAAAGAAAAGTGATTTACTCATTTAGAAATGATTTATTAAAACCTGATTTTGATATTGAATCAAAAATTGATGAAAATAGACTTGAATATGTAGAAAATTTATTATCAAATGCAAATATCATAAAAGGAATGCCTAGCGAAGATTTTGATTATGAATTTATAAAAATAAAATTTGAAGAAGAATTAAGATTACTTGTAGATATTGAAGATATGAAAAGTGATTCTTATGAAGATTTAAAAGAAAATTTAAACTCATTTTTAAAAGAAGTTTATACTAGAAAAATGGCTATGGCAGCAACTGAACAAAAAAATGAAATTGAAAGAATTCTTTATTTACAAATTTTAGATAATGCTTGGAGAGAACATTTATATTCAATGGATACTCTAAAAACAGGAATTGGTCTTAGAGGATACAATCAAAAAGATCCTTTAGTTGAATATAAAAAAGAGTCTTATAATATGTTTATTGAATTAATTTCAAATATCAAAAATGAGATTATCAAAATATTATATACAATTCAACTTCAAAGCCATGAAGATAAACAAAAAGAGCAAGAAGCAATTGCAAAAATGAAAGAACAAATGGAAGAAGCAACTGAACATATTACTACAAATATTGCTCAAGAAGCTGTAAAAAATAGTGATAAAAAGATTGCAAGAAATGAAACTTGTCCTTGTGGAAGTGGCTTGAAATTCAAACAATGTTGTGGAAAAAGCGGACCTAAAAAAGGTTTAGCGGCAGGAATCTAAATTTGAATAAAAAATTAGTAAATTTCATTGTAAAAAAATATTTAAGATTTGATAAAAAAAATCCTTTTATTTCTATAAGTGCTATTTTAGCATTTATAGGTGTTTCTATTGGTGTTATGGTTTTAATACTTTCTATGGCTATTATGAATGGAACAGCAAAAGAGTTTGAGAAAAAACTTTTTACTATGAATTACCCTTTAACAATTCATCCAAAACTTAGCACTATTTCTTTGGATCAAGAATTATTAAATAAACTTCAAAAAGATTTTCCACATTTAAAATTTTCTCCATTTATTTCATCTCAAGCAATTATTCAAAGTGGTGAAACAATGAGTGGAGGTATGATTTTTGGAGTTATTCCAGAAAAAGAAGCTTTAATAAATCCTGTTTATAAAGAAGCTTTAGGGAATTTAAATCTTGATAAGTTCGATATTATTACAGGTTCTGGAATATCTGATAAACTATTTTTAAATCCTGGAGCTAAAACTACACTATATTTTACAGAGTTAAATCCAACAGGTTTTTCTATGATGCCAAAGATGAAAAGATTTACCTTTGCAAACTCTTTTACATCTGGACTTAATGCTTATGATAAAGCTTATATGTATACTTCTATTGAAGCATTACAAACTATGCTAAAAAAGGATGAAGGTACATTTGATGGTATTCATGTTCATTCAGATGATGCTTTTGCAGATATTGAGAAATTAAGAACATATCTTGGAAATAAAGCATCAGTTGTTGGATGGTGGCAACAAAATGGTAACTTTTTTGCTGCTATGAAAATGGAAAAAACAGCCCTATTTATTGTTTTAATGCTTATTATTTTAGTTGCTTCATTAAATATTATTTCATCATTATTGATGACTGTAATGAGTAGAAGAAAGGAAATTGCCCTACTTTTATCAATGGGAGCAACAAGTAAAGAGATAAAAACTATTTTCTTAAGAGTTGGAACAATAATTGGTTTCTCAGGAATAATAACAGGTGTTGTTTTAGGATTCTTTGGTTATTGGTTATTAGATAACTTTGATATAGTTACACTTCCAGCTGATGTTTATGGAAGTGCTAAATTACCACTTGACTTAGCAATGAGCGATTTTGTATCTATTATTATTGGTGCAATTATTATTGTATTAATTTCATCATATTACCCTGCTTCTAAAGCTACAAATATTGATGTAATTGATGTATTGAGAAATGAATAGAATAAGCTTTTCTGCTTATTCTATTTTATAAAACCTTATTATTTTTTTTCTTCCTCTTTTGAACCAATTCCTTTTATAAAATCAAAAAGCATTGATGGAGAATTTATTATTCTTTTTCCAATATTCATTGGCACACTAATAGTATCTTTTGTAAGATTTGTTGTTATCTCTGGATTATCTAAATTTCCATTTAAATTAACTTCCGTTTCAACTCTATTATTATCACCTAATAAAACATAATTTACTACAGGTATAGCACCTACTATTTTTGAATAATCTTTTAAAAATATAAGCTTGATATTTGAAGTTAACATCATACTATTTAAATCTAATTTTCCATGCCCATCAAAATCAATACCATTTCCAACAGTAACAAGTCTTTTTATATCTAATAATTCATTTTCTTTATTATAATTAAATTCCATACTACCATTTACAATTTTATATCCACTAAGATTAAACCCTGAATTTGTAGCCATTCCAACAACTGAAGGAATAGCTAATAATGGATTAATTAATGCAGGTGATGTATGAATAAACATTAAAAGATTGTTTAAGATTGCTAAATCCTTAATATTACAATCATCAATAATAAGTTTTCCATTTAAATTATTCATGCTCCCATTTGCATGAAAAACAAAGTTTCCACCTTTAAATATATGTTTATCAAAAATAGTATTTATATATTCATCATTTAAATTGGTAGTAAAAATATCGACTTTTTTATCTTTAGACTCTTTAAGTGTAATATTAGTCTGATTATAATTTAAACTAACATATTGGCTATCTTCTCTATTTCTAACTTCAAAATTATCTGTTAAAAATTTATATTTATCATTTAAAATAATATTAGAGTTTTTACCTTTTATATCAATATTTTTATTCTTATTATCTTCATCACTTTTTGTATCTGGAGTTGTATAATATAAAGTATATCCATCAACATACATTGAAATTAAATCTTTTTTTATTTCTAAAGATAAATCTTGTTTTTTTGTTTTTATTGATGTTATATTGTTTTTTATACTACCAATTAAATTTAAATTAGTAATTTCTTGTTCATTCTTTTTAATTGGAAGATTAAGATCTTTTACGTTTGCTTCAAAATTCACCACACCATTTTTTATAGTTATTTTGGCATCATCAAGATGATAAACATCACTATCCATTTTTAACTTGCTATTTAATAAGCTTATATTCATATCTTGTTTTAAAGTGCTATCTTTTAGTTTTGAATCTAAAACTACATCTAAATTACGTAGAGAAATATTCATTTTATCTGCAATTTCTATTTTTATATCTTCATTTTTCGATGAAATTTTTGTTTTTCCATTTTCAATTTTACCAACAATATCAAGTGAATCAATATTATTGTCATTTTTTTGAATAGGTAATTCTAAGCCTTTTATAAATCCTTCAAAATTTATATTTTTTTCATCTTTAATTTGAAGAGCAATATTTCCTTCTTTAATAGAAGTATCTTTTAAAAGTTTAGAATATGGATAAATTTTTGATAAATCATCAATATTAACATATATTAAATCTGAAACTTTTATATTTGTTCCTAAATCTTTTAGTAATATATTAACTTGTTTATCAAAATCCATCTCTAAAATAGTTTTTTTATCTTTTATATTTACAATACTTTCATTATTATCTTTTTTAATAGAGAATGATTTAATATTTGCATCACCTAAAGATTTCAATGTTTTTGTATCCAAACTTAAATTTACAACAGCATCTATCATATTTTTATATTTAAAATCACTATTTTTTATTTCAACAATAGTGTCATTTAAAACTACTTGTGCATTTTTACTATCGAAAATAAAATTATTTATGGCTATTTGTGCATCATTTATAAAAAATTCACCATAAGTTGTCATCTCTTTTGAAGCATCATAAGGAAATTTCATAAGTAGTGAGGCTTGTGTATTTCCTGTTTTTTGTATTAAAGGAAGATTTATTTTATATGCTTTTAAAATATCTAAAACATCTTTATCTAATTTAC
>ERZ650300.1537-NODE-1537-length-13016-cov-3.875164_pt1 | contig 13016 bp, 10 predicted proteins | sample MGYA00376236_ERZ650300 | MGnify/ENA primary metagenome ERZ650300 (study PRJEB26733, sample SAMN07839303) | wastewater metagenome | biome: urban; feature: wastewater treatment plant; material: waste water | place: USA: North Carolina | collected 2016-04-28 ... | reverse complement strand
GAGGAAGATTAAATAGCTCCGTTTTTGCTATCCAGCAAAAATTTGTAGAAGATATGGCCTCAATAACTACAATATCCAAAACACTTTGGTGGTTTATGATAAACATTGTTGTATTTGGATTTTGCGCCCCTATGATTTTCGGTTTTACACCCAAAATTTTTAGGATTATATTTGACAGCCTCTGCCTTGGGGGCTTATTTTTGTCGCCCGCCAAATATAAAAATGGGATAAATAGAAGTATCGTTAGTCCGGAGAGTGCTATTTTTAAATAATCTTTAATTGCCGACAATGCTCTCTCCCTTTACCCATCCTATTTTTCCGTCTTCAAGTTTAACCTTGATATACCCTTCGCTCTCTTTTAGTTTTTCTACCGGGGTATCGGAGACCGCTTTATAAAACGGCGTTGAATTTTCGGTAGGGAGGAGGTATACGACTGTATCTTTTTTTATTTTTGCCTGTTCATTAGGGATAAACAAAAATATAATGCCGGAGGCTACTGTAATCACGATAAGGATAAGAAATATTTTTTCCCTTTTAAAGTAGTAGACACCGTACAAAATCCCGCCGATTACGGCAACAGTCAAAAACACGTACATTGCCTTATCTGTACTTTTGGGTTGGAGATCTGTTTGGGTGCTTACCTTGTCCTCTATTTTTGTTAAATCGAGAGATACCGATATTTTTTGTATTTCGCCTTTTTCTTTGTCAAAATAGTCAAATTCAAAGCTTTTTTGTGATGATGGGATGACTACATAATAAAATAGCTTTCCGTCGTTCGGAGAGTTTTTTATTGAACTGATGCCTTGCGTCTGGATATTTGGAATTTTGAAATCCTCGAGGTTTGCATTTTTTGCAGATATATCAAGCAGTAGGATATTGCTGTTTTTGTTGTAATCGTCGATTTTGTAGTTTGCGACGCTCAACGATGACGCTATTACTCCGCATGAGACGGCAGATGTGGCAAAAGTTCCTGCCGCTATCTGTGCGCTTGGTTCGTTTACGACCGAGAGCTTGATCTCTTCGCCGACCATGAAGTTTGTTGTAATTTTCGGAAGTTTTATCTCCGGTTGAAGTACTTTTAGATAGTAGTTAGCCGAAAAAGAGCCGTCGCTCTCTTTTCTCCATTTTATATTTGAATTGATCGGTTTAACTCCACTAAATTCCGACAGCTCCGATTTGAGGGTGCCGTCCTCTATTGAGTTTAACGTTGCCCTTAGCTTTAGTTCCAGAAGTTCGTTTTTGTATATTCTCGGTGGTACTTTGTCGTAAAAAACAGTCAATGCATCGCTTTTTACTTGCGACGAGTTTGTCTCTTCTTGGGCATAAATGGTGAAAGCCGTGAAGATATAAAACAAAGATAAAATAGCTTTTAACTTCAAAATTTGGCTCCGATTTTTGGTTCTGTTGGTGTGATAGGGGAGGGGAGAGGATTCTTAGGAGTCTAAAAATCCTGATAGCATTTTTACCCCGTCAATCCCTTGTAAGGTTGATTCACATACCCTCTCCGGATGCGGCATAAGGCCGAATACGTTTTTTGTTTCGTTGCATATTCCTGCAATCGAATCGACGGAGCCGTTTAGATTAATTTCTAGTCCGCTTTCGTCACAATATTTCAAAAGAACTTGCCCGTTGTCATACATTTTTTTGAGTGTATCGGTATCTACGGTGTAGTTACCCTCGGCATGCGCTACCGGAACCGACAATATCTCATTTTTTTGTGCTAACTTCAAAAATCCGTTTTGATTTTCTATAACTTTCAGGTTTACAAATTTACTGACAAAGTGAAGGTTTTCGTTTCTCTTCATGGCACCCGGTAGCAATCCAGACTCTAAAAGTATTTGAAAACCGTTGCATATTCCCAGAACCCTACCGCCGTTTTTAGCAAACTTTGCAACCTCTTGCATTATCGGTGAGAATCTTGCTATTGCGCCGCTTCTGAGGTAATCACCATAGCTAAAACCGCCGGGAACTATTACTGCATCGGTATTGACCGGTAGAGACGACTCTTTGTGCCAAACGATTTCAGCCTTGTAACCTAATTTTTCGACGGCGTATTTTGTATCTTGTTCACAGTTTGTCCCCGGAAAAAAGAGTACGGCTACACTCATTTTACAAGCTCAAAAACGTAGTTTTCGATAACGGTATTTGCAAGTAAAGTTTCGCACATTTTTTCAACTTCCGCTTTTGCTGTGGCCTCGTCTTTGGCGGTTAGCTCCAGTATAATCTGTTTTCCTACTCTAACCTCTTTTACATCGTTAAAACCCATTGTTGAGAGTGCGTGATGTACCGCTTTTCCTTGGGGATCCAGTACCCCTTCTTTCAGATAAACGTTTACTATGGCTTTCAAAATATCCTCTCCTGTCTTTAATCTGCTGTCTTGGCCTACTTCGTTTAGGCTAATATTTTTTCTAGTACTTTTTCGTAACCTGCTTTAACCGAGCCCAAATCTTCTCTAAACCTGTCTTTGTCGAGTTTTTCGAGAGTCTCCTTGTCCCACAGTCTGCAGCTATCAGGGCTAATCTCGTCCGCCAAAAGTATTTTGCCGCTTCCGTCTTTGCCGAATTCAAGTTTGAAATCGACCAGAATCAACCCCTTTTCATCAAAGAATTTAAATAGCGCCTCATTGACTTTTCTGGCTTTCTCTTTTAAAATCTCCAAATCTTCTTTGGATGCAAGCTCCATCATCAGAGCGTGTTCATCGTTGATTATCGGGTCACCCAAAGAGTCGTCTTTGTAGTAAAACTCTACAAGCGTAAACGGTAGTTTTTTGCCGTTTTCTATCCCTAGTCTTTTTGATAGACTCCCCGTCGCTATATTTCTGGCAACGACTTCGATCGGTATTATGGAGACTTTTTTTACCTCCATCTCGTTATCGGACAAAACACTAACCATGTGAGTTTCTATCCCGTTTTTTTCCAGTAGTTCAAAAAGTATTTTTGAGATTTTGCAGTTTAGAGCCCCTTTGCCGCTCTCGCTTCCTTTTTTTTGTGCATTAAAAGCGGTCAAATCATCTTTAAATTCAGATACTAAAATCTCAGGATTTTCCGTAGCAAAGAGTTTTTTCCCTTTCCCTTCGTATAGCAGTTCTTTTTTTTCCATTTAGTTATTCCCCCCTACTTGTTTGTTATTATTAGAGCTTTTACGATTCCAAGCGCTGTTTGAAGCTGTAAATCTTTTGCCATGTTTTCATCGGACAAAGCCTCCTCTTTTTTGCTCTTAACCGCTTTTTCGCCACCCTGAGGCTTCTCTACCGGTTTCTCTTTTTCGAGTTTTTCTAGTTCGCCTTGGAGATGTTGTTTTAGGTCTGCTTCTTTGACGTTGTATCCCTCTTCGGTACTCTCTTTTATTGCCGCAGCCACAACCGGAACATCCGGTGTGACACCTACCGCCTGTATGGTTCTGCCGCTAGGGAGATAGTATCTGGCTATCGTTAGTCTGATAGCATCTGTTTTGTCTATCGGTAAAACAACCTGCACGCTCCCTTTGCCGAAACTTTTTTCGCCGACTATGACGGCTCTTTTGTTATCCTGTAGGCTTCCGCTCACGATTTCGCTTGCCGATGCACTCCCGCCGTTTATCAAGACTGTCATTGGGACGTTTTTGTAAGGGGCGTTTCCGCTTGCATTGTATACTATGTTTTCGTCTGCTACCCTGCCTCTTTGGGATACTATAATTCCTTTTTCTACAAACAAATCGGATAGTCCGACCGCTTGATCCAGAAGTCCGCCCGGATTGTTTCTAAGGTCTAATACTATCCCTTTTGGATTTTTGATTTTCTCCAGCTCTTTTCTGACCGAATCGACCACTTTTTTATCAAACGATGTTACCCTGATATATGCCACGTCGCCGTCTAGCTTTTTGCCGTAGACCGACTGTACATTTATGATGTCTCTTACAATTCCCACTTTAAACGGTTTCGATTCAGATTTTCTGACTATCGTCAGATCTATTTTTGTCTTCGGTTTGCCTCTCATCAGATTAACCGCTTCGTCGATTGTCATATTGATTGTAGATTTTTCGTTTATCTTTAGAATGATATCTCCGGATTGAATCCCTGCTTTATACGCAGGTGTTCCCTCTATCGGAGCTATAACGGTTAGGGCTCCGTTTTTCATCCCGACCGTAATGCCTAGACCGCCGAACTCACCTTCTGTTTCGACTTTTAAGTCTTTATACTGCTTCTCATCCAGATAACCGGAGTGGGCATCGAGATTTGTGAGTAGCCCTTGTAGTGATTTTTTGACGATATCCTCTAGGCTAAGCTCGTCCACATAGTATTTTTGAATCGTCCCCACTACTTTTGTGAATTTTGCAAAGGAGGCAAGCTTTGTATCTCCGGAGCCGTCTGCCGAGTTTGGTTGCACGGCCTGCAATGTAGTATTGTATAAAAAAAGACCGGCTACGATAGCGCTAAATGCACCGAGAGCTATAAATTTTTTATTTTTCACGTTATTTTTATCCCTTGATTATCGTATAAAACAAGCCCAAAATCATACAATTTTTTCCCTTTTTATTCTGTTGTTTTCTCAAAAACAAAATCATAGATACTTGACAATACCACACTCAAAGTTGTAAAATTTTTAATGCATAGCACATAAATTATTAGGAGATAAATTATGAACCTATTTGAAAAATTAACTAACCAAATGCAAACAGCTATCGAAGCGGCTCTGAGTCTGGCTTTGCACTCTAAAAATCAAGAGGTTGAGCCTTTGCACGTAGTATGGGGACTTGTGACCAACTCTGACTCGGCGTTAAATCAAGCTCTAAACAGAGCCTCTGCCGATAAAGCCGCTTTGGAGCTTGAGCTAAAAAGCGGTGTGGAGAAATTTCCAAAAGTATCAACAGTTTCAAAAGAGAACATAAAAGTATCTAAAAGCTTATATAGAACGTTGGAGAACGCCGACGGCCTCTCGGTCAAAAACGGTGACAACTTTATCGCACTCGATACATGGATCATCGCAAATATGAATGAACCGTTTTTCAAAGAGAGTGTCGGAAAATATATAGACTTGATGGAGCTTAGAAAAAACCTCGAAGCTGCCCGTGCCGGCAGAAAGATCGATTCGCAAACAGCAGACGAGAAGCTAGAGTCACTCTCTAAATATGGCATTGATTTGACTCAAAAAGCTTTGGAAGGGAAATTGGATCCGGTAATCGGTAGAGATGAGGAGGTTAGCAGAACTATGCAGATTCTCATTCGAAAATCAAAAAATAACCCGATACTTCTCGGTGAGCCAGGTGTTGGGAAAACCGCTATAGTTGAGGGATTGGCGCAGAGAATAGTAAACAAAGATGTCCCTTTGAGCCTTCAGAATAAAAAGCTGATTGCGCTTGATATGGGCAGTATGATTGCAGGGGCAAAATATAGGGGTGAGTTTGAGGATAGGCTAAAGGCGGTCATCGAAGAGGTGCAAAAAGATAAAAATATAATATTGTTTATAGATGAGATACATACTATTATCGGAGCAGGGGCAAGCGAGGGCTCTATGGATGCAGCCAACCTGCTAAAACCGGCTTTGGCAAGGGGTGAGCTAAGAACCATAGGAGCCACAACCCTAAAAGAATATAGAAAGTACTTTGAAAAAGATGCCGCAATGCAAAGACGTTTTCAGCCAGTCACGGTAGCAGAACCAGGGCAAAATGAGGCAATCTCTATAATGAGGGGAATTAAAGACTCGCTAGAGGCTCACCATAATATTACTATTCAAGATAGCGCTTTAGTGGCCGCAGTGAAACTATCCGGCAGATACATAACCGATAGGTTCCTGCCCGACAAGGCGATAGACCTGATAGATGAAGCGGCTGCAGGGTTAAAAATGCAGATAGAATCTGAACCGGCTGAGCTTGATAAGGCAAAAAGGGAGATTTCTAGGCTGAATGTGGAAAAAGAGGCTTTAAAGTTAGAAAAGCTGGAAAAAAACGATACTAGATTAAGGGAACTTGAAAAAGAGCTAGCCGATTTGGAAGAGCAAAAAAGGGTGTTGGAGGGAAAATTTGAGGATGAGAAAAATGTTTTCGGAGATATAGCCAAAACAAAAGCAAAAATAGAGGAGGCAAAGAGGGAGGCTGAAAACGCTAAGAGAGATGCCAACTTCAATAAAGCGGCGGAAATTGAGTACGGAAAAATTCCCGCTCTGCAAAAAGAGCTTGAGGATTTGGAGGGGCGATGGAGAAAAATGGAAGAGGGGGGCGTACTTCTCAAAAACAGCGTAGACGAGGAGTCTGTAGCCGCAATAATCTCTAAATGGACCGGAATACCGATAAATAAAATGCTCCAAACGGAAAAAGAGAAGGTGCTCCATATTGAAGATACCCTAAAAAAAGAGGTAATCGGTCAAGAAAATGCTGTCCGTGCAGTAGCTAGGGCAATCAAGCGAAACAAAGCCGGGCTTTCCGACATATCAAGACCCATAGGGAGCTTCCTATTTTTGGGGCCTACCGGAGTAGGGAAAACCGAGACTGCAAAAAGTTTGGCCAGATTTTTGTTTGATTCGGAAAAATCTATGATACGGCTAGATATGAGCGAATACATGGAAAAACATGCCGCCTCCAGACTAGTCGGAGCACCTCCTGGGTATGTCGGGTACGAAGAGGGCGGACAGTTGACGGAGGCGGTAAGAAGAAGGCCGTATAGTGTTATATTGTTTGATGAGATAGAGAAGGCTCATCCCGATGTATTTAATATGCTCCTGCAGGTGCTAGACGACGGTAGGCTGACCGATAACAAGGGGGTTACGATTGATTTTAAAAATACTATTATTATCCTTACCTCCAATATCGCTTCGGCAGAGATTATGGGTATTGCAAATGAAAACGAGAGAGAAGCAGCCGTATGGGAGGAGCTCAAAAAACGTTTTAGACCTGAGTTTTTAAATAGGTTGGACGATGTAGTGGTATTTAACCCTCTAGGAATCTCGCAAATTACAAAAATTGTTGACAATATGCTCGGTGCGATTCAGAACAAACTAAAAGAGAGAGATATTACCGTAGAGCTATCTGCCGAGGCCAAACAGTTTGTTGCAAATGCCGGCTTTGATCCTAGTTACGGTGCTAGGCCGCTTAAAAGAGCCCTGTATGATATAGTGGAAGACTCTTTGGCGGAACTAATATTGGAGGACAGGCTCAAAGAGGGGGATAGTGTTATGTTTGATGTAGAAAACGGAAATATTGAGGCAAAAGTTTTGAAATAAAAACAGCTTTTTACGGTTTTAAGTAAACGTCAAATATAATTTCGCCCTTAAATTTAATTTTTTAGTAGCAAGGTATAAAAGTGAAAAGAACGTATCAACCAAGTAAAATTGCAAGAAAAAGAACACACGGTTTTAGAGCTAGAATGGCGACAAAAAACGGTAGAAAAGTAATTGCTAGAAGAAGAGCAAAAGGTAGAGCAAGGCTAAGCGTATAAAAATTTTCAGTCATATAAAAGACGCTAAACTTTTTAACGACGTTTATAAAAAGGCAAAATCCTATCATTCGGACAGCGTGATACTTATGCACATGCCCTCAAAAGATAAAATGGTAGGATATGCCGTTTCAAAAAAAATACAGACGGCGGTAAGCAGAAACAAGATAAAACGTAGGCTCAGGGTCGCTTTTAGAGGGGAGGAGCGTTTTTTAAAAAACGGTCTTTACTTGCTTGTCGCAAAGCAAAACTCCACTCTGCTCCCATTTTCCAAGATCTGTGAAGATATCAAAAAAACTTTGCTTATGTTTTATGCCGCTGACGGAACGGTTCATAGTACACATTGAACAATTCTAGGAGTATTGCCGCTTTACAAGCCGATCTGTGTAATCTAAGTACGGTTTAATAATCTTTCAAGGTAGTTTAGTAATGCTCGAAAAACTCTCTCCAACAAAAAGACTCGTCCTTGCCACTGCCTTATCGGCTGTTTTTTTTATAGCCTATGAAGTATTCGTAGCCAGTAAGTTTAGGCCGGAGCACAATGTGACCGCTGCTCAAGCAGTTGGGCAAAAACAACCGCAAACTTCAACAACCGAAGTTCAACATACAACGATTGCAAAATCCGATACAAACGTTTCAACAATCGGTACGGCCGATATAATCGCAAAAGTAAAACTAAAAGAGTCGGAACTCTCTATCGGAAAAGACGGCACTATCGTCCAGACCGTTATGGAAGGAGATAAGTTTAAAGACGAAAACGGAAAGCATATACAGCTTTTCGCTTCACTCAAAACAAAACCTCTAAGTCTTAAATTTTCCGATAAAGGGACAGAGGAGGCTGCCGCAAAAGCACCGTACAAAGCCTCGTCCGCTAGCGTAGATGCCTCAAATACACCCTCAACACTTGTGTTGACGCAAGAGCTTGGTGATATGAATATAACAAAAGAGCTAAAGTTTAATCCAAACGGCTCTTATAATATTAAAATCACAACTTCAAAAGATATACCTTTTTTCGTTACGACAGGGTTTAGGCCTGATGTAATAGCTGATAGTTTTGCATTTAAAGGCGCACTGTTTATACAGTCGGACGATACCGTAAAAACAGTAGAAGACGGCGAGATAAAAGCTGATGAAGCACTATCCGGTATTAATGCCGTCGCTACTGTCGATAGATATTATTCATCTGTTTTATATAACCTCAAGTCGCCTTTGGCGGTAACAGTAGTTGCCGATATACATCAGAATCCGACACCATATATAGAGGCTAGAAAGCAGATAGAGCTTGGCGGATATATTGGGCCAAAATATGTCGAGACCTTAAAAAGCATAGACAAAAGATTAGCCGGTGTAGTAGAGTACGGCTTTTTTACATTTCTTGCAAAACCGTTGTTTGTTGGACTTGAATTTATTGAAGACCATGTAGGCAACTGGGGTTGGGCGATTGTTATAATAACGATTTTGATCAGAATCGTACTTTTCCCGCTTACGTTCAAAGGGATGGTTTCTATGGCTAAGTTGAAAGATTTGGCTCCAAAACTTACCGAGCTAAGAGAGAAATACAAGGGCGATCCACAAAAACTAAATATCCATATGATGGATTTGTATAAAAAGCACGGTGCTAACCCTCTTGGCGGGTGTCTGCCGCTACTGCTTCAAATTCCGGTATTTTTTGCAATCTATAGGGTTTTGTTGAATGCTATAGAGCTAAAAGGTGCCCCTTGGATACTATGGATAACAGACTTATCGCTTATGGACAAATACTATGTCCTACCGATCTTGATGGGTGCAACTATGTTTTTACAACAAAAAATTACGCCTACAAATTTTACTGATCCGATGCAGGAGAAGATATTTAAATATCTGCCGCTTGTATTTACATTTTTCTTCCTTGCGTTTCCGGCAGGCCTCACACTATACTGGTTTGTCAATAACGTTTTGTCAATTGCACAACAATACGCAGTTAACAGACTACTAGAGAAACAAAAAGCCGACAGGAAAGAGCACCATGGTTAAAATAGAAGCTTGGAGTTTGGAGGAGGCGTACACGCTTGCCTCTGAAAAACTGTCTTGCTCTATAACGGAAATCGAATGTGAGATAACCCAATACCCGTCAAAAGGCTTTTTAGGTATTGGACGGAAAAAAGCCATATTGGTTGCCGTTAAAAAAGTCTTGACTATTGAAACAAAAAGTAGTGAGCCTATATTTACTCAAAAGCGTGAGATAAAGCAAAACGAGCAAAAACAAAAAAATATTCCAACGCAACAGGTAGTCGGTGAGACCGAGAGTGTTTGTTGTAGCAGTGAAGATATCGTATATCCTCTCAATACCGAATCTTTGAGGGCAAAAGAGAAAGCATGCACCGGCTATCAGGCGGTCGATATAGAGAAGAATTTTTTTAAAGATGAGAGGGATATATCCGAGATATGCGAAGAAATAGGGTCGGATATTAACGCTTTATTTGCTGTTTCTTGTTTTGAGCTTGAGTCGGTATCTGTCACCCCTTATGATACCGAGACGGTTTTGATTACGTTTAGCGGAAAAGATAGTGCGCTATTAATCGGAAAAGAGGGTTATAGATATAAAGCTTTATCATATATTTTATTTAATTGGATAAATGAAAAATACGGTTTGATGCTAAGACTTGAAGTTGCACAGTTTTTAAAAAATCAAGAAGAAGCAATTTATACATATCTTGAACCAATAATTGAAATTGTAAAAGAGAAGGGTACATTTAAAACTAAACCTCTTGATGGTATTTTAGTTCATATTGCATTAAAAAGATTAAGAGAAGAGTTTCCTGATAAATATGTTGCTGTTAAGACAAACATAAGAGGCGATAAATATGTACTTATAAATGAGTATAGAGCAAGAGAAATTTAATCTTGTTTGATGATGCTACAATAGTTGCAATCGCAACAGCCAATGGAATAGGTTCAATTTCAATAGTTAGAATTTCTGGAGTTAATTCTCTTGAAATTGCTACAAAAATTTCAAAAAAAACAACTTTTCAACCTAGACTTGCAACGCTAACTTCATTATATGATACAAATAATGAAGTAATAGATGAAGCATTGATTTTATATTTTAAAGCACCTTTTTCATTTACTGGTGAAGATGTAGTTGAGTTTCAATGTCATGGTGGAGTTGCAATTTCAAATATGATAGTTGATGAAGTTTTAAATAATAATGCTCAATTTGGTGTAGGGACAAGTGAATTAATACTTGATTTTGCAAAAAACAAACCTATTACTGTTTTAGGTGTTATATTCCAACATTCTGCACTTGCAATAATGTCTTTAAATAAAAACATCCATACTATTCATGATTTAGTCGGAAAAGATATAATGATAGAGAGTGGTTCAGCAGATATTTATGCTCTTTTAAAAAGAGAAAATATTGATACTAACTCTCTTAAAATTTTACCTCACACTTTTAATGTACAAAGTTTAATTGAAAACAAAGTAGATGCAATGAGTATATATAGTATTGATGAACCTTATTATCTACAACAAAAAGGTTTAAGATATAATATCTTCTCTCCAAGAGAAGCTGGAATTGATTTTTATGGAGACAATCTTTTTACTTCACAAAATATGATAAATTCAGATCCAGAAATTGTAGAAAAATTTAAAAGAGCATCGTTAAAAGGTTGGAAATATGCTATGTCCAATCAAAATGAAATTATAGAAATTATTATGAAAAATTATAATACTCAAAATAAAATAAAAGAGTATTATGAATTTGAAGCAAAAAAAATGATGGATTTAATCTATCCAGAAATTTTAGAAATTGGCTATATGCAAAAAGGAAGATGGGAACATATAGTAAATATTTATAAAGAACTTGGTTTTTTAAATAAAGATATAGAGTTTAAAAAATTTTTATATTCACCTAACAAAATATTTTTTGAAGAGTATAAGTATTTTATATTTCTTACTTTATTTTTTATATGTGTTATATTTATAGTTAGTTCTATTGCTTATTATATAAACAAAGTCAATCAAAAACTCACAAAAAGTGAACAAAGGCATAAAATTATTTTTCAAAATTCTGCAACAGCTGGAATTGTATGGAAAAAAGATTATATTATAACCGATTGGAATAAACAAGCAACAAAACTTTTTGGGTGGAGTGCAAATGAAGTAATAGGAAAAAATTTTATAGACTTATTAGTACCATTAAATGAAAAATCAAATGCTTCAAAACATATAAATAGCTTTTTAGAAAACAATGATTTATATATATTTACCAATGAAAATGTCATAAAAAATGGAAATTCAATATTATGTGAATGGTACAACACACAATTAGTGAATTCTGAAAGCAAGGAAGAGTTAGAAGTTATTTCATCAATTATAGATATTACGCAAAGAGTTGAAAATGAAAAAATTTTAAATCAATTAGCAAATTATGATGCTTTAACAAATTTACCAAATAGAGCTTATTTTGAAACTGTTTTAGAAAGAAACTACTCTTTATCAAAACGAAATAACACTATATTAGGTTTAGCATTTATTGACCTTGATGGTTTTAAAGCTATAAATGATACTTATGGACATCATGTAGGTGATTTTCTTCTTCAAGAAATATCAAAACGATTCCAAAATAATATTAGAAAAGAAGATGTTATCGCTAGAATTGGTGGAGATGAATTTGCCCTAGCTTTTTATATTTCAAATGAAAATGAAAATTATGAAAACTTTTTAAATAAACTACTTTATGTAATTTCTACGCCCATAAAATATACCGATACAATTAATCTAAAAGTATCTGCAAGTATAGGTGTAAGTTTTTACTCATCAAAAAATAAAGTCTCTATTAAAGAGCTAATAAAACAAGCAGATAATGCAATGTATAAAGTAAAAAAAGAAGGAAAAAACTCTTTTTTTGTATATATAAATAACCAATAAATTTTATCTATCAAAATTAGAGCAAAAATAACTATTAAAGATTAAACCATCTTTTTTATTTACAAAAGCATTTTCATTTTTATTAAAAATATATCCAAATTCTTTTGAAACCAATCTATCTTTACAAACAACTTCTTTACCATTATAAAAATTTTTTATCAAAGTATCATTACTATTTTTAAGAAAAAGAAACAATATTATTAGTATTAAGATTACTGTAAAAAAAAATTTAATAAAAAAATTATTCTTAGATTTCTTAGTATTACTTTTTTTATTTATATTTCTATTATTCTTTTTTTTATTCGATATGATATTAGCATCTATTTGAAAAGATTTATTCTGCAACTGTTCTCTCTTTTTTTTAATTAACAATTCAAATCAAATGATTTTAACTCTTCAAAAGTAATTGGTTTAGAAAAATAATAACCTTGTATTTCATCACAATTTTGATTGATTAAGAAATCTAATTGTTCTTTATTTTCAACACCTTCTGCTGTAATAGCTATTCCAAAAGATTTTGCTAATGAAATTATAGCTTTAGCAATAGCAATACTTTCTTGAGAATTAGGAATATCATCGACAAAAGATTTGTCAATTTTTAATCTTGTAATAGGAAGTTTTTTCAAATAACTCAAAGAAGAGTAACCTGTTCCAAAATCATCAATAGCAAGTGATATTCCTTTTTCTCTAATTTTACTTA
>ERZ650300.1536-NODE-1536-length-13018-cov-18.591838_pt1 | contig 13018 bp, 13 predicted proteins | sample MGYA00376236_ERZ650300 | MGnify/ENA primary metagenome ERZ650300 (study PRJEB26733, sample SAMN07839303) | wastewater metagenome | biome: urban; feature: wastewater treatment plant; material: waste water | place: USA: North Carolina | collected 2016-04-28 ... | reverse complement strand
ACTGCAAATCCACGTCCTGCTTCACCAGCAGTTGCTGCTTCAACAGCTGCATTTAGTGAAAGAATATTAGTTTGGAATGCTATTTGATCAATCACTTCAATAGCAACATTTATAGAGCTAACTTCTTTATTTATATCATCCATAGAAATGGCTGTTCTATTTGCCAAATCTTGTCCATTTTTTGCAGATGTTGTAACATTTTGTGCAAGTTTAGTCATCTTAACAGTTGCCAGAGTATTTGCTTGAATTGTTGATGTTATCTCTTCAAGCGCAGCAGCAGTTTCTTCAAGTGAAGCAGCTTGTTGATTTGAAGAAGTTGATAAATCATTTGATGCAGCTGAAAGGGTTTGAGTACTTTCATTTAATTTATTTCCTGTATTCATTATCATAGCTAGAATTTCAGATGTATTATTTCCTACAAGTTTAATTCCAGCAGTTAATGAACCTAAATTCCCATATATACCACTATCATCTATTTTATAATCAAATTTTGATTCAGAATAGTGTCTTAAAGTTTCATTGATTTTTTCTAAAGTCTCTTTTGTACTTATAATCATAGCATTCAATCTATTTTTTAAATCTTCAACATATAGATTTGATGCTTTAGAATTTACTGTATAAACAAAAAAACCATTTGCTGTTTTTTCTAAAACATCACTTACTTCTTCAATTACAATTTCATCTTGTTTAAGACCTGTTCTTACTTTATCCATATAGGCATTAAATAGATCTGCAACTTCACCAATTTCATCCTTTGATTCAACATTTAAAGTAATATTAGTGTCATTAGAATGTAATAAATTTTCAAATCCATTTTTTAATTTCATTATAGGACTAGTTGCTTTTCTTACAATAACAAAAATCAAGCCAATAGTTATAAAAGCTAAAATCATTGATATAATTGAAATATCTGTAATTAGATTACTTATTTGAGCATCTGATTCTTCAAGAGAAAAAGTCAAATCCATAACACCTATTACATCACCTTCAACTTGGTTTGAATGGCACATCAAACACTCTTGAGATGCAATCATTGGTTTTAACATTCTTATACTATGTCCATTATTATCATCTGTTTGCAACATTAAGGGCTGTTTTGAACTAAATGTATCGAGAATTTTTTCATCAGTAGTGTAAGGAACACTTGAAGCATATAGTTCCATTAAAGATTTACTTTTAGCAACAGTTAGATTTTTTACACCTTTAATTTGTTTAGCATCTTCCTCTGCTTTTGCAATTTGTATTGGATCTCCCGAACTCATTGCATTTCTTAAACTTTGAAACATTGCAGCATTTAACATTGCAAGATTTTCTTTTGTTTTATTGATAGAGTCTTCAGAGACTTTCGAGGTAGTAACATAAACTACTGTTATACTACTTATTGACATTAACACGAATAGAGCAAAGATAATTTTATTACTTATCTTTTTAGTTATTAATTCAAGCATGGTGTTAGCCTTTTTTGTTTAAGTGTATTTATTATATAATGAAGTTCATTTATTAAATATTAATTAAATATTAAATTCAAGATTTTATAAGATAAAGAGTTAGAATAATGATAGTCGGGCTTATAGGTAAAATAATAAAGAAAGAACCAACGTTATTAAATGTAAATGTTAATGGAATAGTTTATGAAGTTTTTGTTTCTTTAAATTGTAGTGCAAAAATTATTTCTGATGAAGTGAAGCTTGAAATCACACATATAATAAGAGAAGATTCACAATCTTTATATGGTTTTTTAGATGTAAATGAGAAAAAACTTTTTGATACAGTTATTAAAATAAATGGTGTAGGTCCAAAAGTTGCCCTTGCCATTTGTTCTACATTTACACCAACATCTTTTGCACAAATTGTAAATGATAATGATGTTACAATGTTAAAAAGAGTTCCAGGTTTAGGACCTAAAGGTGCAAGTAGAATTTTAGTTGAGCTTTCAGGATTTATAGTTGATAATCATGATGGAAGTGAAGATTCTACTTTCTCTTCTTCATTTGAAGCAGCACTTGCTTTAGAATCTTTAGGATTTAAAAAAGATTTAGTTTCAAAAGTATTAAAAACTTGTGTAAGTGGAAATACAAGTGATTTAGTAAAAGAAGCATTAAAAAAATTACAAAAATAAAAAAATATATTTATAAAAAAGGAATTTGATGAAGATAGCTATAGTTTTTGGTGGAGTGAGTTTTGAACATGAAATCTCAATAGTAAGTTCAATTGCTATGAAAGATGTATTAAACAATGAATTAATTTATCTATTTTTAGATGCATCGAGAGATTTATATTTAATCCCTACGAATATTATCAAATCAAAACTGTTTAGTTCAGGTGAATACAAAAAATTTGATAAGGTTTATTTTCAAAAAGGTGGATTTTATAAAAAAGGTGGACTTTTTTCAAAAGAACAAACAATACCTTATGATGTTGTTTTAAACCTTTCTCATGGAGGAGATGGAGAAGATGGTATTTTATCATCTGTTTTAGATTTTTATAATATTCCATTTATTGCTCCAAGAACTGAAGCTTGTGTAGTTAGTTCAAATAAATTTTTAACAAAAGGTTATGCTTCAAGTGTTGGAGTTAATACTTTAGATTATAAATATTTTACAAAAGGACAAAAAGTTACTGTTGATTCATTTCCAGTTATTTTAAAACCTGTAAAACTTGGAAGTTCAATTGGTGTTTCAATTGTAAAAAATCAAGAAGAGTTAGAATATGCACTTGATGTAGCTTTTGAATTTGATAATGCAATTATTCTTGAACCATTTATAAGTGGAGTAAAAGAGTATAACTTAGCTGGAACAAAAGTAAATGGAGAGTTTAGATTTTCTATTATTGAAGAGCCACAAAAAGCTGAGTTTTTAGATTTTGATAAAAAATATTTAGATTTCTCAAGAACTTCAAAAGCAAAAGAAGTTGATTTAGGAGAAAAATTAAATGAAGAGATAAAAGAGTCATTTAGAAGACTTTATAATACTTTATTTGAAGGCTCAATCATTAGATGTGATTTTTTTGTTGTAAATGACACTGTTTATTTAAATGAAATAAATTCAATTCCTGGGTCTATGGCAAATTATTTATTTGAAGATTTCTCAAGTTTATTTAACGATGTTGCAACTACACTTCCAATAAAAAAACATATTCCAATAACTTATGAATATGTAAATAAAATACAAGCTACTAAAGGAAAATAAGTTTTGGCAACGAAGAATCTGATTGTTGATAATAAAAATTTTGATATTTCTTATGAAATAGTAAATCCAACAGCTAAAAAAGATATAGTTTTTTTACATGGTTGGGGTTCAAATAAGGATATTATGAAAAATGTTTTTTCACCTTATTTGAAAGATTTTAGACATATTTATATTGACTTACCAGGATTTGGGAAAAGTTTAAATAATTATGTTTTAACAACACAAGATTATGCCAAAATCGTTGATGAATTTTTAAAGCTTTTAGACTCTTCAAAAGATATAATTGCAGGTCACTCTTATGGTGGAAAAGTTGCAGTTTTATTAAATCCAAAAAATCTAGTAATGTTAAGTAGTGCTGGAATTTTAGAAGAAAAACCTTTTGATGTAAAAGCAAAAATCTTTTTTGCAAAGGTTTTTAATGCTTTGGGATTAAGAGGTATTACAAAAAGATTTAGAAGTAAAGATGTAAATACAATGAGTGAAAATATGTATGCAACTTTTAAAAATGTTGTAAATGAAGATTTTTCATCATATTTTTCAAACTTTTCAAATAATGCTTTAGTTTTTTGGGGAGAAAAAGATACAGCTACTTCTTTAGAATCTGGCAAAAAAATGGCATCATTACTAAAAAAATCAACATTTACATCTTATGATGGAGATCATTACTTCTTTGCAAAAAATGCAAAAAATATAAGTGAGAGAATTGAAAATGGAATACTTTAATATTATTACGCACATTATTTTAATAATGAGTTTAGGTTGGTATTTAATTACTAATCTTCAATGGTATAACTATAAATTAGAAAGAGTTATCCTAAAACATCATAAATGGCAATGGCATATTACATATTTTCTTTCACCAATAGTTCTTTTTTATATTATTCCTGAACCTTATTATGCTGTTTATTTTTATCTTATATATATGACAAGTTTTGTTTTATGGAATAAAAAATTAGATAAACCACTTGTTTTAACATCACGAGTTAAAAGATTTTTAGCGGTATTACTTTTTATAACATTTGCAATGACAGCTCTTTGTTTAGCAAGTCCTAATTGTACAAATATGTTTATTTTTATCCCATTGATTTTAGTTTATGTTATTTCAACAATTATGGAAAAGATATTTTTTATCTCTTTTAAACATAAAGCAAAACAAAGATTCCAAAGTATTGCAGGATTACGAACAGTTGCAATTACTGCTTCATTTGGAAAAACATCTATTAAAAACTATTTATATCATGTTTTAAAAAAGAAGTATAAAACATATAAAACTCCAAGAAGTGTAAATACTATTGGAGGAATAGTTCTTGATGTAAATAAAGATATTCCTCTTGATACACAAATATACATTGCAGAAGCAGGAGCTAGAGTAAAAGGTGATATTGAAGAAATCACAATGTTTTTAGAACCTGATATTTGTGTTATTGGAAGTGTTGGTGAACAACATATTGAATATTTTAAAACCCTAGACAATATAATTCATACAAAAATGGAAATTCTAAAATCTCCAAAAATGAAAATGGGATTTGTTCATGAATCGGTTCCTATTAAACCTTATTCAACTATTACAAAATATCCAAATAATTTACATATTACAAAAAGCAATTTAGATGGTATTTGGTTTGATGTTGAAGTTGCAGGAAATATAGAACATTTCCATGCTCCAATTTTGGGAAGTTTTAATGCAATAAATTTAACAGCAGTTATTTTAGTATCTCATTATTTAGGTATGAGTATCAATGAAATAAAAATGGCACTTTGTACTCTTCCTCAAGTTGAACATAGACTTCAAAAAATAGAAGCAGGTGGAAAAATCATAATAGATGATTCTTTTAATGGAAATTTAGCTGGAATGCTTGAAGCTGTAAGTATTTGTTCAACTCATACAGGAAGAAAAGTAATTATAACTCCAGGGCTTGTTGAATCAACAGATGAAGCGAATATTTTATTAGCAAAAGAGATAAATAAAAATTTTGATTTTGTAATTTTAACAGGAAGTTTAAATACTCATTTATTTAGTGCAAATATCGATAAAGAGAAAGTATATGTTCTAAAAGATAAAGCATTAATGGAAGCAACTTTAGCAAAAACAACAAGATCTGGTGATTTGATTTTATTTGCAAATGATGCTCCAAATTTCATATAAAATTTAGGAAATAAAATGGAACATTTATATGCACCATGGCGATATGATTATGTAAGCGAAGAAAAAATAGAGGGTTGTGTTTTTTGTCATATTTCTAATAATATAGCTGATGAAAAAATGCAAGTTGTATTTTCTGATGAATATTGTTATGTGGTTATGAATAAATTTCCATATAGTCCAGGTCATATGATGGTTGTTCCTTTTTTTCATACTTCAAATATTGAAGATCTACAAGATGATGTTTGGTTACAAATGAGTAAACGTGTGCGTCAAGGAGTAAAGCTTTTAAAAGAAGTTATGCCATGTGAGGGTGTTAATATTGGTATGAACTTAGGAAAGGCAGCAGGTGCAGGAATTGAACAACATGTACACTATCATATGCTTCCAAGATGGAATGGAGATACAAATTTTATAAGTACACTTGGTGGAACAAGAGTATATCCAGCTTCATTTGATGAGATTTTTAAAAAACTAAAAGATAACGCTTCAAAATATTTTATATAAATAATAATTTAATAATAGTAACAAAATAAAAGAGTAAAATAACTCCTAATTTTATTAGGAGTTTATATATGAAAGAGTTCATAAAAAGTTTTTATAAAAATAACTTTGTTTACAATGGAACAGAGAAGTTATCAAAACTTACGATTTTTTTTGTTATTTTATTGGATATATTAATTTACAGCACTTTAAATCTTGGAATTGATTTTCAAACAAGAGTTCTAAATAGCCCAACAGTTACTTTCCCCTATAAATGTCGTGATGTTATAAATAGTACAAATATTGATGATTTTAACTCATATTTTTATTCAAAAGATAGTTATAACAACTACTATTATGATGATAACTATCAAGAAATAAAAGATTCTTTGATAGATAATAGATGTTTTATTACAAATACAAAAATAGAAGAAGTTAAAAAAGAACACGATATTAAACAGCTCATTAAAACTCAAAATGAGTTATTAAATAGTGAAAATAAAATAAATAATGAACTTTACTACATAAAAGAGAACTACAACACAGTTTTATTTGAAAAACTTTCTTCTCAAAACACAGATAAATCAATCATAAAAGATAATCTAACAACTCAAAATGTAAAAGAAAAATATTTAGCTTATGAAAAAGAGTTAGCAAAAATTCAAAAAGAAAAAGAAGATTTTTATAAAACATTTTCTGAGTCAAAAAGTGTAAAAGATTTAGTTGCATATATAAATGATAATAAACAACAAATAAATGATGATATAGAAAAAGCAAATAAAGCATATAGTTTAAAAATAGAGTTAGTAACTTTACTCTTTTTATTTCCATTAGTTTTTGGATTTTTCTATTTAATGAAAAGATATTTGGCAAAAGAAAAATATATACTTTATGTGATGTTTAAAAACATTTTTATAATAAGTTTAATTCCAACTTTGATTTCAATCTTTAATTTAATATATGAATTCTTACCAAAAATATTCCTTGAAAAATTGATGCAGTTCTTTTATGAACTAGAAATTCCTTTTATTGTTTATTATTTTGTAATTATTATTTTTGTTTTTATATTTGGATTTTTAATCATAAAAGTACAAAAAAGATACAAAGAAAACAACAATAAACTAAAAAATAATAGTATAAGTAAAGTAGAGTCTTATAATAAAAATATTTGTAATAGTTGTGGAAATAGTGTTGATTTTAAAACAATGAATTTTTGTCCTTGTTGCCAAAATCAACTAAAAATAGAGTGTAAATTTTGCCAACACAAAACAATAAAAGGATTATCTTATTGTAGTAATTGTGGGCAAAATATCAGTGCCTAATTTATTTTTAAAATGTAGGTATTAACCTACATTTTTTTAATATTTTCCTTGGTAAAACCCAGAAAATAAAAGAATATCATCACTCTTTTTATTTTCTAAATCATTAATAATTAAATCTTTTAATATAGTCGCAAGTGCTGGACCAAATGTCATACCAAGCCAACCTAAACCCATTCCATAGATTAGATTCTTATATTTCTCATCTCTTCCAATTAAAGGCATATCATTAGGTGTTAAAGGTCTAAAGCCAGTCCATTCAATAATGTTTTCCATTTCAAAAGGAATAGTATATTTTTTGAAATTTTCTTTTATACTCTCTATTTGTTTTTTTACTATTCTATGGTCTGTTGAACCAATTTCTAATTTAGATGTAATTCTTACATCATCTCGTCTTGGAGTCATAACAATAAATAAATCAGCAAATAGTGTTGAAGTAATAGGTTGTAATTCTTTAGGCATTGTAAATGTTAGACTATAACCTTTAGCTGGAGTCATCATTAGATTTTGTTTTAGTTTATCAGCTAAAAGTGTTTGATAACCTGTTGACATTATATATGTATCAGCTTCATAAGTATTTAGTGCAGAACTAATTGATTCTATTTCTTTATTGCCATATTTAATATGTGTAATTCTTTCATTTAATATAAACTCAGCACCATTTTCTTTTAAATATCTTTTTAGCTCAAGCATAACTCTTTTTGGGTCAAAGTGAGTATTTCGTTTAAAATGAATTGCACCCTTTACATCATCAGTTACACAAGGTATGAAATCTTTTATTTTATTTTTCTCTATTACTTCAAATATATCATCATTTTTAATAGCATAATCAAGTAGCTTTTTATCATAACTACTTTGCTCTGTAAAAACAGATAACATACCCTTTCTATGAAAATCTAAATCTAATCCATCAACATTCTGCATCTTCTCATATAAGTCATTAGAGATATTCCCATACTTCTCAAATAATGCTAATGTTCTTTTTAATCTATCTTTGTTTGCACTATTAACAAACTTCCAAAGCCATTTGTATATTTTAATATCTAAAGTAGGGTGTATATTAACAGGTGATTCACCTTTGAGCATAAGTTTTAAAGTATTAAATACAATTCCAGGATTAGCAAGAGGTCCTTTGTCAAATGCAGATAATAAACCAGCATTACCAAAAGAAGTTGAATCTGTTATGTCACTTTCATCTATAATAGTAACTTTCCTACCAGCCTTGAGAAGTTTATATGCAGTTGTTAAACCCATAATCCCTGCACCAATAATTATAATGTCTCGTTTCATAAATCAACTCCTTTAGTGAAGAAAAAACTATAAAACAATATACAATATTTATTCCAAAGATAAATTATATTTTCTGTATGAAATGTATGGAAAATAGTGAAATAATATTTTTTATATGTACTGCGAGGTATTGTTTAAAATATAAAAAATTGGCTTAATTAAAACCCGAAAATAAAAAATGGTGCAGCACAAACTATAACTAAAGTTATAAGTGCAGTAGCAGGAATCATAAGTTGATTTTCAAAGTAATTTTTCATAAAATATTATAGTAAAAAAAGGTAAAAAGTAGATGAATAAAAATCAATATTGATTCTGAAAATACAAAATTTAGATACCTTGAATAATAAAATAAATAGTAATTCAAAATGATTTAATAAAGCTAGATTTTAATATTAGGTCAACTAAAGGAATTAAACATACTCTTGAAAAAATAGAAGTATTAGGTAGATCTTCATAACTAATTAAAGTTGATATAATAACTCTAAATATTAATTTGGAGTTATTTATGAGTATATGTACTTGTTTTTGTAGAAGAACTTAGTAAAGAAGTATATAGTATTGTTAAAGCTGGAGTTAAAACTTTTTATAAAGCAAGTGCAAAAATAGCTATAGATGTTATAAAAGATTATATGAATACAAGATTTGAAGATTTTGCTTATGAACAAAGAGTAATTAACCAAAGAACAAAAAGAAAAAATTTATGTAGATAAGTAGCTTTTAGACTATATAAATAGTAGCTACAAATATACTGAAGTATTACAAGTTTTTGCTGAGAGCATGGAACCTGATATAAAAGATGGAAGTTTAATATTTGTAGATAAAAGTAAAAAAGAAATAGATAATAAAAGTATATATCTTGTAAATACAAAAGATGGATTATTTGTTAAATATATTAATATAGAAAATGATAAAGTAATTTTAAAATCAAGTAATCAAGTTTTTGATGATATATCATTATATATAGATGATGTAAATATTATTGGTAAAGTTTGTGGAATATTAATAAGGAAATAAAATGAAACAATATACACAATCAATTAGAAAAGCTTTAGAAAATGAAAATTGGTATGGAGCATTAATGATTGCTTTATCAATGCCTGATATATGTGCTGGCATTGAGACACCAAAAGAAGAATATACTAAAAGATATTCAAGATGGTTTAATAATTGGATGAAATGTCATTATACAGTTAGAAGACAAAAGCCATTATCTCCTAAACTTGAAAATGAGTCACCTATGGTTTATATAGAAAGAATTAGGAAAGAAAGATTATCAAATTTTGTTTTTCCTCAAAAAGAAGAAATAGAGAGTTTTGAAGAATATAATATTAAATATAATGAAGCATTTGTAAAGTCAGTTGATGATGAAGATTATGTGTTTTTAAATGGCTATGATGCATTTAAATTGAGGTGTAGTATTCTTCATGATGGAAAAAGCAGAACTAGGGGTAAAGAAGTAACTAATTTTGAATTTGTTATTCCCAAAAAAGATTTTATGGTTCATTGCAATATGATTGAAAAACAAACTTTACAATTACAGATTGATATATTTTGTAATCAAATGGCAGACGCAGTAGATAAGTGGCATGAGAGTAAAAAAGAAGATAAAGAAATTATTATTAGAATTGAATCATTATTAAAAATACACTCTTATTAATTTATAAATTTGCTTTTAAAATGTAGGTAAAAACAATTTAAAAGAGTGTTTTTATTGCATACATACATTTCAAAAGCAAAATACACACATTTTAAAAGCGGTTTTACACAAAAATTTTCTAGATTTTATTAAGGATAAAATAAAGTTCTTATCCTTAATGCAAACTTATTAAACTAGTCAAACAAGCTTTATTGTCCTTTTAAAAAGGAAATAAAATTAAGAACTTTTTATATGAAAGCCCATAATACTTGACATTTAACCTCATTTAAGTTATAATCCACGTCCACTAAATGTGGTTAGAGTGCATTTATGCGCATCTAACGAGTTCTTTAAAGGAAAAAAATGGAAAAGATTAGATTAAAGCTTAAAGCTTATGATCATAGAGTTTTAGACAGAAGTGTTGCTTCAATAGTTGAAGCTGTTAAAAGAACTGGTGCTGATTTAAGAGGTCCAATCCCTCTTCCTACAAAAATCAGAAGATATACAGTTATTAAAGGTCCTCACGTAAATAAGGATTCTAGAGAGCAATTTGAAATCAGAGTTCATTCAAGAATTATTGATATTATAGCTGCAACTCCAGATACTGTAGATTCGTTAATGAAACTTGACTTAGCTCCTGAAGTTGATGTTGAAGTAAGATCTATGGGTCAAGAATAAGAAGAAAGGGTAATACAAGATGGAATTTATAGTTCAAAAAATCGGTATGAGTAGAACAGTTTCTGTTCCAAGTACTCCTGTTACACTTTTAAAAGTTCTTGATACTAAAGTGTGTGAAGTGACTGACGGTGTAGCAATTGTATCGTATAGCAATGGTAAAAAATTTAACAAAGCTATCGAAGGTATACAAAAAAAATATAACTTATCTAAAGAGTTTAACAGATTTGCAACAATGACTGTAGCAAATGCTGAAGCTGGTGATTTAGATGTTTCTGGATTAAGTGAAGCAAAAATTTTAAAAGCTACTTTTAAAACAAAAGGTAGAGGTTTTACAGGTGCTGTAAAAAGATGGAATTTTGCGGGTGGTAGAGCATCACACGGTCACAGAATGGGTAAAAGAGTTGGTTCAATCGGTAACTGCGAATGGCCAGGTAGAGTTCAGCCAGGTAAAAAAATGCCAGGGCAATACGGAAATACAAATGTATCTGTTAAAAATGAAGTTCTTTCATTTGATGCTGAAACTGGAATTTTAGTTCTTAAAGGTTCAGTAGCTGGTCCAAACGGAGCATTAGGAAAAGTAAAGGTTGCTAAATGAGCAAAGCAATAGTATTAAACGAAAAATTTGAAAATAATGGTGAAGTAGTTTTACCAGCAAGTTATGATGAAATTAACAAACATAACTTATATTTATATGTAAAATCATATTTAGCGTCTTTAAGATCAAATACAGCGAGAGCTAAAACAAGAGCAGAAGTAAGCGGTGGTGGTAAAAAACCTAAAGCTCAAAAAGGTTCTGGTGCAGCTAGATGGGGTTCAAAAAGATCTCCTTTATTCGTTGGTGGGGGACAAGCATTTGGACCTACTAAAAGAAACTATAACCAAAAAGTTAACAAAAAACAAAAAGCATTAGCATTAAAATATGCTATCAATGCTCAAGCAAATAATAGTACTTTATTTGTTGTTGATTCAATTAAAATTGAATCAGGAAAAACTAAAGAAGCAGTTGCAGTTTTAAGTAAAATAAACAAAAGAGATACATTAATTGTATGTGATTCAATTGATGAAAAAACTTATTTAGCGTTTAGAAACATTAAAAACTGTTATATGGTTGAAAAGCAAGAAGTTAACGCTTATTTAATTGCTGCATACCACTCAGTACTTATTGAAAAATCAGTACTTGATGCATTAACAAAAGAGGCTTAAGATGGCAGATATTACAGATATTAAAGCAATATTATATACAGAAAAAACAATTGAGCTTCAAGAAAATGGTGTAATCGTTGTTCAAACTAGTCCAAGAATGACTAAAAACGGTTTAAAAGAAGTATTTAAAGAGTATTTTGGTGTAACTCCATCAAAAGTTAATTCTTTAAGACAAAATGGTAAAGTTAAAAGATTTAAAGGGAAAATAGGTAAAAGACCTGATTTCAAAAAATTCTATGTAACATTACCAGAGGGCGCAGCAATTGCGAACCTTTCAGCTTAAGGAGATTATAAATGGCAATTAAAAAATTTAGACCAATAACTCCTGCAAGAAGATTTATGTCTGTTATGGATACTTCTGATATTACTTCAAAACCAACAGTTAAATCTTTACTTGTAAGAGTAAAAGCGGCAGCTGGTAGAAATAATAACGGTAGAATTACATCTAGACACAAAGAAGCAGGTGCTAAGAAATTATATAGAATTATCGATTTCAAAAGAGATAAATTCGGTGTTGAAGGTACAATTTCAACTGTTGAATACGATCCATACAGAAACTGTAGAATTTGTTTAGTTACTTATTTAGACGGTGATAAAAGATATATCATTCAACCATCTGGATTAAAAGTTGGAGATAAAGTACAAGCTGCTGAATCTGGACTTGATATTTTACCTGGTAATGCAATGAGATTATTAAGTATTCCTGTTGGAACAATGGTTCATAATATTGAAATGAAACCAGGAAAAGGTGGACAAATCGCTAGATCTGCTGGTGGATATGCTCAAATTATGGGTAGAGAAGACAAGTATGTAATCATGAGATTACCATCTGGTGAAATGAGAAAAATTCTTGGTGTTTGTATAGCTACAATTGGTGTAGTTGGAAACGAAGATTTCTCAAACATGGTAGTTGGTAAAGCTGGTAGAAGTAGACACCTTGGAATTAGACCTCAAACTAGAGGATCTGCAATGAACCCTATTGATCACCCACACGGTGGAGGGGAAGGTAAAACTAACTCTGGTAGACATCCTGTTACTCCATGGGGTATGCCAACTAAAGGTTATAAAACTAGAAAGA
>ERZ650300.1535-NODE-1535-length-13021-cov-12.565170_pt1 | contig 13021 bp, 11 predicted proteins | sample MGYA00376236_ERZ650300 | MGnify/ENA primary metagenome ERZ650300 (study PRJEB26733, sample SAMN07839303) | wastewater metagenome | biome: urban; feature: wastewater treatment plant; material: waste water | place: USA: North Carolina | collected 2016-04-28 ... | reverse complement strand
ACCCGGCTCCGCCCGATCCGATCCAGGCCAAGGTGATGATGATGATGCCCATCCTGTTCACCTTCATGTTCCTGTGGTTCCCGGCCGGTCTGGTGCTCTACTGGGTGGTGAACAATTCCCTGTCGATCGCCCAGCAATGGCAGATCAACCGGATGATCGCAGCCGGTGGCAAAACCGCCGCGTGACACCATCGCCGCGATTGCCACCGCCCCTGGGCGCGGTGGCATCGGCGTGGTCCGGATCTCCGGACCGAATCTCTCCGATCTGGTCGCCCGCCTGGGCGGCAAGGCGCAGCAAGCCCGGTTCGCACAGTTCGCCCGCTTCCGTGACGGCAGCGGCGGACTGATCGACGAAGGCCTCCTCCTCTACTTCCCGGCGCCTCACTCCTTTACCGGCGAAGACGTCATCGAATTGCAGGGCCACGGCGGTCCGGTGGTCATGCAGCTGCTGCTGGCCCGCTGCGTCGAACTCGGCGCCCGCCTCGCCGAACCCGGCGAATTCACCCGTCGCGCCTTCCTCAACGGCAAGCTCGATCTGGCTCAGGCCGAGAGCGTTGCCGATCTGATCGAAGCCTCCACGGCGGCGGCCGCCCGTTCGGCCGTGCGTTCGCTCACCGGCAGCTTCTCGAAGGAAGTCCACGGCCTGCGCGACCGCCTCGTCGATCTGCGGATGCTCGTCGAGGCGACCCTCGACTTCCCCGACGAAGACGTGGATTTCCTCGTCGAAGCCCGCGCCTTCGAACGCGTCGAGGCCATCGCGGGCGAACTGTCGGCGATCCTCGACCGTGCCCGTCAGGGCAGCCTACTCAGAAGCGGCCTGCATGTGGTCCTCGTCGGTCGGCCCAATGTCGGCAAGTCGAGCCTGCTCAACAGCCTCGCCGGCATCGATCGCGCCATCGTCACCGACATCGCCGGCACCACCCGCGACGCCCTGCGCGAGACCATCCAGATCGAGGGCATTCCGCTCCACATCACCGACACCGCCGGCCTGCGCGAAACCAGCGACGAAGTCGAGAAAATCGGCATTGCGCGCACCTGGCAGGAAATCGAACGGGCCGACGTGATCGTCCGGCTGGTGGATGTGCGTGCCGGCCTCACCGACGCGGATGCCGAAATCGACGCCCGCCTGCCGGCCGGGGTCGAACGGATCACCGTGTTCAACAAGGTCGACCTGCTCGAGCGCCAGCCCGAACGCGTCGAAGCGGACGGCGGCGTCAGTCTCTACCTTTCGGCCAAGGCCGGTCAGGGCGTCGATCTGCTGCGCGCCGAATTGCTCCGTGTCGCCGGCTGGCACCGTCACGGCGAAGACCTGATCCTCGCCCGCGAACGCCACCTGATCGCGCTGCGCGAAGCCCTCGCCCGCGTCCAGGCCGCCCTGCTCAACCGCCATGCCCTCGAACTGATGGCCGAAGAACTCCGCCTTGCTCAAGATGCGGTGAACGAGATCACCGGCGAGTTCACTCCGGACGATCTGTTGGGCGTGATCTTTTCGCGCTTCTGCATCGGCAAATAATTTCAATTCCGGCACGTTCCGAAGCCTTCCGCCAAACCCCTCGAAGCCCGCATAACTGCGGGCTTTTTTGTTCCGGTCGAAGTCGGTAATCCGTGTGCCTGTTTCGCATTTTTAGGACGGTGGTTCGCTTTGATCGAGCAGCATGGACTTGCAAGTGCCGCCGAGCCCCAAGCATGGGCGACACGATGACATGGCTTACACCAAGAGCCTGGGGGGCGCCGATCTTCCCGGCAATCCGAGTCCGGGAGAGATTGGATAAGACCGCTGGCTCGCAAGATGAACCTCGCTTGAGACCGATGCGGTCGCCGGCGTCGTAGAAAAGGCGGTGAGCGGCGGCATTCCCGGATTCGGTACGCCGGGAGAGTTTGCGAGACTTCCGCCGCACCTCGGGCCGGCGTGTCGGGTGGCTTTTGGATAGCTCATTGCCAACATGGAGATGGATTCGGGCAAGCGGAGTTCAGGCCGGGGCCGGATTTACCTTGGCGCATAGCTCCCTTTCCCGATCTGTAGCAAGGGTCCGACTGGCAGCGGCTCAGCGTGTTGCTCTGGACTCTCAGGGCAGGACGAACGCATCCACGGCGATTTTCATTTCGTTGCCGGTGGAAATGCGCACAAGCTTTTTAAGGAAAGCCCTGGGCTGTCGGACGCATGGAATTCAGGACAGGGCAAACCGACTCCGGAGCCCACGTCATGGCTTTTGCGTTTTGTCGCTGAGTCGTTTGGCGGCGGAGTTTGCCTGAAGCACGTCACGTGTACTCCAGGATCAGCCGACTTGTTCCTCTCCGTGTGGGGGCAGGTATGTCGGTCGTCTTCGATCGCACGGGGCGGCTTGCTTACATGTCCTCACGACTCCTTACAACGCGCAGCGGGGGATGCGCCTATAGTGCGGCCCTTTCCCGGCGACGGCGTGAGCCGTTGCGGAACTCGACAGGAGATCGCCATGAATATGTTGACCAGAAGCCTGGTCGCCGGAGTGATCCTGCTTGGCTTTACCGGTTTCGGCGGCACGGGCTCGGCGCACAAGAGCCCCGTCGTCGATGCGCACAGCAATCGGATCGCGCACTGAGCCCTCCGGGCCATGCTGGCCCTCCCCAACGAACCCGGCTCCGGCCGGGTTTTTCTTTTTGGCCGGGGCGCTGGCATCGGCGACAATTGGGCTCTTCGAATTGAGGTGCGTGATGAGCTGGGAACCGGATCGTTATCTGCAGTTTGCCGACCAACGCTTGCGCCCGGCGCTGGACCTGCTGGGCCAGATCGTACTGGCTGCGCCGCGCCGGATCGTGGATCTCGGTTGCGGTGCCGGCAACGTCACCCGCCTGCTCGCCGAGCGCTGGCCGGCGGCGGAGATATCCGGACTCGACAGTTCGCCCGAGATGTTGGCCCGGGCCCGCGCGGCCCTGCCGCAAGCGCGTTTCGAATTGGCCAGCGTCGAGCAGTGGCGGCCGGACGCGCCTCTCGATCTCCTCTTCTCCAACGCCGCGCTGCACTGGGTGGGCGATCATGAAGCCTTGTTCCCGCGCCTGCTCGGCTGCGTTGCGCCCGGCGGTGTGTTGGCGGTGCAGATGCCCGGCAACTTCGATGCGCCATCCCACCGGCTGATTCGCGAGCTGGCCTCCGAGCCGACCTGGAGCGCCAGGTTGGGCGCGGCGCGTATGGGGGCTGTGCTCGGCATGGCGGACTACCATCGCATCCTTGCTCCGCACGCGCGCAATCTTGCCCTGTGGGAAACCACCTACTGGCAGGCGCTGGCCGGGCCGGCCCCGGTTCTCGACTGGCTGCGCGGCACCACGCTGTTGCCTTATCTGGCGCCGCTGGACGAGGCCGGGCAGGCTGCCTTCCTCGACGAGCTGGGTCCGCGTCTCGCCGCGGCCTATCCCGCGAACCCGGCTGACGAACTCACGCTGTTCCCCTTTCGTCGGCTCTTCATCGTGGCCCGGCGATGAGTGCTCGAAACGCTCTGTTCGCCGAAGCGGCGCGGCTGATCGCCGGTGCGGATGGACTGCTGGTGGCGGCCGGCGCAGGCATGGGCGTGGATTCCGGTCTGCCGGATTTTCGTGGCAACGCGGGTTTCTGGCGTGCTTATCCGGCGCTTGCCGACGCCCGCATCGCTTTCGAGGAAATTGCCTGCCCTGACGCTTTCCGGCGCACGCCAGCGCTGGCCTGGGGCTTCTACGGCCATCGCCTCAATCTTTACCGTCACACCCGGCCCCACGCCGGCTTTGCGATGCTGCGAGCCATTGCGGCCCGACTCTCCCGTGGCGGATTCGTGTTCACCTCGAACGTGGATGGCCAGTTCCAGCGCGCCGGCTTTGCCGAGGCGGAGGTCTGCGAGGTGCATGGCTCCATCCATCACCTGCAATGCATGGCGGGTTGCGACGCTGCGATCATGCCCGCCGACGACTTTATTCCGGACGTGGATGAAGCCGCCTGTCTGCTGCGCTCGCCCCTGCCCCGTTGCCCCCGCTGTAACGACCTGCTGCGTCCGAATGTGCTGATGTTCGGCGATTGGGGCTGGCTCGGCTGGCGCAGCGATGCCCAGCGTCGTCGGCTGGAAAGCTGGCTGGCAACGGTTGGGCGCTTGGCGATCGTCGAGATCGGTGCCGGCACGCACGTGCCTACGGTGCGCTGGTTCAGCGAAACCCTCGGTGAGCCGCTGATCCGGATCAACCCCACCGAGCCCGAGATTCCCGGTCGCGGAGTCAGTCTTCCCTGTAGTGGTCTTGAGGCGCTAGGCGGAATTCAGGCCGCCCTCGCGAAATCCGGTTTTTTCGAGCGCTGAGTTTTTGTTCCACGTGAAACATCGTTGATGGATTTGTCCCTTGTTCTCCTCGCCCTGGGGGCGTTCGGTGCCGGTCTGGTCGATGCAGTGGTTGGCGGTGGCGGGCTGATCCAGATTCCTCTCCTCTTCTCCGCCTTCCCTCAGGCCGGTGCCGCGGCGCTGTTTGGAACCAACAAGCTGGCCAGCGTCGTCGGTACCGCCAGTGCGGCAATTCAATACGGTCGGCGGATCGAAATTCCCTGGTGGCTGGTCCTCCCGGCTGCCATCGCGGCGGCCGTCGGTTCGTGGTTCGGCGCCCGCGCGGTCATCCTGTTTCCTCCGACGCTGCTGCGACCGCTGATTCTGCTGTTGCTCGTTGGCGTGGCCGGGTACACCTTCATGCGCAAGGATTTCGGCATCCATCGCCGGGGCTTTTCCGATCGCCGACGCGCGCTGCGCCGGGCGCTTGGCATCGGTGCCGTCATCGGCTTCTACGACGGATTCTTCGGGCCGGGAACCGGCAGCTTTCTGATCTTCCTGTTCATCCGTCTGCTACGCATGGACTTCGTGCACGCCTCGGTGGCGGCCAAGATCGTCAACGTCAGCACCAATCTCGCGGCAATCGCCTTCTTCGTGGCGCATGGCACGGTGTTCTGGAAGCTTGCGGCGGCGATGGCCGTGTGCAACCTTCTCGGCTCGCGGGTCGGTACAGCGCTGGCGCTGCGCCACGGCGCGTCCTTCATTCGCAAGGCTTTCCTGTTTGTTGTGGCGGTGCTGATCCTCCGATTCAGCGTCGACACCTTCTTCGCTTGAATGGAGTGTTTCACGTGAAACAACCCGAATCCCTGTCCGTGCCACTCTCCGCCGACGCCCGGCTTGCGCTCGACCGTCGGGCAGTCTCACGGGAATTTGCCGGCGCCTATCAGCGGATCGGCGTCGAAACCACCGCTCGCTTCGGGCGACTTTATCGTCTCGATGGCGACGCCATGGCCGCAGAGGCGGATGAGTTCATCATCCATGAGAGTCTCGTCCATATGGTTGCCCTCGCCCATCCGGCGCCGCGCACGGCCGTGATCCTTGGTGGCGGCGACGGTGCCAGCGCACGGGAACTCCTCAAACATCCCGGTCTCGACGGCATCGCCGTTGCCGAGCTCGATCCGGAAGTGGTGCGTATCGTGGCTGCCGAAATCCCGACCTTGCCCGCCGGCGCCTTCGAGAACCCGCGCGTGCGCCTGTGTCTCGGCGACGCTGGCGACACCTTGCGCGCCCTCCACGCGCAAGGCGAAAGCTTCGACCTGATCCTGTTCGATCTCACCGAGCCCGACGATCCGGCCTGTGCCCACCTCCACGGCGCCGACTTCCTGCGTCTGTGCGCCGCAAGCCTGACGCCGGACGGGCTGATCCACCTTCAGCTCGGTTCGCCCTTCTACCAGCCGGACAAGGTCCGGGCGCTATACCGGCGCCTGCTCGGCGTCTTTCCCTGGGCCCGCCCGACTCTTATCGACGTGCCCCTTTACGGCGGGCCGTGGCTGCTCGCCGCTGCCGGCACAGCGTCCGAAGCGCAGCCCGACGCGGCCACGCTTGCCGTCCGTCTCGCCGAGCGTGGCATATGCGGCCTGCGCTACTACAATCCAGCCCTGCACCTCGCCCGCGCGGCCCTGCCCAACTACGTGCGAGACATCCTCGCCTGAACCCCCATGCAAACCCACAGTCATCGCACTCCGCCGCCCCGTCTGCCCGAAGACAGTCTTGGCTACGCCCTCCTGACCGCTGCCGAACTTGTCGCCGAAGTCGGCGATGGTCGCACCCTCACCGACGCCCTGGCCGCATTGTGGGCCGCCCGGCCGGCCACGCCTTCGGGTGTGCGCGGCGCCATTCTTGACCTTGCCTACGGCACGCTGCGCGATTTCGGCCGGCAGGATTTCATCCTCGGCCGCCTGCTTGAAAAGCCGCTCCAGGAGCCGGTTCGTTCCCTGTTGCGGGTTGCCCTGCATCGTCTCGGCACCCGACCGGACTCCGCCCACACTACCGTCGATCAGGCGGTCAGCGCCGCCGCCACCGTGCTTGGCGGGAACTTCAAAGGCGTGGTCAACGGCGTCCTGCGCAACGCCCTGCGCCAGACCGTCGAACTCAACAAGGCGGCCGACGCCGATATGGTGGCCGAGTACCGTCACCCGCCCTGGTGGATTCGCCGCCTCAAGAGCCAATATCCGCAAGACTGGCGCGCCATCCTCGGCGCCGGCAACACCCACCCGCCGATGGCGCTGCGCATCAATCCGCTGCGCGCCACCTTGAGCGACACCCTGGCCAGCTTCGCCGAAGCCGGGCTGGCGGTGCGTGAGCTGGCCAACGGCGCCCTGCTGCTCGAACGTCCGGTGCCCGTCGCCCGGGTGCCGGGCTTTGCCGAAGGCTGTGTCAGTGTGCAGGATGCCGGCGCCCAAAACGCCGCCGACTTCCTCGATCTCGACGACGGTCAGCGCGTGCTCGACGCCTGTGCGGCGCCCGGCGGCAAGACCGCCCACATCCTCGAAACCGCCGACGTGAACCTCGTCGCCCTCGATACCGACGCGGGGCGCGCACGTCGGGTCGGCGAAAACCTGCAGCGCCTGGGGCTGACTGCCGACGTGAAGGCGGCCGACTGCCGGGATCTCCGCCGCTGGTGGGACGGCCAGCCTTTCGAGCGCATCCTTGCCGACGTGCCATGCTCGGCCTCCGGGGTGGTCCGCCGCAACCCGGATATCAAGTGGCTGCGCCGCTCCGACGACATTCCCCGCTTTGCCGCCCAGCAAGCCGAGATTCTCGAAGCCCTGTGGCGAGTCCTGGCGCCGGGTGGCAAAATGCTTTACGTCACATGCTCGGTGTTTGCCGAAGAAAACGGGGAGCAGATCGCCGCATTTGCGTCCCGCCATCCCGATTGCCGCCGCCTGCCGCTTGGCGGACAACTCGATTGCCAGTACCTGCCCTGCACCGAACATGACGGATTCTTCTACGCCCTTCTCGAAAAAACCGCCTGACCGCCGCCGTTTCCTGCAGCGGGCGCTGGCGCTCGGGCTCGCCCTCGGGTTCGGTCTGGACGCCGCGCCGGTTCGGGCGGCCGAGGCGGAAATCCGCAACGCGGCGCTCCTCCAGGGCGAGGATCAGTACATCCTCAACGCCGACATCGTCGCCGAGCTGAGCCCGCTGCTGGTGGATGTGGTGAGCCGCGGCGTGGCGCTCTACTTCATCACCGAATTCGAACTCACCGCGTCGCGCTGGTATTGGCTCGATGAGGAAGTGTCGAGCCGCAGCGTCACCCATCGCTTGTCCTACCAGTCGCTGACGCGCCAGTACCGCCTGACCACCGGCGCCCTGCACCAGAACTTCGGCAGCCTCGACGAAGCCCTGCGCACCATGCTGCGCATCCGCAACTGGGGCGTGGCCGACCGCAACGCGCTGCGCATCGGGCGCAGCTATAACGCCGCGCTGCGCTTCCGGCTCGACGTCGGCGAGTTTCCCAAGCCTCTGCAGGTCAGCGCCCTTGGCCGCAAGGACTGGAACCTCTCCAGCGACTGGTATCACTGGACCTTCGTCGCCAGCCCCCGCGAAACCAAATGAGATCGACCGTCCTCGTCGTTGCCGCGGCGATCTCCGGCATCCTGCTCTTCCTGCTCGCCACCGCCAGCGCCAACACGCCGCTGTTCGCCCGCAACTACACTTTGCTGTTGGCCCTCAACGGCGCCATTGCGCTGGGTCTCGCCAGTCTGGTGTTCGTGCAGCTGCGCAGTTTGTGGCGGGAATACCGGGAGCGGCGTTTCGGCTCGCGCCTCAAGCTGCGCCTGATGGCCATCTTTGCCGCGATGGCGGTGGTGCCCGGTGCGCTGGTGTATGCCGTGTCGCTCCAGTTTGCCGTCAAGAGCATCGAATCCTGGTTCAACGTGCGCGTGGACGCCGCCCTCGAAAGCGGCCTGCAACTGGGCCGTACCACCCTCGACATCCTGCTCGACCAGCTCGCCGCCAAGGCCGATCAGATGGCGCTGGAACTCGAAGTCGCGCCCCAGATCCGCTCCCCGCTGCTCAACCGTTTGCGCGAACGGAACGCCGTCGAATCCGCCACGGTGTTCTCGCCGGTCGGCCAGATCGTCGCCACCGCCGACACCCAGCTCGACACCCTGCTGCCCGAGCAGCCGAGCGTTGCCCAGTTGCGCCAGGGCCGCCAGGGCTATCGCGCGACCGAAAGTCATGCCGGCGCCGGGCTGATCCTGCGCGTGATCGTCCCGATCCCGCCGCGCCACCTCAGCGAGCCCCAGTTGCTGCAGGTCACCCAGGCCGTGCCGCGGTCCTTCTCGATGCACGCCGAAAGCGTCGAGACCGTGCATCGGGATTACCAGGAGCTGTCCCTTGCCCGCAACGGCCTCAAGCGCATCTACACCCTGACCCTCACCCTGACCCTGCTGCTGGCCTTGTTCGCCGCGGTGGCGGTGGCCTTCGTGCTGACCCGGCGCCTTGCCGCTCCGTTGTTCATCCTTGCCGAAGGCACCCAGGCCGTCGCCGCCGGCGACTTCAGCCCGCGTCAGGCGCTGCCCGCCCGCGACGAACTGGGCGTGCTGACCCAGTCCTTCAACCAGATGACGCGTCAGCTCGAAGATGCCCGCGAGCAGGCCGAAAACAACCGCGCAGCGGTCGAGCGTAACCGTGCCTATCTCGAAAGCGTGCTCGCCAACCTGTCGGCCGGCGTACTCGCCTTTTCGCCCGACGGCCACCTGCGGGCTGCCAACCACGGCGCAATGACCATTCTCAACGACGAGTTGCACGACTACGAACGCACCCGCATCGACGACTGGCAGGCGCACGCGGCTTTCCGCGATGCCATTGTCGAAGGCTTCCACGCCCCCGCTGCGGACTGGAACCGTCAGATCGAATTCTCCAACCCGGACGGCAGCGCCCAGACCCTGCTCCTGCACGGCACCCGGCTGCCCGACAGCACCGGCGGCGGCTGGGTGGTGGTTTTCGACGACATCACCCATCTCATCGTCGCCCAGCGCACCGCCGCCTGGGCCGAAGTGGCCCGGCGCCTCGCCCACGAAATCAAGAACCCGCTGACGCCGATCCAGCTCTCGGCCGAGCGCCTGCAGTTCAAGCTCGCCGACCGCCTCGACCCCGAAGGCCGGGTGATGCTGGAGCGCGCCACCACCACCATCGTGAATCAGGTCGAAGCCATGAAGAACCTGGTCAATGCCTTCCGCGACTACGCCCGCCTGCCCAGCCCGACGATGGCGCCGGTGGACATCAACGCGCTGGTCCGCGAGGTGCTGGTGCTGTATGAAGGCTCGCGGGTCATGATCCACGCCGAACTGGCCGCGGACGCCAGCCCCGTTCTGGGCGACGCCACCCAGCTGCGCCAGGTCATCCACAACCTGCTGCAGAACGCCGAAGACGCCCTCGCCGACGAAGCCCATCCGCAGATCACGCTGTTGACGCGCACCGACGCCCGCCGGGTAGACTTGATCCTGCGCGACAACGGGTCGGGCTTCCCGCCCGAAATCCTGACCCGGGCCTTCGAACCCTATGTGACGACCAAGGCCCGCGGTACCGGCCTCGGCCTCGCCATCGTGAAGAAAATAATCGACGAACACGGTGGCGAGATTCGCGTCGCCAACCGTGAAACCGGCGGTGCGGAAATCCGTATCCGCCTGCGCAGCGCCCCACACCAAGAGTCCCCAGCCCATGGCTAAAATTCTCATCGTTGACGACGAAGTCGGTATTCGCGAACTCCTGTCGGAAATCCTGCGCGACGAAGGGCACGACATCGTTCTCGCCGAAAACGCCGCCGCCGCCCGTGCCGCCCGCAACGCCGGCCGCCCGGATCTGGTGCTGCTCGACATCTGGATGCCCGACACCGACGGCGTCAGCCTGCTCAAGGAATGGTCGGCCAACGGCCAGCTCACCATGCCGGTGGTGATGATGTCCGGTCACGGCACCATCGATACGGCCGTCGAAGCCACCCGTATCGGGGCGATGGAATTCCTCGAAAAGCCCATCGCCCTGCAAAAGCTGCTTGCCGCGGTCAAGCGCGGCCTCGCCCGCATCAAGCCCGCCCACGCTCCGAGTCCCCTTGGCCTTGGCGCCTTTGCCCGCTCGGCGCCGTTGCGCGATCTCAAGAAGCGTCTCGAACAGATGGCCGACAAGTCCCGCGTGATCCTGTTGCGGGTCGGCCCCGGCAGCCTTGCCGAACTGTGCGCGCGCACCCTCCAGCGGGTCGGCACGCCGTGGCTCGATCTGTCGCTGTCGTCGCAGCCGCTCGAACTCTCCATCCTCGAAGGCGCCCGCAACGGCCTGCTCTACGTGCCCGAGCTGTGCTACCTGACGCGCGCCCAGCAGAAGAATCTGGTCTTCGCGATGGATCGCCTGGAGCGCCACGGTCAGACCCTGGTCGCCGCCACCGAGCATCTCCCCGAGGAACTCGTCGAGCAGGGTTGGGATGAACGGGTGCTGGCCCGGCTTTTCGAAGTGGCGCTGGCGCCGCAGTCCCTCGGCGAGATTCGCGACGAGATCCCCGAGATCGCCAGCCAGATCCTGCTGCACTATGTCGAAGCCGGCGAGGTGCCGCCCCGCCGGCTCTCCTCCGCCGCCCTCAACGCCCTGCGCAACCGCGCCTGGCCGGGCGGCTACACCGAGCTCAAAGCCGCCATCAAATCGCTCGCACTGGGCACCCTCGAAGAAGAAATCGGCATGGACGAGGTGGCGCACCTGCTCGGCAAGACTCCGCCCACCGCGCTGCTCGGCCTGCCGCTCGACCTGCCGCTGCGGGAGGCGCGAGAGATTTTCGAGCGCACTTATTTCGAACACCACCTGCAGCTCGACGGCGGCAACATGACCCGCCTGGCCGAGAAGACCGGCCTCGAACGCACTCATCTTTATCGCAAGCTCAAGCAGCTTGGCATCAGCGTCGGCAAGCGCCACGAAGAGTCCGGCAGCTGATCGGGCCACCGGCGGAAGCCGCCGTCGCATAACAATAAACCGGTGGCCCGCGGCCTCCCGCCCGGGCGGGAGGAGACCATGAAGATCATCATTCTCGGCGCGGGGCAGGTCGGCAGTTCGGTAGCCGAAAGCCTCGTTTCCGAAGCCAACGACATCACCGTCGTCGACAGCAACACCGCCTATCTCAATGCCCTGCAGGAGCGCCTCGATCTGCGCGTCGTTTCCGGCAACGGCGCCTCGCCGTCGGTCCTCGAGGCCGCCGGTGCGCCCGATGCCGACCTGCTGATCGCGGTGACCCAGTCGGACCAGACCAACCTGTGCGCCTGCCGCGTCGCCAAGACGCTATTCAATGTGCCGACGCGCATCGCCCGCCTGCGCGCCGCCGACTACGAGGCCTATCCGGAACTCCTCGACGAGCGCAACTTCGCCGTCGATCATTCCATCTGCCCCGAGCAGATCGTCACCGACTACATCCGCAAGCTCATCGAATTCCCCGAGGCCTTGCAGGTGCTGGAGTTCGCCGACGGCATGGTGACGATGATCGCGGTGAAGGCCTTCGAAGGCGGGCTGCTGGTCGGCAAGCCGCTCAAGAGCATTCCGCAGCGCCTACCCAATATCGATGCACGGGTGGCCGCGATCTTCCGCCGCGACCAATCCATCGCGCCCACCGGCGATACGGTGATCGAGCGCGGCGACGAAGTCTTCATCCTGGCTGCCACCACCCACATCCGCAAGGTGATGACCGAACTGCGCCGGATGGACAAGCCGATCCGCAGCATCATCGTCGCCGGCGGCGGCAACATCGGCTACCGCCTCGCCAAGGCCATCGAGCGCAACGTCAACGTCAAGCTCATCGAGCGCGACCGCCAGCGCGCCGAAACCCTCGCCAGCCAGCTTACCCGCGCCCTCGTGCTGCACGGCGACTCGACCGACGAAGCCCTTCTCGACTCGGAGAGCATCGAGGAAACCGACATGTTCCTCGCCCTCACCAACGACGAGGAAGACAACATCATGTCGGCGTCGCTGGCCAAGCAAATGGGCGCCCGCCGCACCTTGGCGCTGATCAACCGCAAGTCCTATGTCGAACTGGTGCAGGGCGCCGGGCGCATCGACATTGCCATTTCGCCGGCCCTGACCTCCATCGGCCAGCTCCTCGCGCGGGTTCGCCGTGGCGACGTGGCCGCCGTGCACAGCCTGCGCCGCGGCGCTGCCGAAGCGCTCGAACTGGTTGCCCACGGCGACGCCAAGCATTGCAAGGTGATCGGCCGCCGGATCGAAGAGATCGATCTGCCGGAGGGCGCGACCATCAGCGCCATCGTCCGCAACACCGGCAAGAGCCGCACCGAGTACAAGGAGCTGGTGCCCTACGAGGTGCCGATCTTCGAAGTCATCATGGCTCACCACGACACGGTGATCCGCGCCGAAGATCACGTGATCGTCTTCTGCACGAGCAAGAAGCTGGTCGCCAAAGTCGAGAAGCTGTTCCAGGTTGGCTGGGGGTTCTTCTGATGGATGCCCTGCTCCCGGTTGCCAACGTGCTCGGCCGGCTGTTGTCGATCTTCAGCCTGGCCTACCTGATGCCCATCGTTGCGGCGATCCTCTACGAAGACGGCACCGTGGCCGAGTTCATTGCCGCGATGGGGATCTCCCTGTGCACCGGCCTCATCCTCTATGCCGTCACCCGCTCCAACTATCGCGAGCTCAAACCCCGCGACGGCTTCCTGCTGGTGTCCACCGTATGGGCGCTGATGGCCGCCATCGCCACCATCCCGCTGCTCCTGGTGTACGACACCA
>ERZ650300.1534-NODE-1534-length-13024-cov-10.803917_pt1 | contig 13024 bp, 13 predicted proteins | sample MGYA00376236_ERZ650300 | MGnify/ENA primary metagenome ERZ650300 (study PRJEB26733, sample SAMN07839303) | wastewater metagenome | biome: urban; feature: wastewater treatment plant; material: waste water | place: USA: North Carolina | collected 2016-04-28 ... | reverse complement strand
CAATTTTCTCCTTTCCTAAATCCACAAATCCGGTTAACTTTCTAGTATAAGGCCAGTCATGTGAGTTTTCAGAAGAAACCATTCCTGCAAAAAAGATCTGCTTATTTTTGTTCGCTCCACGGGCACAAATAACATAGTCTCCAATTTGCATTTCATCAAACATCTTACCTTTGTGCTCTTGAGGCGACCATCCCATCATTATAGTATATGTCTGAAACATTTGTTCCAGATAAAGTAGGATATTTTTGATTTGCAAAGACTTAAAAATGAAACCGATAATCAAGATATTATTTCGGTTTATAATTTTTTAGAATGCGCTTCTAGAAATCACATGAGAGCTTTTTTTAGAGGTTTAAGCATGAGAAATGCAACTTACAAACCACAGTTTATTTCCCAAGCAGATTTCCAGAAAATTATTGATGCGGACCACGAACAATGTGGCATGCAAAACGGAATGCAATGCAAAAAAAGACAGTAAGACAAGAAAAAATTAATAATTATTTTTTGATTTGATATGAAAAATCGGGAAGAAAAAATTCCTCCCGATTTTGTTTATTATTCATTGTCAATTACTTATTAATCTAGCCAACCCATTTCTTTCATCCAGTCATCATTGTAGATTTTCCCTACATATCTAGAACCGTGGTCATGAAGCAAAACTACTATGATATCATCTTTGGTAAATTGATCTTGCATTTGCTTAATCGCTGCAATTGCACTTCCTGCAGAATAACCACAGAAAATTCCTTCTTCTTTAGCTAATTTTCTTGCATAAATCGCGCCATCTTTATCGGTAACTTTCTCGAAATGGTCTATCACAGACATGTCATAGTTTTCAGGCAAAATATCTTCGCCAATTCCTTCTGTAATATAAGTGTAAGCATTTTCTAAGTGAATTTCGCCCGTTTCATGAATTTCTTTCAAAATAGAACCATAAGTATCTACACCAATAACTTTGATATCTTTACTTTTTTCTTTGAAAAACGTTCCGCAACCTGTAATCGTGCCTCCTGTTCCTGCTCCTACTACAAAATGAGTCAATTTCCCTTCGGTTTGTTCCCAAATTTCTGGTGCAGTAGATTCATAATGCGCTGCTCTGTTAGAAAGATTATCATATTGGTTTACATACCAAGCATTTTCAGTTTCTTCGGTTAATCTTTTTGCAGTTTGGTAATAAGAACGCGGGTCTGTAGGTTTTACATCAGTAGGACAAATCACCACTTCTGCACCTAAAGCACGTAAAATATCTGCTTTTTCTTTTGATTGTTTAGAATTAGTCACGAAAATACACTTGTAACCTTTGATAATTGCTGCTAAAGCCAATCCCATTCCTGTATTTCCAGAAGTTCCTTCGATGATGGTTCCTCCAGGTTTCAGACGACCGTCTTTTTCAGCATCTTCAATCATTTTCAGTGCCATTCTGTCTTTTACAGAATTCCCAGGATTGAAGGTTTCTACTTTTGCTAAAACCAATGCAGGAAAATCTTCTCCTAAAACTTTGTTTAGCTTTACCAGTGGCGTATTTCCTATCGTTTCTAAAATATTTTTTGCGTAGTTCATTGTAAAAATTTGAGCCGCAAAAATACGATTTTTATTTTTAGAAAATGACCAAAAATTAAAACCTGACCTTTAACTGTTGATTAAATTTTAGAAAATAATTAATTATACTTAATCGCTTTTACAGGAGAAATTTTAGAAATCAGATAACTTGGCAAAATAAGAGCGAATGCAGAAATCGCCAAAATCCCAACAGAAATTCCCAAAATATAAACAGGGTTTAAATCTACAGGAACCGTGCTTACATAGTAATTCTCTGGATTGAGTTTGATAAATCCAAAGATTTTTTGAAGCACCAAAAATCCTAAACCGATTACATTCCCCATAATTAATCCAGGAATCATAATCAGCAAAGTATAGTTGATGAAAATCGCTCGAATTTGTCCGTTGGTTGCACCCAATGTTTTGAGCATCCCAATAGAATTGGTGCGCTCAATAATGAGAATAAGCAAAACCATTATGATATTAATGACTACTACAATCAGCATAATCGTGATAATCAGTCCGATGTTGGTATCAAAAATATTAATCCAATCTACGATTTGTGGATATTTATCTGTCGCTTTTTCTGCGTAATTTTTGTAACCTATTAGTTTTTCAATTTTTGGATAAACAGCATCTATATCATCACTATCTTTCAAGAAAATATCAATTCCTCCCACTTCCGTTTTTGCCATATCCTGAATTTTTCTCACGTGATTAATATCGCCGATGATAAACAAATCATCTATCATTTTGATGTCTGTCTTGTAAATTCCAGAAATTTCAAATTTTCTGTAAATGGGTTGTTGGTCTTCTTTAGAAAAAATCGCTACGATGCTGTCTTTGGGTTTCAAATGCAAATCATTGGCAATTTTATCAGAGAGAATGACTTGATTGTTATAGCCTTCTTCGGTGAATTTCGGGACTTCTCCAGCTACCATAAAACTCTGAAAACGCTCTGCATCAAAATCTTTGGCAACGCCTTTTAAAATAACCCCTGCAAAGTTTTCTTCGGTTCTCAGAATCCCAGAAACCGTAGCATAAGATTGCGTATTAGAAACATCAGGAAGATTTTGAATTCCCTTTACATTTAATCCCTCTTTGTGAAGCACCGAAGAATTATAGGAAGAATTGCTTTTGGTAGATTTCACAGAAATGTGTCCCACGAAATCTGCCATACGATTTTTAATGGCTTTTTTGGAGCCTAAACCCGTAGAAACCGTCACCAATGAAACAATAATTCCCAGCGCTACAGAAAGCCTTCCGATGAAGACAATCACGCGTGAAAGATTATTTTTGTTATCTTTGGAGAACGCTATTTTTTTAGAAAAATATATTGGAAATTTCAAAATCAAATGAATTTAAGTGTCAAAATTAAAGATTTAGTTCTTATTATGCTAATGATTTTTGGGTTACAAAGTTGTAGCACTCAAAAAAACAATGCAAATCCCACTCCAGAACCTGTAAAAACGGTAGAAATTGCCTTAGAAAAACCAAAAAATAAAGAAGAAAATTGTTTTAAAAACGCTGCAGACAGACCAGAACTCTATTTGCCACTTCTGAAAAATAAAACTGTTGCAATAGTTGCCAATCAAACGAGTTTATTGGCAGACAAAACGCATTTGGTAGATTTTTTGGTTCAAAATAACATCAAAATCAAGCATATTTTTGCTCCAGAACACGGTTTCCGTGGAACTGCAGATGCTGGTGAACATGTAAAAAACGGAATTGACACCAAAACAGGTTTACCGATTATTTCACTCTATGGCGACAATAAAAAACCAAAACCTGAACAATTACAAGGCGTAGATATTGTGCTTTTTGACATTCAAGATGTGGGCGTAAGATTTTACACCTACATTTCTACACTCACTTATGTGATGGAAGCTGCCGCAGAAAATGGCAAAGAAATCATTGTTCTAGACCGTCCGAATCCTCATGATGGTTATACAGACGGACCAGTTTTGAAGGAAAAATGGACAAGTTTCGTAGGATTACACAAAGTTCCTGTAGTCTATGGATTAACCATTGGCGAATACGGAAAAATGGTGAATGGCGAAAAATGGATGAAAAATGCAGTGCAGGTAAAATATACACTCATCCCAATGCTGAATTATCATAAAAATAAAAGATATCCAATTTCTGAAAAACCTTCGCCTAATTTACCGAATGATCAATCTATCAACCTCTATCCTAGCCTTTGTTTCTTCGAAGGAACGCAGGTTTCTGTAGGAAGAGGAACAGATTTTCCTTTTCAAGTGTATGGAAGTCCTTGGTTAAAAAATCAGGAATTTTCTTTCACTCCGAAACCAACTTCAGGTGCAAAAGATCCATTCTTAAATGGTAAATTGTGCTACGGAAAAGATTTACGTCAATTCCCAGAAATTAAAGGAAAACTGGATTTAAGTTTCGTGATTGATGCGTATCAAAATTTTGACAAAAAAACTCAAGACTTCTTCTTAAAAAACCTTTGGTTTGATACTTTGGCAGGAACAGATGAATTGCGCAAACAAATTATTTCGGGAACTCCAGAAACAGAAATTAGAAAATCTTGGCAAAAAGATTTAGAAAATTTCGAGAAAATCCGTCGCAAATATGTTCTCTACGAAAACTAATCAATTGTAAATGGATTTTTTCTCTGATTACAGTTTTTATACGCTATTCTTTTTAGCTGCATTTGCCTTTATTGCGGGGTTTTTAGATGCAATAGTTGGCGGTGGTGGTTTGATACAATTGCCCGCTTTATTGATTCAGTTTCCTCAATTGGCATTGCCTACACTTTTTGGAACCAATAAAATCGCAGCGCTTTCTGGAACCAGCATTGCAGCGGTACAATACGCCAAAAGAATAAGCTTCAACTGGAAGGTTTTGCTTTCTATCTCACTTTTTTCCTTCCTGTTTTCATTTTTGGGAGCCAGAACGGTAAGTTACTTGGATTCTGAAGCATTAAAACCTTTAATTTTAATCATTCTGATTGCGATCGCGATTTATACTTTCATCAAAAAAGATTTAGGAAATGTCGCGACCAAAGATTTAAGCACCGCTAAAAAAATGATTTTCGGAGCTTTGATTGGAGCAGTGATTGGTTTCTACGATGGATTTTTCGGACCGGGAACAGGAAGTTTCTTTGTTTTGGCTTTCGTGGTGATTTTAGGATTTGATTTTCTTTCGGCTTCTGCTTATGCTAAAGTGGTGAACTGCATCACCAATATTTCAGCGCTTTTGGTTTTCGTGAGACACGGAAATTATTTGTTAGAACTGGCGATTTTAATGGCCGTTTTTAATATTGCAGGAAACTTTCTAGGAACAAAAATTGCCTTTAAAAAAGGCAATGGATTTATCAGAATTGTATTTTTAATTATCGTAATGCTGATGATTTTACGATACAGCAAAGAAGTTTTTTGGACTTAATTTAATCGAAATGTTGCGGGCCTGATTGGTCATTTTTGCTTCGGTTGTAAATCATCATCCCGATGGTAAGTCCCACCATTCCGCCAAGTCCGTTTAGTAAAGCACTTTGTAATTTGTCTGGTTGTGTATTCCCGATGTAATTCATCAAAAACACGATGACGAAAGTAATCACCAAAACCACTAAAAATTTTACACTTTTTATTTCCATATTATTTAATTTGATAAGAAATCATTACGCCACCTTTATAAGGAATCCATTCTCCGCTTCCGTTAATAGAAGCTCCTTCTTCTTTGTCTGCTCTTATGTCTGGGAAAGCATTATAATAAGATCTATATTTAGATTGTGCATTGCCACCACCTAAAAATATATCTAAGTTTATTTTATCATTCACTTTCACTACATAACCTACAGTTCCGCCTAAAAGTATAGAATATCCTTCTTGATGAATTCCCAAATTAAGATGGTTATACTTTTGCATTCTATAAATCGCTACTCCTGTATTAGCAGCCACATACCAATTTTTAAAACTTTCGGTAAAATAATAACGATATTCTAAACTCCCAATAGCAAAAAGCATTCTATTTCCGAAAAGTGATTTCCAAGGGGAAACAAAAACATCTGCTTGAAAAGTAGTTTTGTCTGTAAGTTTCGTTTCTATTCCTGCATTTAACATCAGAGCAGGCAAAGTGAAACCATTGACTTTTACATAAGTTTGAGCATTATAATGAACAAATAAACTCATGAAAACGAGGAAGAAAAAATTTTTAATCGCCATTCTTTTACTTTATTTTTTTTAATAATTCTTCAGTTGATGCATATTCATCTCCTTTCGCTTTAGCAATTTCGATAGATTTTTTTGCCCAAAGTTTAGCATTTTTATTATCTCCCAATTTATAATAAATATTGGCTAAAGTATCTGTATTCTGGCTATTTTCTTCTTTTTTTATACCTTCTAAACACAATTGTGTTACTTGAGTCAACAAAGTTTTATCTGTAACGTAGAGGTAAAAATTCCAAGCGACATTATTGAGTTCATCGGTGGCAAAATCTTTTGGATTTTGATAATAATTCAAAGCTGATTTAGCATAATCATCGTATTTTTTTTGAGTAAAAAACAAATCCATATTGATTTTATTCAAAAGTTGCTTTGCTTCTTTTTCGCCATAAATTTTTGTTCCTTCAGCTAAAAAAGTGGATTCATTAATGCTTTGCGTATTGGCATCGAAAGATTTTTGTAAAACCGTGTTCAGTTTGAGTTGCTTATCATATTCCGCCAAATAACTTTCTGGAATTTGCGTAGAAAGTTCTGCCTTTTTTGCCGTGAAGATTTTATACAAATCATCATCTATGGTTTTGGTGAAAAACAGCAACATTCCTGCTTCTTCTTTAGAATAAGTAGCGTCTGTTCTCATCTGGAAATAACGGGTAGCCACTTTTTGAGCCAATGAAAAATCAGTTGCATACGTATTTTTAATCAATCCCATTAAAAATTCCGGGTCTTTTTCGCCTGCCTCAAACTTCGCAATTTTATTTTCTAAAGTATTTTCTGGATTCACGGCTTCTTTGGCAATACTAATGAGTTCTTGCGGACTCATATAACCTGCAGCTTTGTACACAACTTTTCCATCTCCATTTATAAATAGCAATGTAGGATAAGAATAAATGCTGTATTTTTTTGCAATTTCTATTCCTTCTCCTTTTTCCATGTCAATGTGAAGATTCAGGAAATTGGCATTGAAATAATCGCCCACTTCTTTTTTAGGAAATACGTTTTTGTCTAACAATTTACACGGACCACACCATGAAGCAAAAGCATCTAAAAAAATGAGTTTATTTTCTTTTTTGGCTTGTTCTAAGGTTTTAGCAAAAGACTGTTTTCCGAATTTTATTCCATCTTGAGAAAAAAGTGCTGTAGAAATCACTAAGAATAGGAACGATATAATTTTTTTCATTATCATTTAAAAATTGAGCTACGAAGATAAAATTTTTTAAGGGAACAAAAAATTAAAAACCAAAATTATCCCAATTTAAAATCTCTATAACAAAGCATTTTTCCGAAATACAAATCCTGAAAGAATAGATAAAGTATCATCTCTTATATATCAGCTCTAAAACCTTTTTCTTATCCTAAAATTTTCTTAACTTTAACTGAATAAAAGACTGATTAAAAACCAATTAAAATCAGCCATTTTTTCCCGTGATTTATTCTCATCTTAAAAAAGAAATGCCATGACACAAGGAATTTCTCAAAAAAAAGCAGCAGAACTTTTGAAACAATACGGCTTCAATGAACTCCCTTCTGCAAAACCGAAAAACGTTTGGCAAATTGCCCTAGAAGTGATTCAAGAGCCCATGTTTATCTTGCTTATGTTTTGTGGTCTCGTCTATGTTTTATTGGGAGATTATACCGAAGGAATGATTCTGTTGTGTTGGGTTTTCGTCATTATTTTCATCACCTTTTATCAACACAGAAAAACCGAAAAATCTTTAGAAGCATTGAGACAATTGTCTTCTCCTCGAGCTTTGGTGATTCGTGATGGGCAAGAAATTAGAATTCCGGGAAGAGAAGTCGTTCCCGAAGATGTAGTCATTTTAAACGAAGGAGACCGAGTTCCAGCAGATGCTATTTTATTGGAAAGTCAACACCTTACCATAGACGAATCTTTACTAACTGGCGAATCTGTTCCCGTGATTAAAACCGAAGAAAAGGAAGCTCATGTTTTCAGTGGTACACTCATCGTGCAAGGAAAAGGCAAAGCAAAAGTGACACATACCGGTTCCAAAACACAATTCGGAAAAATTGGTGTTTCGCTACAAAATATAGAACAAGAAAGCACCCGACTGCAAAAAGAGATGAAAAGACTCATTAGAAGTCTGTTTCTAATGGGAATCGCCATCAGTATTGGAGTAATTCTGGCTTTTTATTTTACGAGAGGAAATTTCCTTAATTCTTTATTGAACGGATTGGCTTCTGCCATGTCTATTCTACCCGAAGAATTCCCTGTAGTATTGACTATTTTCTTAGCATTGGGAGCTTGGCGATTATCCAAAAACAATGTGTTAACACGCAAACCTTCTGCTATAGAAACACTGGGTTCTGCAACCGTTCTTTGCAGTGATAAAACAGGAACCATTACCCAAAACAAAATGGAAGTTGCTGCGCTTTACTCAGGTGAAAAACTCTATTACAAGAAAGATTTTAAACATTCTTTAGAAAATATTCAAGAGGTTTTAACGGTTTTAGTTCACGCTTCTCAGCGTCATTCGATTGACCCGATGGAAAAAGCGATTGGCAATGAAATCAGCAGATTGCATCTCGCAAAAGAGGATTTAGATTTGGTAAAAGAATATCCACTCAGCAAAGAATTATTTGCCATGACTCGCGTGATGAAATCTAAAAACCATCCACAAAGTCATGCCTATTGCAAAGGTGCTCCTGAAGCGATTTTCCAATTGTGCCATTTTTCTGAAGAAGAAAACGCTCGTTATACTCAATTGGTTCACCAATTGGCAGAAAATGGTTACAGAGTTCTTGCAGCTGCTCATTGCGAAGTAAATTCCACTGAACTTCCCGAGAAACAAGAAGAATTTCCTTTTATTTTTAGCGGATTGGTTGCTTTTGAAGACCCGATTCGGGAAGAAGTTCCAGAAGCCATCAGCGAATGCAACAAAGCAGGAATTAAAGTCATTATGATTACTGGAGATTTTCCTGCTACTGCCAAAAGTATAGCCAATCAAATTGGTTTACAGCACAATGACCAAGTTTTAACGGGTGCAGAACTCCAAAATATGAGCGATGCAGAACTCAAAGAAAAAATAAAAACTACTCATCTTTTCGCAAGAATTGTTCCCGAACAAAAACTACAAATCATCAAAGCCTTAAAAGCCAATGGAGAAGTAGTAGCCATGACAGGAGATGGTGTAAATGATGCTCCTGCATTGAAAGCTGCCGACATCGGAATTGCCATGGGAATGAAAGGAACAGATGTAGCCAGAGAAGCGTCTTCCTTGGTTTTGTTGGATGATAATTTTGCATCAATTGTTTACGCCATTCGTTCTGGAAGAAGAATTTTTGACAATCTTCAAAAAGCCATGTCTTACATTCTTGCCATTCACGTTCCGATTATTGGTTTGGTATTATTGCCTGCATTTTATTCTTCCTTGCCTATTTTATTGATGCCGATGCATATTGTTTTTATGGAACTGATTATTGACCCAGTTTGTTCTATTGCTTTTGAATCTGAACAAGAAGAAAGAGGCATTATGAACCGACCGCCCAGAAATCCTGACGAACTCTTTTTCGGTTGGCGAAAAATTGCTTTTAGCTTGGTGAAAGGATTTTTACTTCTCGCAATGGTAGTGGTGGTTTATTTTCTTTCTCTAAAAGAAGGACATTCTGATAACGCAGTGAGAGCCATCGCATTTTCTTCACTCATTGTAGGAAATGTATTTCTTATTCTCACTTCATTGTCTGATACCCGAAATTTTGTTTCTGTGATTTTAGAGAATAATAAAGCTTTGGTGATTATTTCTACCATTGCTTTCACTTTACTTTTTTTAACGATTGGAAACCCTGTATTGCAAAAGATTTTCAGTTTTGAATATCCTGGTCATCAACATTTTATTACGTCTATTATAGGAGCGGTAAGTGTTTTGTTCATCCTTGAAATGATTAAATTATTGAGATTAAAACACCCTTTGTAAACAGATAAAAGCTTAGCGAAATAAACCCTGCTCTAGCTTCCCGAGATAAAAACTATTGCACGATTGATTGCGTGCAGTATTGCTCATAAAAATATAGAAATGGGCAGGATGTTCTACCGTCCAATCTGGCAAAGGAACTGTAACTTGTGTACTAGTTCTATGGGCGATATTTTCTAAAAAATCTACCTGCTCTAGGTTTTCACTCACTAAGAGAAGATGCACCTCATCATTGGGTTGTGCAAATCCTTGTGAACTATTGTCTTGCCAAGTAAGATGCAGCGCATCATCTTGTAGCGCAACGTCTAAGTGATGAAAACCGCTTAAATCTCCACTAGAAACTAAAAACTTGTTCCAAAGCAGCGTAAACTCATCATCTTGCACCTGAATGACATTTTGCAGCGTATAAGAAATCAAAAGATTCCTTCTCTCCCCCGAAAAAGCACTTTGGTTAAAGAACTGTTGGGTAATTTGTAGAAACGGTTTGGTAAATTCTATCGCCAGAGAAAACTTCAGTCTCTGCAAGCGTTGTTTTTCTGTGGGTGGTTTTTGAGAAGCTTTGGGAGCAGCTCGCATAATAGGAACCCCATTTAAGGTAAGTCCTACAATATTGCCTACTTTCCCAGAAAAGCCTCCTAGAATTCCGTCTTTTGCAATGGCCATGGTTGGTTAGTTTTTTATTGGTTAAATATTGTCTTTAATAACCTATTAAAACAATTCCTTTCAAGGGAAGTTGTAATCTTCCACTTATATATAAAGTTTCAAGAAATTGAAAAATAGATTTAAAATCATCACTATTATGATAATGATTTCGTACCGCTATTACTAAAAATTCAACATTTGGCATCATACATGCCTGAAAGATATCTTTTAAAAATTGGTTATTCCTATAACCTCTACCAGCTTCTACTTCAATTACTATTTTTCCATCTGCACTAACTGCATCTGCATCAAAAAACTTATCTATTCGATTATTGATTCCAAATAAAACTGGCACTTTTATCTTATCGTTAGTCAGTTTACTTTTCTCTACTCTAAAATTCAGTGCTTCTAAATCTTTTGAAATAACTTTTAAAACTCCATCACTACTAAGGTTATTATCAGGAGATTTTATACTTTCGTAATTCTTCTCAAAACACTCTATAACTGACTTAATTTCATTATTTATTCCAAACGAACGAGGAAATAGTTGATAAACTAGATGATATTCCATATTTAATTGACAAATAATTTATAATTGGATTTATTCTTAAATTTAGATTTTAAATACTTAAATTTTCTGAAATATAACATCTAAATGATACTGAATAAATTCTTTTTTAGGTAAATATTTTTGTGGTAAAGTCAAAGTTTGATTTTCTAAAGGGGCAAAATATTTATCATAATAAATCGCTTCTTTATTCTTCTTAATATTTTTAGAAAGTAATATTTTATATTGCTCATCAATACCTATTAATCCTTTATCAAAAGCCTTATCATATAAAGCAGAAAAACAAATTCCGTTTTCAGGGTTTAATCTTTCTTCTTCATTTATTGACCAAGGAACGATGTGGCTAGCTACAAGTAACTCGGGAATATCAATTCCTGAAATAGCACATTTACCTGTATAATTAGAAATTACCATCTGCCTAAATACATTTTGATTTACTCTTGTTTTAATTTCTCTTAATTTCACTTCACCTTTAAGTTCTTTGATATCAAAAAATAGTTCTTCAAATTTTTGTTCAACAGTAAAATTTTCTTTTTCTGCTAAAATTTTTTCACTTAGAAAAATAAGTTCTTCTTGATTGTTAAAAAACTCATCCCAAATTGGCTGAACAATTTTTTTTCCTCCATCCATTCCTTTAATTCCTCTTGCTTTAAGAACAGGATCTACACTTGCGAAATTTACTAAACGTAAAGCTACAGAATTTGGAGTTCTACCAATTAAATGAGCTAAATAAATCACATCTTTATTTGTACTGTGCATTTTTCCAAAAGGAGTTTTTAAGTACAAATTAAATGCAAGTATCAACTCTTCCTTTGACCAAAGTTTTCGTTTCATTAGTTTTTAATTAATGTAAATTTATTACATAAAATCTACTTTTTTTTAAAGATAAAAAATTTTATCAATAAAAAGCTTTAAACAAATATATCAAATCCTTTTCAAACATCATTACGGAAAAACGTATTGCAATAAAAATCATAAAACCCTATCATTTTTCTCCCAATCAAGTTAGGGTCAAGTTCTACTCAAGTTTTAGGTTTGTTCGTGGTTTGTTCGTAATTTATGGTACTTTTCCGAGGCTGATTCGAAGGAAACACGAACAAACCACGAACAAACCCCAAGCAAAACTCCTATTTGACTGCTAGAAAACTCAAAGAATAGCCCATAAAAAAATCCGCTTTTTGCGGATTTTAGAGGTTTTATTTTTCTAAGTAACGGATTAGAAATCCGAGACATCGGGGTTAGAGTTTATGTTTTGTTGTCATAAATTAAAAATCTGCAACATCGCGTGCATTTTGATTTACTAATTTTAAAATTGCGCTAATAGTTTGGTTAAAACTTTCTGAATTATTTGCTTCTAAATTTAGAAATGGCGAAATATATTCTGCAGTCTCTAATTTCGGAAGATTTTCTCTGTCGGAATATTCGGGAATTAACTTTAAAAGTTCTTTGTTAGGATTTTGCAGTTTATCTACATTTCTGTATTCTGCTTTATTTATAAACTGTTCGGATTTAAATCTAGGATATGCTTTCTCGATGGCTTGCATATCGCCTAGATACCACGCTTCTAATTCACGACAAACAATCCTGATCAAAAAATCACAATGACAATTTAATCCAATAATTTGTAATAAATTTTGTTTCAATTCTTTACAGTCACTACTATCTTGATCTCTGGTAACCAAAATTTTTGATCCAGGAATTTTACTTATTGTTGGTAATGTTTTAGTAAGTGCCTTTTCTAAATCTTGTTTTCCTTGATGAGAATAAATCTGAAAATGCACTTCTTCGGAAAGGATTTTTGGAAGAATTGTTTCTAAAACAATTTTTAATGATGGTTCTTCCGTAAAAATATGAAGAAAGGTCATAAGTTTGCTCCTTGAATATAGTTATTACGCCAAAGCCAACCCAAATTATTTTCTTTTGAAAGTTCTTTTATCATTTCATTATCTTTAGCGGCTTTAATGATTGTGTATCCATTAACTTTAACTAAAAAGAAAAGTTCATTTAATTTAAGTCCATTAACAAAGTCTGGAGAATGACTTGAAACAAAAACTTGTCCCCCACGTTCGGAATATTCTCTAATTTCTTCACATAATTGTAAAAGTAAATCAGGATGTAAAAAATTTTCTGGTTCCTCAATACATAAAAGAGGATGAGGCTCT
>ERZ650300.1524-NODE-1524-length-13068-cov-13.494121_pt1 | contig 13068 bp, 10 predicted proteins | sample MGYA00376236_ERZ650300 | MGnify/ENA primary metagenome ERZ650300 (study PRJEB26733, sample SAMN07839303) | wastewater metagenome | biome: urban; feature: wastewater treatment plant; material: waste water | place: USA: North Carolina | collected 2016-04-28 ... | reverse complement strand
ATGTTCATTCGCCAATAAAGCTAAAGAAAGAAATTATTGAAGATGATTATAAAAGAGTTTATACTGATTTTTTATATGATTTGTTAAGGCAAAAAAATTTCATTTTTGATTCAAAAATAGTTGATAATATATCTTTTTCTTTAAAAAAATTGTAGCTAAAATCAAAAGAAATGAAATTAAAATTAATATTTTTTTCTGGATTGAACAAAGTTACTTTACCATTAACCAAAAAAGCGATCCAGAGCAATTTTGGAACCCGCAGGGCGATAGTGTGGCGCAACCCCAGCGTGCATTGGCTATGATGACCACATCTGTGACGGTTTGATTTCGGCCTTGCACAGGGCGGCGCACCCGGTCATCCGACGGCGCGGACCTGCGCCGGGGCGGCGCTGCCGGCCGTTCACCGGACGGAAACGCGGGCCCGAGCGGCGGCTTGACAGCCCTGATACGAGATGTTGACTGCGTGCAAAGCCGGGCCGGCCACGGGTCGCCGCCGCCTGTGCGCAGATCTGAAAGGATACAGGATGACCTTCACCCCCCATGGCAAGCACCTGATCGCCGGCGAATGGGTCGGCGGCGACGCCACGTTCATCGCCGGCAGTCAGCCGATCACCCTCGCGGACAGCACCAACCGCGTCGGCGGCCTGTTCAAGCTCACCACCACCGGCAACGCGAGCATCGCCGGGCATTTTGGCGACACGATTCTGACGGCGAACAGTATCGATATCTCGGGTGACATCAAGCTCACGACGGATATATCTAAAATCACCAGCGCCAGCGCCATAGCCCTTGGCAACCTCAATATCACCGGCAATGGCTCGATCGCCATCGAATCTCAGGCGGATATGACGGGCGTCGTCCTGCCCGGTATCTATGTGCCGAACGTTGCCGTTCAGACTGCTGTCGGCGTGCCGGAGAAATTGCAGATTTACCACGCCAGCATCTCGCAGAAACCGGGCACCCTGATCGCTACCGACCCGGGGGTGACACTGAACCTTAACGCCAGCGGTAAAGGGTCGATCGATTTGACGGCGGGGGCGACAGCGACCAGTACCGTCGCGGGCAGCACCACTACCAGCAGCGGGCTGGACGGCCTGATCGCCGAATATGCGCGGGTTGGCGACGAAGTGCGGACCCTCGGTCATCCGGGCAATCTGACGAACCGGATCCAGGGAAAACTATCCGCCATCACGCAGGCCGACGGTGTGCAGCGTCCCGACACCCCCAAGACGGTCGTGGCGATTGCATCGGATACGATCAACGTCGCCAACAATTCCACCACCACCTCGACCGTGCCGGCCATCAATGCGGACACGGTGATGCTCATCGCCAGGACGGTGACCGGCAACGGCGGCAAGATCCAGACCTACGTGGCGGCAACGGCCCGGAGCGACGGGCGCAATATCACGACCGATCCGGCCGGGGGAGCAAGCAAGGACTACTCGATCCTTCCGTCGTTTTTTGTGATTTCGGAAACGGGACGGGTGTCGGGTTCCGATTCGGTGAGTCCTTATAGTTTCGGCTCACTGGGAGAGCCTATTTCAATCAGCTTCGGCAAGGTCGACCCCTATGTGGACAACAGCCTGCTGCAGACGATTGCGGTCGATCCGTTCCGCAAGGAGGGCGACAGCGGTGTGGTGCCGATCTACCTCAGCACGACCCTCCAGCCGGGTGTCGATCCCACCGGGCCGATCCGGCGCTATCTTGTCTATCCGACCGGAACGCCCAAAAATGCGATTCGTGCAGTGGTCGTGAACGGCGTCAGGATCGACGATTCGTCGGCGTATGATGCTGTGCAGTCGAGCGTGGCGGAGATCCTCAATCAGGTCCGCAAGGAGCAACTGGAAAGCGGTTTCTCCAACGAGAACGTCGCGGCCCAGTTGCGCAAGGGCGTCATTACCGAAACGCGGGTCGGGCAGGCTGCCGTCAATCGCTTCCAGGGTGTGGCGGCGGCGAGGCCTTGCGTCGGGATGGTTGTCGGCGATATGGTCGTGTGCGTTCCGTCGGCCGGGCCTGGGCAGCAATAAAGGGCCGGAATGGGCTCCGATACTTGTCTGAACGTTGCGCGAGATACTAGAGTGAATGAGACACCCGGCGACCGGAGGCGCAGATAGGCGCTCCGGTCGGTTGTTTATTGCGAGGCAAGTGTGACGATCGAGACATGGCTGCAGCCCATTTCCAGTGACAGCCCCTGTGGCCCCGATCTGGAATATGACCCCGATTTCCTGAATCTGGAGGAGGCGTCGCGGGAGACGCCCGACCAGGAGTTCGGCAAGGATGGCGGAGATGCGATCCGGATCCAGGGACTCACCGCCGATTGGCCTGCCGTGCAGTCGCTGGCGGAGGGGCTTCTCGCCCGCAGCAAGGATCTGCGGGTTGCCGTCTATCTCACGCGGGCGCTGCTGCACAACGATGGTTTTCGCGGGATCGTGGCTGGGCTTGGGCTGATCAACGGCCTGCTCGAACAGTTCTGGGACTGCGTGCATCCGGCCCTCGATGCCGACGACGACAACGATCCGACGATGCGCATCAATGCCCTGGTGCCGCTCGGCGCCCTCGAAGCGGTGGTTGGCGACTTGCGGGCGAGCTTCGTGCTCCGTTCGCGCAGTCGTGGCCAACTCACCGTCAGGGAAATCGAGATCGCCCAGGGGCGCCTGCTTCCCGGCTCCGATAGCCCGCGCCTGACCGAGCAGCAATTGGCCGGTCTGCTGGAAGCGGCCGTCGAGGAATCCCCCGAGCTGCCGAGTTTGGCGACGGAAGCGCTGGCAGGCGTGAAGAACATCGCGCGGATCATCGGCGAGCGTGTCGGCGAATCCTTCGTTCCCGATCTGAAGCCGCTCCAGGCGAGCCTTTACAACGTGGTCCAGGCCTTCGGCCACTTGACGCCCGTCGTGGAGGACGGCGGAGAGTCCGCATCGTCCGATCAAGATGGCGTGGCGCCGGCCGCGGGTGGCCGAGGCGCTGCCGCGAGCGGCGAAATACGTTCTCGTCAGGACGTTATACAAACGCTTGAACGTTTATGCGATTATCTTTCCCGGAGCGAGCCGACCAATCCGGTTCAGTTGGTGCTGCGTCGGGCGCAGAGAATGATGAACATGTCCTTTCTCGAACTGATGGAGGATATGGCGCCCGACGGCCTGAGCCAGGCCGAGAAGGTTGTCGGTGAAAGGCTGAACAAGGACGAGTAAGAATAGCTGGCGCAGCATTCCGGATTGTCTGTTCCGGGACTTCAAACCCATATCCGTTTTTCGGAGGCCAAAATGGCAGGAAGCAGTCAGAAGTTCATTGCACGCAATCGGGCGCCCCGCGTCCAGATTGAATACGACGTCGAACTCTACGGAGCCGAGAAGAAGGTCCAGCTCCCGTTCGTGATGGGCGTGATGTCGGATTTGTCTGGCAAGCCGGCCGATCCCTTGGCACCGGTCGTCGACCGCAAGTTTCTCGACGTGGATGTGGACAACTTCGACAGCCGCATGAAGGCCATGAAGCCCCGCGTCGCCTTTCAGGTGCCGAACACCCTGACCGGCGAGGGCAACCTCAACGTCGAACTGACCTTCGAGTCGATGGACGACTTTTCTCCGGCTGCCGTCGCGCGCAAGGTCGACGCGCTCAACAAGCTGCTCACTGCCCGTCAGCAGTTGTCCAACCTCATCACCTACATGGACGGCAAGAGCGGTGCGGAGGAGTTGATCGCCAAGGTGCTCAACGATCCGGCGCTGCTCCAGTCGCTGGCCGCGGCACCCAAACCGCAGGACGAAGCGGGCGGTTGAGACGGGGCCGTTTCCTGTTTTTGTCCAAGGAATTTGTTTGTCCCGTCAGGGGCGCATGCATGCACTGGAGGTTTTCCGAATGTCCGATCAACAAATCCAGACCGAAGGACTCGGCAGCGCGGTAGCGGTCGAGGGCGGCGATTTCGCCTCCCTTCTCCAGAAAGAGTTCAAGCCCAAATCCGAGGAAGCCCGCGACGAAGTCAGTCGGGCCGTCCAAACCCTTGCGCAACAGGCGCTTTCCCAAACGCAGCTCATCAATGCCGACGTCGTCAAGTCGATCGAAGCGATCATCGCCGAGCTGGATCACAAGTTGTCCGAGCAGATCAATCTGATCATGCACCACGAGGACTTCCAGCAACTCGAAGGCGCGTGGCGCGGCCTGCACTACCTCGTCAATAACACCGAGACGGACGAGACCCTCAAAGTGCGGGTCATGAACATCTCCAAGGGCGAACTCGGCAAGACCCTGAAGCGTTTCAAGGGCACGGCCTGGGATCAGAGCCCGTTGTTCAAGAAGGTTTACGAAGAAGAATACGGTCAGTTCGGCGGCGAGCCCTTCGGTTGCATCGTCGGCGACTACTATTTCGATCACTCGCCCCAGGATGTCGGGCTGCTTGCCGAAATGGCCAAGATATCCGCCTCGGCTCACACGCCCTTTATTGCCGGCGTGTCGCCGACCGTGATGCAGATGGATACCTGGCAGGAACTTGCCAATCCACGCGACCTCACGAAGATCTTCTCGACGCCGGAATATGCAGCCTGGCGTTCGCTGCGGGAGTCCGACGACGCCCGCTACATCGGCCTCGCGATGCCGCGCTTCCTGTCCCGTCTGCCCTATGGTTCGCGCACCTGTCCGGTCGAGGATTTCGACTTCGAAGAAGACACCGGCGCGGCGGATCACCGCAAATACACCTGGGCCAACGCCGCGTATGCGATGGCGGTCAATATCAACCGTTCGTTCAAGGAGTTCGGCTGGTGCTCGCGCATCCGCGGCGTCGAGTCGGGCGGTGCGGTGGAAGGCTTGCCGGTGCACACCTTCCCGACCGACGACGGCGGTGTGGACATGAAATGCCCCACCGAAATCGCGATCAGCGACCGTCGGGAAGCCGAGTTGGCGAAGAGCGGCTTCATGCCGTTGATCCACCGCAAGAACTCGGACTTCGCGGCTTTCATCGGCGCCCAGTCGCTGCAGAAACCGACCGAATACGACGATCCGGATGCTACCGCCAACGCCAATCTGGCCGCGCGGCTGCCCTATCTCTTTGCTTGCTGCCGCTTTGCGCACTATCTAAAATGCATCGTCAGGGACAAGGTCGGTTCCTTCAAGGAACGTGCCGAGATGGAGCGTTGGCTGCAGGACTGGATCATGAATTATGTGGATGGCGATCCGGCCCACTCCTCCGAGCAGACCAAGGCGCGCCGTCCGCTTGCCGCTGCCGAGGTGGTGGTCGAAGAGGTCGAGGGTAACCCCGGTTATTACACTTCGAAATTCTTCCTCCGGCCGCATTACCAGCTCGAAGGGCTTACGGTTTCCCTCCGTCTGGTTTCGAAGTTGCCTTCTCAGAAGGCCGCATGACGACATTTACCGGGTGGCCTCGGCGGGCATGAGCCGTCGCGGTGTTTGATTGAGCAGTTGGAGCAAGGCATCGCGAGATGGGGCGCCGCAGGCAGCGGTGGTCGTGTCGGGATGGATGGGCTGCCAGAGGGTGCAGGCTGTGCCTGACAACCCTCCGGTTGCAGCAGGGACGTGTGTGGGCTAACTCGTTAGGAGACGAAAATGGCTGTCGATATGTTCATGAAGATCGCTACGATCAAGGGTGAGTCGAGGGATGACAAGCACAAGGACGAGATTGACGTGCTTGCATGGAGTTGGGGTCTGTCGCAGAGCGGGTCCACTCACGTGGGTCATGGCGGCGGTGCCGGCAAGGTGAATGTGCAGGATCTTTCCTTCACCAAGTACATCGATAGTGCGAGCAACGCACTGATCCTGGGTTGCTGCAAAGGCACCCATTACCCCGAAGTGCTCCTCACGGTGCGCAAGGCGGGCGATACGCCGCTCGAATACATCAAGATCACCATGAAGGAAGTGATCGTCGCTTCGGTCCAGACTGGCGGCAGCGGTGGCGAAGACCGCCTGACCGAGAACGTGACGCTCAACTTCGGTGCGTTCAAGTTCGAATATCAGCCGCAAGACGCCAAGGGCGCGCCCGAGGGCGGCCCGAAGATCGTTGGTTGGGACATCACCGCCAACAAACCCGTGGGCTGATCGCCCGGAGGATGCCGCGCTCCCTTTCCGGTGCACCCCGGCGTGCGCAGGAGGGGGAGCGGTTCGTCGGCATTCGCTTGCAGCCTCTGCTACCTGAAAGGTTCGAACCATGGCTTTGCGCGACATGTTTCTCAAGATCGACGGTGCAAAGCAAGGCCCGATCAAGGGTGAGTCGGCCGATGCACGGCATGGCGGCGAGATCGACGTCGTGTCCTGGTCGTGGGGCATGGATAGTCCTTCCGATGCGTTTGGCCATGCAACGGCGAGAACCTCCTTCGACCAACTGAGAATCGTAAAGCGGGTGGACAGCGCAACCACCGCGCTGATGTCCGCCCTGCGCAACAACGAACTTGTGAAGAAGGCCGTTCTGACGGTCCGCAAGGTCGATGGCGAAGAAGCCCTCGATTACTTCATCATCACCATCGAGAAAGCCCGTCTGACCCACCACCGCGTCGTCGGCGGCGAGGACGCGGAATCCTACGTGCTGACTGAAGAACTGTCCCTCAGCTTCCAGAAAGTCTCGGTCGAATATGTGCCGCAAGGCAAGACCGGAGGAGGGCGCGGGACGATGACCTTCGAAACCGAGATCAATGTGAAGGATTAGTCCTGAACGACTGAAACGCCGCGGCCCGCCGTTTCCATTCATCGCCCTTCTCTCATCGGACCCGCCTCCATGAACCCAATTCAAGTCGCTGAACGTGCCCTGCGGGAAGGCGACCTCGACCAGGCGCTCAATTTCCTGCAGACAGGTGTCCGCTCCAGCCCCGGCGATGCGGCTCTGCGCATTTTCCTATTCCAGTTGCTGGCCGTTCTCGGTCAGTGGGAGCGGGCGTTAAGCCAGCTCAATGTTGCGGCGGAGCTCGACGCCTCGGCGCTGGCGATGGCGCAGATGTACCGGGAGACGCTGCGCTGCGAGTTGCTGCGTGCGGAGGTCTTTGCCGGCAAGCGTTCGCCGGTGATCTTCGGGCAACCGGAAGGCTGGCTGGCCTTGTTGATCGAATCCCTGCTGACCGCCGGCCAGGGGCGCGTGGACGCAGCCGAAACCTTGCGCCAGCGCGCTTTCGACGAGGCGCCCGCGAGCGCCGGGAGTATCGATGGCCAGGCCTTCGAATGGATCGCCGATGCCGACATGCGGCTTGGTCCGGTTTGCGAAGCGGTCATCAACGGGCGCTATTACTGGCTGCCCTTCGCCCATCTGGCCCGCGTCGTCATTGAAGCGCCGCAGGATCTGCGCGATGCGGTGTGGATGCCGGCTCATTTCGAATTCACCAATGGCGGCGAGACGGTCGGGGTGATCCCGACCCGTTACCCGGGCAGTGAAATGCATACCGATCCGCTTGTTCGGCTGGCCCGCAAAACCGAGTGGATCGAGTCGCCGGCGGGGGTTTTCTGCGGCCAGGGACAACGCATATTGACGACCGATATCGGGGATTTTCCGCTGATGGACGTGCGGGAGATCGTCCTTTCGTCCCCTGCGATCGCCGAGGGCTGAGCACGTGGCGGAACCCCTCCCGACCGAACGCCTGCAACCCGCGCTTCTCGATCGCCTGACCGACAACGAGCCCGAATCGCGGGTCGAGGCGAGGGAGGCCCGGGTGCTCACCAAAAGCCAGTTGCGGGCGGCGGTGCTGCGCGATCTGGCCTCGCTGATGAACTCAACCCGCCTCGGGGCTTCCGAAGACCTTGCCGCTTACCCGGAAGTGGAACGTTCGGTGCTCAACTACGGCATGCCGGCCTTTGCCGGAGAAACCGCATCGACGCTTGACGTCAACGATCTCGAGAGCGGCATCCGCACTGCCATCCTGCGTTTCGAGCCGCGCATTCTCGCCAACACGCTACAGGTCGAGGCGATTGCCACGGACAGCGTGCTGGGCTGGCACAACGTGGTCAGCGTCAAGATATCGGCGCAAGTGTGGGCGCAGCCGGTGCCGCTCGAACTCCTGCTGCGCACCGAGGTGGACCTGGAAACCGGCCAGGTGGCGCTGGCCGAAGTGATGAACTGACGCCCCACCGACATGGACCCGCGGCTGCTGCGCCACTACAACCAGGAACTCCAGCATCTGCGCGAGATGGGCGCGGAGTTCGCGCGGGCGTTTCCGAAGATCGCCGGCCGGCTCGGCATGGATGGCATCGAGGTCCACGACCCTTACGTCGAACGCCTCCTCGAAGGCGTGGCATTTCTGGCCGCGCGCATCCAGCTCAAGCTCGACGCGGAGTTTCCGCGCTTCTCCCAGCGCCTGCTGGAAATGCTGTATCCCCATTACATGGCGCCCACCCCGGCGATGCTGGTGGCCCAGTTCCAGCCCGTGCTGGCGGATGCCAACCTCGCGCCGGGTTGCGTGGTGCCGCGGGGCACGGCGTTGCGCAGTGCAGCGGGCAAGAACGACGGCACCGCATGCGAATTCCGCACCGCCCAGGCGCTCACGCTGTGGCCGGTCGAACTCGTCGAGGCCAGCTATTTCTCCTTTGCACCGGACCTGCCGCTGGCGGGCTTGCCGCTTGCCCGCGGGTGCAAGGGCGGCATCCGGTTGCGTCTGCGCAGCACCGCCGGGCTCAATTTTTCCCAGACCGGGATCGATTCGCTGCGGTTTTATCTCGGGGGCTCGGAAGAAGTCGCCTATAAGCTCTATGAATTGATCGGTACTTCCGTGTTGGGCGCGCTGCACGGGGCAGGGTTGCGTGGCCGGACGAGCTTCGGTTTCATGCCCGCGAGCGCCGTGAACCTGCCGGGTTATGCCGACGACGAAGCTTTGCTCCCCGTCAGCACGCGAAATTTCGGAGGCTACCGGCTGCTGCAGGAATACTTCTCGTTTCCACAACGTTACCTGTTCTTCGAGATCGGTGGGCTCGCCGCGGCGGTGGCGGCCAACGCCACCTCCGAGATGGAACTGGTGATCCTGTTCGAGCGCGGCGATGCAAGTCTCGAAACGGTGGTCGACGGGTCGAATTTCCTGCTCAACTGCACGCCGGCGATCAATCTCTTCGAGCGCCGCATCGACCGCATCCAGCTCAGCGACAGCACCCACGAATTCCATGTGGTGCCCGACCGCACGCGGCCGATGGATTTCGAGATCTACGACCTGCAGGAAGTCACAGGCTACGGTTCGGGTGTCGACAGCGAACAATCCTTCCAGCCCTTTTATGCCGACTATTACGCCACCGACCGGCAGCCCCACGGTTACTACGCCTTGCGGCGCGAGCCGCGGCTGCATTCCGAACGGCAGCAACGGATCGGTGCGCGCACCGGCTATATCGGCAGCGAGGTTTTCCTGTCCCTCGTCGATCCCCTCGAAGCGCCATACCGGGCCGATCTGCGGCAGTTGTCGCTGCTGGCCCGCTGCACCAATCGCGACCTGCCGATCATCATGCCCCTGGGCGGTGCGCAGAGCGACTTCACCCTCGAAGTGGCGGCGCCGGTGGAGGCCGTGCGCTGCGTGAAGGGGCCGTCTCGCCCGTATTCGGCGGTGGCCGAAGGCGCCCAGGCCTGGAAGTTCATCAGCCAGCTGTCGCTCAACTATCTTTCCCTGCTCGACACCGACAGCCGCCAGGGCGCCGCCGCGCTGCGCGAACTGCTGGCGCTCTACGCCACCACGGCCGAGGTGGGGATGCGCAAGCAGGTCGACGGCCTGCGTTCGATCCGCTGCGAACCGGTGATCACCCGGCTGCCGATGCCCGGCCCGCTGTGTTTCGGGCGCGGCCTGGAAATCGCACTGGAGATCGACGAACTGGTTTTCGAGGGTGGGAGCGCCTTCCTGCTGGGCAGCGTGCTGGAGCGTTTCCTTGCCCGACACGTGAGCATCAACAGCTTTACCGAGACGGTGCTGTCCACCGTCGCTCGCGGTGAAATCATGCACTGGCCGGCGCGATGCGGACTCCGACCCATTCTTTGAACTCCGGCCTCGAGGCGCTGTTCGGCGCCATCGAGCGCGAGCCCTGGGCCTGGGATTTCCACCAGGCCCTGCGCCGCATCGAATGTCTGAGTCCGGCGTCGCCCCGGATCGGCACCGCCGCCCGGCCTGCCGACGAGCCGATCCGGCTCGGCCAGGAACCTTCCCTCGGCTTTGCACCGGCCACCTTGGCGGCTCTCGTGCCCGGCGAGGGCGGCCGTCCTCCGCGGCTCGACGTGCGTTTCTTCGGCCTGTTCGGCCCCAACGGCCCATTGCCGCTGCACCTGACCGAATATGCCTACGGGCGCCAGCGACAAGCCGGCGATCCGACCTTCGCGCGGTTTGCGGATGTCATCCATCACCGTTTCCTGAGCCTTTTCCACCGTGCCTGGGCGCAGGCTCAGCCCTGCGTCAGCCTCGATCGCCCGGGCGCCGACCGCTTCGGCGATTATGTCGGCGCGCTGGCCGGGATCGGCCTGCCGGGGGTGCGCGGACGCGACGCACTGCCGGATTTCGCCAAGCTTCACCACGCCGCGCTGCTCAACCGTCAGGTGCGCAACGCCGAAGGGCTGGGCAAACTCGTTGCCGGCTTCTTCCGGGTTCCGGTGAGCGTCGAGCAGTTTGTCGGCCACTGGATGCCGGTGCGGGAGCGGGATCGGTCGCGTCTCGGCATGGCATGCAGCGCTCTCGGACGCAACACGCTGGTGGGCAAGCGGGTGTGGGATCGTCAGCACAAATTCCGTCTGCGCCTCGGCCCGCTCGATCTCGAGCAATACACCAGCCTGCTGCCGGGTGGCCGCGGCGTCGCCCAGTTGCAGGCGGCGGTGCGCAATTACGCCGGGCTGGAATACACCTGGGACGCACAACTGGTGCTGCAGGCCGCAAGCGTTCCGCCCCTTCGCCTGGGCGGCGGTGCGCGGCTGGGTTACACCAGCTGGCTCGGCCGGCGCCGCGGTGGCGGGCCGGCCACCGATCTGGTGCTGGACGTGGACCGGGCGCTCAAGCGGCGCGGTGCAGCGCGCGCCGATATCGATTCAACCCCTTCCGAATCTTCGAGGTGACACAAAAATGAGCGAGATCAGCCGGGTCGCACTTTTCGGAAAACTCAACAGCCTGGGCTACAAGGCCATCGAAGGCGCCACGGTTTTCTGCAAGCTGCGGGGCAACCCCTACGTCGAACTGGTCCACTGGATTCAGCAGATCCTCCAGAATCCGGATTCCGACCTGCACCGTATCGTCCGTCACTTCGAACTCGATTCGGGCAAGCTCGCCGCCGACATCATGGCGACGCTCGACCGCCTGCCGCGGGGCGCCTCGTCGATTTCCGACCTTTCCGATCACGTCGAGAACGCCGTCGAACGTGGCTGGGTGTATGGCTCGCTGATGTACCGGGAGAGCCAGGTGCGCACCGGCCACCTGATTGTCGGCGCCCTGAAAACCCCCAGTCTGCGCAACGCCCTGTTCGCCATTTCTCGGGAGTTCGAGCGTATCCGCGGCGACACCCTGACCGAGGAATTCACCCGAATCCTGTCCGGCTCGCCCGAAGAAGTGCTCGGCGCCAGCGACGGCTCGGGCGCCGCGCCGGGCGAGGCCAGCGGCGCCATTCCACCGGCCGAGATGGGCAAGCAGGAAGCGCTCAAGCGCTTCACCACCGATCTCACCGAACAAGCCCGTGGCGGCAAGATGGACCCGATCGTCGGCCGCGACGAGGAAATCCGCCAAGTGGTGGACATCCTCATGCGCCGCCGCCAGAACAATCCGATCCTGATCGGCGAAGCCGGCGTCGGCAAGACGGCGGTGGTCGAAGGCTTCGCCCAGCGCATTGCCCGCGGCGACGTGCCGCCGAGCCTGAAGGACGTGCAGTTGCGCACCCTCGACGTAGGTCTGCTGCAGGCCGGCGCCAGCATGAAGGGCGAGTTCGAGCAGCGCCTGCGTTCGGTGATCGACGAAGTCCAGGCCAGCCCGAAGCCGATCATCCTGTTCATCGACGAAACCCACACCCTGGTCGGCGCCGGCGGCGCAGCCGGCACCGGCGACGCGGCCAATCTGCTCAAGCCCGCCCTGGCCCGTGGCACGCTGCGCACCATCGGCGCCACCACCTTCGCCGAATACAAAAAATACATCGAGAAGGACCCGGCCCTGACCCGCCGCTTCCAGTCCATCCAGGTGGACGAGCCCAGCGAGGCCAAAGCGCTGCTGATGATGCGCGGCGTGGCCTCCACCATGGAGGCCCACCACAAGGTGCAAATCCTCGACGAAGCCTTGGAAACGGCGGTCAAGCTCTCTCACCGCTACATCGCCGGCCGCCAGTTGCCCGACAAGGCGGTCAGCCTGCTCGACACCGCCAGCGCGCGGGTGGCGGTCAGCCTGCACGCCACGCCGGCAGAGGTGGACGACAGCCTCAAGCGCATCTCGGGCCTCGAAACCGAGCTGGAGATCATCGCCCGCGAGAAGGACATCGGGCTCGACGTGGCCGAACGCGAGGTCTTGGCGGGCGAGGCGCTGGCCGCAGCACAGGCACGGCTGGCAGAGCTCGAATCCCGCTGGGATCGCGAAAAAACCTTGGTCGACGAACTGCTGGCCCTGCGCGCCAAGCTGCGCGGCAGTTCAAGGCCGGTGGAAGGCACCGGCAGCCGGGTGGAGGCTTCCATCGCCGCCGAGCTGCCGCCTGCCGCGCCGGCCGCCGATGGCAGTGCCGCCGAAGCGCCGCCCGACCGGGATGCAATGCTGGCCCGTCTCCGCGAGGTGCAGGCCGAACTCGTCACCCTGCAGGGCGAGCATCCGCTCATCCTGCCCACCGTCGACCACCAGGCGGTGGCCAGCGTGGTGGCCGACTGGACCGGCATTCCGGTCGGCCGGATGGCGCGCAACGAAGTCGAAACCGTGCTCAACCTGCCAAAGATCCTCGCCCAACGCATCATCGGCCAGGATCACGCAATGGAAATGATCGCCCGGCGCATCCAGACTTCCCGTGCCGGGCTCGACAACCCCAACAAGCCGATTGGCGTGTTCATGCTGGCCGGCACTTCCGGCGTCGGCAAGACCGAAACCGCGCTGGCGCTGGCCGAGGCGCTCTACGGCGGCGAGCAGAACGTCATCACCATCAACATGAGCGAATACCAGGAGGCGCACACCGTCTCCACGC
>ERZ650300.1522-NODE-1522-length-13088-cov-3.980971_pt1 | contig 13088 bp, 14 predicted proteins | sample MGYA00376236_ERZ650300 | MGnify/ENA primary metagenome ERZ650300 (study PRJEB26733, sample SAMN07839303) | wastewater metagenome | biome: urban; feature: wastewater treatment plant; material: waste water | place: USA: North Carolina | collected 2016-04-28 ... | reverse complement strand
GTCGTTTTCTGCGCAGTCTGAGCATACCGACTACAATCTGCCCATGATTCCCTTGCTTGCCGGTCTATTGGTTAGCTTTTTTCCTCTCAGACAGCGCACCCCTTGGCTGTTATTTACCTGAACGCCCCTCCATGAAAAAAACAGACCTCTACAAAAACTTGGCACTCAAAATTGACCGCGAAATGAAACAAGCCACCACCCCAGACCGCTTTGGTCAAGGCGAAGTCCTCGACCGCAAAGCCCAGCGCAAGCTCGACCAAGCCAAAGGACTGGTGCCGTTTGCGGTCAAGCTCGATGCCCAGTTGACCGAATCCCTCCGCACCCTTGCGGCTTCTCGCCAAATTGGGCTGAATGAACTGGTGGGCGAGCTGCTCGAAAAAGGGCTGGCCGCCGCGTAAACACAGACCTTAAACCGGCTTTAAATGCGCCCTTAATCTGTCCCTCTCTCTCTTCTCGGAAAATACTGGTCATGGCTTCTGAATCCCCACTCCCTTTGTCTACCGAAGCCCCATTTGTCGGGCTTGCCCCTTTTCTTCGGATGAGTGTTGCCGGAGAAGCCTTGATGCCTATCGGCCAAAGCCTGCTGGCCGAAGCGCAACAATATTTGGAAGATGCCAATCTCTGGATGAACCTGTCCGTGGTGATGCAGATTTTGGGGCAGCGTGAAATTGGCGTGCAAATCCAGTCGCAAGCCCTAGAACTTAAACGGGTTTATACCTTGGCTGCCGCCCAACAACCTGCCGTGTTGCGGGTATTGATGTTGGTTGCCCCGGGCGATGTGGCGGCCAATACCCCCCTCGATTGCCTGCTGGAAAACAGCGACATCGACCTGATTTTTTACTACCTCACCCCGAACAACCCCTTTGCCGAGCCGATTCCAGACCACGACGTGCTGATGGTTGCCGTGGGCGAAACCACCGAAAGCAAGCAGTATTTGACAGGGCTGGCCGAAGCCTTGGCCGACTGGCCCAAGCCCATCGTCAACCTGCCGCAGTACATCCCCGCCACCGACCGCGAAGTGGCCAGCCAACAGCTCCAAGCTATCCCCGGCCTGCTGATGCCCCCCACCCACTTGGTGTCACGCCAAATGCTGAACGTGGTGGCCAGCCAGCAAGCTCCCCTCGTCGCCTTAGTCAAAGATTGCCAGTTTCCGCTGATTTTGCGCCCTATGGGCTCGCAAGCAGGGCGGGGGCTGGAACGGATAGACACCCCTGCCGCCATCGCCGACTACCTGACGCGGGTCGAAGGCGAGGTGTTTTTCTTGTCGCAGTTTATTGATTACAGCAGCCCCGACGGCCAGTTCCGCAAATACCGGATTGCCCTGATTGATGGCCAGCCCTTTGCCTGCCACATGGCGATTTCGGCCAACTGGATGGTGCACTACGTCAATGCTGGCATGTATGACGAAGCCGCCAAACGGCAAGAAGAAGCCGATTTTATGGACACCTTCCCTGCCTTTGCCCAACGCCACGCCACAGCACTGGCCGCCATCCAAACCCGTATTCCGCTGGATTACCTGCTGATTGATTGCGCCGAAACCCAAGACGGGCAACTGTTTATCTTTGAAGTGGACCATGCGATGGTGGTGCACGCCATGGACCCACCCGACCTCTTCCCCTACAAGCAACACCATATGCAAAAAGTCCGCGAGGCCATGCGTCAGTATTTGTGCCGACGGGCGGGGGTGGCTTTGCCACAAGGCGGTGCGGCATGAACACCAATCCGCGCAATGCCCTGAACTTCTCCGGCGGCCCTGGTGCCCTGCCCGAAACCGTGCTGCAGCAGCTAGAGCAGGCCATTCTCAGCGTGCCCGAAGTCAGCTTGTCGATTTTGGGCATTAGCCACCGCTCCGATTTTTTTGCCGCTGTGGTTGCCGAAGCCGAGGACAACATCCGCACCCTGCTGGGGCTGACTGACGACTACCAAGTGTTGCTGCTGCAAGGCGGCGCAACCCAGCAGTTTTCGATGGTGCCCATGACTTTGCTGCACGGCGATACCCCGCCTGCCGACTATCTGCACACCGGCTATTGGAGCGGCAAAGCCCTGCCCGAAGCGCGGTTGGCGGGGCCGATTCGGGTGGCGTGGAGCGGCGAAGCCAGTGGCTTCCACCACTTGCCGAGTGAAGACGAACTGGGGCTATCCCCCGATGCGCCCTATTTGCACTATGTGTCGAACGAGACGGTCGAAGGCTTGCAGTTTCAGCGGGTGGTGGGGCTAGAAGGCGTGCCGCGTGTCTGCGATATGTCGTCAGATTTTCTGTCCAAGCCCTGCGAAGCCGACCGCTTTGCCCTCATCTACGCCCATGCCCAAAAAAATATTGGGCCGGCAGGGGTGACGGTGGTGGTGATACACAATGACGTGATTGCCCAAGTCCCCGAAGGCCTGCCCAGCTTTTTGGATTACCGCGTGCAAGCCAAAGCCCACTCCAACTTCAACACGCCGCCGGTGTTTGCAATTTACACCGTGCTGCTGGTGACGCGCTGGCTGCTGCACGACATCGGCGGCCTTGCTGCGATGGCGCAGATTAACCAGACCAAGGCTGCCACGCTCTACGCCGCCCTAGAGGCCAGCGCGGGCTTTTATCGCGGCTGGGCGGCGACGGCTGACCGCTCGCTGATGAACGTGGCGTTTAACTTGCCCACCCCCGCCCTAGAGCAGCAATTTCTTGCCGAGGCACGGGCAGCGGGCTTTTCTGGCCTCAACGGCCACCGTGCCATTGGGGGGCTACGGGCTTCGATTTACAACGCCCTTGCCCTTCCTGCGGTGGAGAAGCTGGTGGGCTTTATGGCGGACTTTCAGCGGCAAGTTCGCTAGAGCCTGTTTACAGTCTTTTTAAACGCAGCGACTTGGTCGGACTGAAACCCCGCCGCGAGTGGCAGCGGGGCTTGGCTGTGATTCCCCTCCCGTGGCGGGGTGCCCCGCAGGGGTGGGGTGGTTGGTTTTGACTTTTGGGTTTAGGTTTTAGCTCAGGCAGCCTTGCCACCCCCCCCTCTCGCCGCCTGTGCTGTCCTCAGCGTAAAATAAACCCTCTGAATTCACCCCAACACGACGACACTTTCCATGAAACTTCAATTCACCAAAATGCAGGGGCTGGGCAACGATTTTGTGGTGCTAGACGGTGTGCGCCAGCGTATCCGCTTGACCCCCGACCACATCCGCCGACTCGGCGACCGCCACTTTGGCATCGGCTTTGACCAGCTGCTGTTGGTGGAAGAACCCGCCCTGCCGGATACCGATTTCCGCTACCGCATCTTTAACAATGACGGCAGCGAAGTGGAACAATGCGGCAATGGCGCACGCTGCTTTGCCCGTTTTGTCTTTGATAGCGGCCTAACCGACAAGCACGCGATTCGGGTCGAAACCGCCAAAGGCATTATCACCCCCCACCTGACCGACGACGGCCAAGTGACTGTGGACATGGGGCGGCCGCGCTTTTTGCCGGTTGAAATTCCGTTTGAAGCCGCCGGCGACAGCATCATCCACGACCTCACCTTGCCCAGCGGCGAGCACATCGCTATTTCGGTGGTGTCGATGGGCAACCCCCACGCGGTGCAAGTGGTGGCCGCCGTAGACACCGCCCCTGTCCTTGCCCAAGGCGCGGCGATTGAGCACCATCCGCGTTTTCCTGAGCGGGTCAATGCGGGCTTTATGGAAGTGGTGGCGCGTGACCATATTCGGCTACGGGTTTTTGAACGCAGCGCGGGCGAAACCTTGGCTTGCGGCACCGGCGCGTGTGCCGCCGTGGTGGCCGGTATTCGGCGGGGGCTGTTGGCTGGCTGCGTACAGGTCGATACCCGTGGCGGCAGCCTGACCATTGCTTGGGCGGGCGGCGATAAGCCGGTGTATATGACCGGCCCTGCCGTGACAGTGTTTACCGGCGAAATTACGCTGTAATCATTTCTTCCCGACTAAAGGATTGCCGCATGACCATGATTGCCAGCGAAGTCGCCGCTTATCTTGAAGCCCACCCTGCCTTTTTTAATGAGCACAGCGAGCTGCTCGTGTCCTTACGTTTGCCCAGCCCCATCCACACCGACAACACCGTGCCCTTGGTCGAACGCCAAGTGCTGGCACTGCGCGACAAAACCCGCCAACTGGGTGCAAAGATGTCGCAGCTGATTCGGTTTGGCGAGCACAACGACCGCATCATTGCCCGCCTACATGCCCTCGCCGTGGACTTGATTCGGGTGGAACGCCCCGAAGAGGCCATCCGCACCTCGCTGGATATGCTGCGCCGTGACTTTGACCTGACCCATGCAGGGCTGAAGCTGTGGGGGGCGCACACCACCACGCTGACTGATTGGCACACCCAAGATGACCGCCTGCGCTTGATTGCGCGGAATTTGTCGGTGCCCTATACCGGTCCTTTTGCGCCGGAGCACCTGATTCAGTGGTTCCCCGCCCAGCCGGTCTTGCAGTCTTTTGCCCAAGTGGCTCTGCGCCGCGATAACGGCGAGGCGTTTGGCTTGCTGGTGCTGGCCAGCGATGAAAATTACCGCTTTACCGCCGACATGGAAACCGACTATCTGAAGCACCTCGGTGCCTTGCTGGAGGCCGCGTTGTTGCGGACGCTGCCGGTGGGCTAAGAACAGGTTCGAAGTTGTGGCACAGTCGGCTGGGGGGCGAAGGCTTCCCGCTGACGCGGTAAGAACCTGTTCAAAGTCTACGAAACTCGGGTGATCCTGCGTTGAAATACCCTCAAAAATGCGTATGGATTCAAGTCCAACGGTGCTTTTTTGGTTCATTTTGCCTTGGCAACCCCTGCACCATTAGGGCTTTGAACAGGCTCTAAGGGTGCCTCTCACGGCGGCGAGGGTTTCCCCCGCGCCACGGCTGGCGGCAGCGGGGGGGGTGGGCTGTCCCGTAGGAAGTGGCGAAATCGGGCTGAAGCCCGACCTACGGGCGGGCTCTGCCGATTACACCGTTGCGCGGGCTGGGCTGTCACAGGCGGCAGCGGGGTTTGGTTTTATTCCCCTCCCGTGGCGGGGATACCCCATCGGGGCGGGGGGGCTTTTGGCTTTTGGGGCTGGGTTTTAGCACCAGCGGCCTTGCCAGCCCACCCCGTCCGCCCCCCCTCCGACGGAGGGGAATGTAGCCAAGGCTGCAGCGATTGCGCTTTTATTAGGCGTTTCGCTTTGGCAATCCCTGCACTATCAAGCAAGAACGTAAACAGGTTCTCAGCCCGACAAATAGACCGGCCTCCCCATGCGGTACACCGCAAAATGGCGGAGGCCGCAACGCCCCTTCCGCCCCGATATTCAGAGAAAGCCAGACCATGCCCACTGTATCCGCCCCGCCTTCCCCCTCGGATGCTGCCCCAGCGGCTTTGCCCGTCCATTACCAGTGGAATGAAGCCGCGCTGCGGGAACGTTTGCTGACCGGCCTGACCACAGGGCGGTTGACGGTCAAAACCGAGGCAGAAGCCGCCCGCACCGCCCTGCTTGGCCTTGCGCCGCCCTCTGCTGCCACGCCCCACCCCGCTGCAGAATGGGTCGATGCCCATCTCAGCACCGACTGCCGCCGCCGCTTATTGGCCACCCTGCGCCAAGCCCGTTCACGCGCGGCACGGGGGGTGAAGTATGTGGCACTGAAACCGGTCGAATATCAGCAATTGCAGCTTTTGCGTGCCCTGAACGACACACGGCAACGGGTACTGCTATCGGCGGCAGACCGGACGCTGTTGCATGATTTGGGGGCATGGCTGCCCGCCGCCCCAACCGCTATTCCGCCCTCTCTGCCGCTGTATAGCCACACCGTCCCTGCGGGCTCGCCGCTATTGGCTGACGATGCGGTGGAGGATGTAATTGACCTGAACACCCACCTGATTCCGCATCGCGAAGCCACGTTTATGGTCAAGGTCAAAGGAGATTCGATGCAGGGTGCCGGTATCGAAGAGGGCGATATGCTGCTGGTGGACCGCACCTTGCCGCCTGTCCACGGCAAAATTGTGGTGGCCGCCATCGAGGGGGAATTAACGGTGAAGCGGCTGGCACTGCGCGGCGACCAAGTGCAGTTGTGCCCCGAAAACGCCGCCTACGCGCCGCTCACGCTGCTGCCGGAGCAGGATTTGCAGATATTGGGCGTGGTGCGTAGTGTGATTCGCACGTTGTAGCCCCCCTTCATCGCCCCGCCAAGGGCACACGCATCACCACCACCAAACCGCCTTCTGGGCGGTTTTTTGCGTGCATCGTGCCGCCGTGGGTAGCCAAAGCACGCTCGGCAATCGCCAGTCCCAATCCGTAGCCAGCGGGGTTGCTGGCAGAGGGTGAGGGCGGCGCATCAGGGCGGGGCGGCGGCGGGCTGCCACGGTAAAATGCCCTAAAAATCAGTGGCAAGGTGTCTTCGGGTACGCCGTCTCCCGTATCCGATACCGACACCACCCAACTCCGACAGTGGCGGTCGAGGTGGCTTTCGATGGTGACCACGCCGTGGGCAGGGCTGTATTTGATGGCATTGCGTATCACGTTTTCAAAAGCCCGCGCCAGCAGGGCAGGTTGACCATGCAGCGGGGCTTCGGTCGCGCCTTGGTAGCAGAGGGAAAGCCCCTGCGCTTCGGCTTCAAACTGGGCATCGGCCAGCAGGTCTTCCAACAGTGCCACGCCATCAAAGGCTTCGGCGGGGGCGTGCGGCATACCCGATTCCAGCCGTGCCAAGGTCAGCACTTCGCCCACCAGCGTGTCGAGCCGCCCAATTTCGCGCTCTAATCGGGTCAGCATGGTGGGCAATTTGTCCGGTGTTTGGGCAATCAGCCCAATGGCAACGTGGAGCCGCGCCAAGGGGGAACGCAGCTCGTGCGAGACATCGTGCAGCAGGCGGCGTTGTGCCCCAATCAGGGTCTCGAGCTGCTGGGTCATGGCATCAAAGTCCTGCCCCAGCTCGCCCAGCTCATCCCGCCGCCGTCCCATCCGTGGCGAGACACGGGTATCCAGCTGCCCCGCTGCCACGGATTTGACCGCTTGGCGTAGCTGACGGATGGGGCTAACCACATACCATGCCAGTACGACACTAAAACCAAGGCTGACCAAGAGCCCCGCCACAATATGCCGCCACGGCACATGGGGTCGATAGGGCGGCGGCGCAGACGGTGGCTGATGCCTCCCGCCTAGCGAAAAAATCCCGTCAAACGGGGGGCGGTGTGCATCGGTGGCATGGACAAAAACCAAGTACGTTTCGCCGTCGCGGGTCGGCAACCAGCGGGCGGCACTCTCGGGCTGATTCAGGTCGGCAAGGCGGCGTGCTTGCGCCAGTTTCTCGGGGGGAAGGGGGCGGTTCATCAGCTCTTGGCCGTGGGCATCCACCACAAAAATCGGCGTGGGGCGGCCACGGTGCGTCCAGCTGGGCAGCATCTGGCGCAGGCTGTCACCGCCAGCGGTGCGCAAAATACTGGCGACAATGGTCAGCTGCTCTCGGGTGAAGGGGTCGGCATGGGTTTCGTTTTCTTGGGCGCGGCTGAGCCAAACCAAACTCCCCGCCAAACCCGCCGTCAGCAACAGTGCCAGCCAAAACGCGATAAAAAACTTCCAGAACAACCGTCCCATGTGTCTTCCTTTTTTGCCTGCTGGCTCATGCCGCGCCGCGCATTCCTGCCGCCCCAGCGGTTCGCCACGCTAAATGCGCCGTTGCCGTGGGATGCCCTCCGCTATCGGGCTGAAGTCCGACCTACCACACCGCGCCCCTTCGCCGACGGGCTGTTATTCCCCTTCGGCGAAGGGGGGGGCGACGGTGCAGCCGGACGGGGTGGTTGGTGGCGACGCTGCCAGAGCCCAAACCAAAACCCAACCACCCCGCCTCGACGGGGCACGCCTCCTCCGATGAAGAGGGGAATCACGGCCAAACCCCGCTGCCACCAGTGGCGCAATAAGCACAACCCGCGTTCACCTCACCCGAGTCTCGCAGATCGTAAACAGGTTCTTACGCGCCGCGCCACTGATAGCCCACCCCTCGGATGGTGTGTATCCACGGCTGGCCATCGGGGTGCTCGCCGAGCTTTTGCCGGATGCTGCTTAAATGCACATCCAAGCTCCGGTCAAAGCGGGCGAGGCTGCGCCCAAGGGCTTGTTCGGAGAGCTCTGCTTTGCTCACCACTTGGCCTGCCTGCCGCACCAACACCAGCAGGATATTGAATTCGGTGCTGGTCAAATTTAGCGGCTGACCTCGCCAATGGGCGGTGCGCTGGGCGGGGGCCAGCAGCACATCCCCCACGGCCAGCGCCTCTTGGCTGCTGGCCGTGGCTTTGCCCGCCTGAAACCGCCGCAGGACTGCGCGAATCCGCGCCACCAGCTCTCTGGGGCTACAGGGTTTGGGCACATAGTCATCCGCGCCCAGCTCCAAGCCCACAATCCGGTCCACGTCGTCGCCCTTGGCGGTCAACATAATCACCGGCATATCGCTGTGGCGACGCAGGTGGCGCAACACGTCGATGCCGCTGAGCCCCGGCATCATCACGTCCAGCACGGCCAAGGCATAGGGCGTGGCATCCAGCAGCCGAATGCCGCTTTCGCCATCGTGCGCCATGCTGACTTCAAAGCCTTCTTGGCTCAAATATTCTTGCAGCAGCTCGGCAAGTTCGGTGTCGTCATCAACCAGCAAGAGGTGGGGCATGGTGGCGGGCTCGGGGTGTCGGTGGCGGGGGAAGTCATGATAGCGGGCAGCAAGGGGGTGGCGGCAGGGAATGCGCGGGCCTTTACAAAGCTTTACCCATCTTTACATGGACTTTGATTTTCGATTCTGGGGCTTATGCAAAAATCTGGGCATCACACAAGCACCCCAAAATGGGCACGTCGCCCTGCCCCGTCACCTTGACGGTTTTTGCCAGCAAGACCCCAACCGGTCGCCCCCAAAGAAGGAGCTTTACCATGGCTATGAGCATCGGCAGCACCAGCAGCTACGCTAGCGCCCTCAACCAGACAACACGCCCCCCGCGCCTTGACCCCAGCAAGATGGCGGAAAATCTATTTTCTAAGCTCGACACCCAAAACAAGGGCTATCTGGATACGGCAGACTTTGCCAATGCCTTGCAGGGTCTTAGCAGCAAAACGAGCACCAGTAGCACGACCACGGCCAGCACCAGCGGCACCGGTCTAACCGCCAGCAGCACCAACACCAGCAGCAGCTTCAGTGCAGACCAAGTGCTGTCGGCACTGGATACCAACGGCGATGGCAAAGTCACCAAGGATGAAATGTCGTCCAATCTGAAGAAAATGGCGGCAGAGTTGGATAGTCAGTTCAACGCGATGCGGATGGCACAGGCAGGGGGTCAAGCCGGTGGGATGCCGCCACCGCCGCCCCGTGATAGTGACCGTGATGGCGATAACGATGCAGGGATGAGCAAAGACCAGCTCACCCAAGTCGCCAGCACCACTACCGACAGCAAACTGGCCGCACTGACCAGCAAAATGGCCAGCAATTTTGACGCAGCGGACACCAATGGGGATGGCAAAGTCTCGCGTACCGAGGCGATGACCTATGACCAAAAGACCCAAAGCACTAGCAGCACGGCGAGTACGAGCAAGACGACCAGTACAGCTGCAACCAGCACCGACAGCACCACCGCCACCGACAGCAGCAAGAGCGAGAGCGAGACCTTGGTGTTTAAGCGCATCTTGGATTTGATGAAGCAGTACCGTGACCAAGCGACGGCAGGGGTTTCGATCGCTGTGGCCGCTGATACGCAAAACACCCGCACCCGCTTGAGTGCTTTGGCGTAATGGCATGACACGGTGAGGGGGGGGCGAGGGGCGGTTACGGTGAGGTCGGGTGACAACCAGACAAACACGGCCCATCGCCTCCCTTCCCCCCGCAAAAATTCCCAACGGTAAGACTGGATTAAGCCATCCGCGCCACACTGGTGCAGAAATTCCACACCTGTGATAGGGCTATCGCCCGCCGCGTGGCTTCCCCCTACAATCCACGCCCTGATGTTTCCAAGGAGATTGCGATGTCTTTCCGCCTCACCCCCCTTAGCCGATTGCTGTGCCGTAGTGCCATCCTTGCCGCCGCCCTCAGCCTAAGCCAGCCCGCTTTGGCCCTCGACAAAGGCACGGTCGCGCCCGCCATTGAGCTGCCCAGTGCCGATGGCACGTTCAAACTCAGCCAGTACCAAGGCAAAGTGGTGTATGTCGATTTTTGGGCTTCGTGGTGTGGGCCTTGCCGTCAGTCGTTTCCGTGGATGAATGCGATGCAGGCCAAGTATCGCGCCCAAGGCTTGCAGGTTGTCGGGATTAACCTCGATGCCAAGCCCGCCGATGCCAGCAAATTCTTAGCCGAAACGCCTGCCCAATTTACCGTGGCGTTTGACCCCAAAGGCACGACTCCACGGCTGTATGCGGTCAAAGGGATGCCCACCAGCTTTTTGGTCGGGCGAGACGGCAAAATCATTTCCGAACACACCGGCTTTCATGATGGCCAACGCGCCGAGCTTGAAAAGACCTTACAACAAGCTTTAGGAGCGAAATAATCATGCGCTTTATCACCAAAACCACACTCAGCCGCGCGGTACTGGCGGTTAGCGCATTGATGGTATTGGCCGGCTGCGGGCTGGTGAAGCCCGTGCAGCCGTGGGAAAAAGGTACGTTGGCTCGCCCTGAAATGACGTTTGAGGGCGATAAGCTCGATGCCAAATTTACCGAGCACATCTATGGCAGCAAAGAAGGCGCGTCAGGCGGCGCAGGGGTGGGCGGCGGCGGCTGTGGCTGTAACTAAACGCCCCGCGCCGCGCACCATCCGCACCCCCCGACTTTTTGCCTGAGGACTACGCCATGACTTCGACCCCCCTTTGCCCTACTGCACCCGCCACCCCCGCCGCCTTGCCCCCCTTGGGCATGGCGCTGCTGACCGCCGCCCTATGCCTGCCCCTCGCGCCCCTTGCGCAAGCCGAATCCCAGCCCGAGCGCGGCAGCATTACGCTGAAATACCTTGATTACAAAGACAGCCAACCCGGCTGGAATCGCATCTGGGTTCACGCCCCATCTGTGGCCGTTTTAGCCCCTGTGGGTGAAAACTGGTCAGTGGCTGGCTCGCTGGTTTCCGACGTGCTGTCTGGTGCGTCACCGGCTTACCACGCCGAACCCAACCCATTCAAAATCCACGAGCACCGCAAGGCAGGGGACTTTACCGTGACCCGCTATTTGCCACGGGGCACATTTGCGCTGGGGGCGAGCTACTCCACCGAATCCGACTATGTGTCGCGAGGCATTACCGCCCAAGGCAGCTTTGCCAGCGAAGACAAAAACACCACGTTTAGCGGTGGGCTGGGGCTGACCAGTGACCAAATCAACCCAAACAATAAAGTGGTGGTTAACGAGCGCAAAAACATCACCGACCTGATGGTGGGGGTCACGCAGGTGCTGTCGCCTAACGACATTGCCCAACTGAACCTGACCTATGTTCACGGCACCGGCTACTACTCCGACCCCTACAAGCTGCTGGACAACCGCCCGCGCAATCGCAACCAAACGGCCATGCTGCTCCGCTGGAATCACCATCTGGACAGCACCGACGGCACCACCCGCCTGAGCTATCGCTATTACACCGACACCTATCACGTCAAAGCCCACACCCTGACCGCCGAATACGTGCAGCCCTTGGCTTCGGGCTGGACGCTGACCCCGATGCTGCGCTTCCATACCCAAGGTGCGGCCTCGTTTTACGTCGAAGCCGATGGCTCGGGCTATCCGGTCTTGCCGCCTGACTATGCCCCAGGCCGAATCGTATCCGAAGACCAACGGCTGTCGGCTTTTGGTGCGTTCACCTATGGGCTAAAAGTCGCCAAGCAATTGGATAAAGACTGGTCGATGGATGTGAAGGTGGAGCAATACCAACAAAACGGGAGCTGGCGCGTATTTGGCACGGGCAGCAAAAACATCGCCCCGTTTGATGCCCGCATGATTCAGCTTGGCGTATCGCGGCTGTTTTAAGGGCAGAAACCATGTCGATTGCTGCCCCCGCCACCCTGTTTCACACGCCGTTTGAAGCGATGGCCAGCCGCTGCGAGGTCAAGCTCAACGCCCCGACCGCTGCGGCGGCGCAACGCTACGCCGACTTGGCCATTGCCGAGGTGAAGCGGATTGAGCACGCTTATTCTCGCTACCGGCCAGACAGCGTGGTGTCGCGCATCAACGCGGCGGCAGGCGGCAAAAGTGCGGTGTTGTGCGATGCCGAAACCGTGTCGCTGCTGGATTACGCCGGTTCGCTGTTTGCTATGAGCGATGGGCTATTTGACATCACCTCTGGCGTGCTGCGGCAGGCGTGGCACTTTAAACAGGCCAAAGTGCCCAGCCCCAGCCGTCTCAAGCCTTTGCTGGATTTGGTTGGCTGGGCGCGGGTGGAACGGGACGGGGCACGGATTCGGCTGCCACAGGCCGGCATGGAGCTGGACTTCGGCGGCTTTGGCAAGGAGTACGCCGCCGACCGTGCCGCTGCGGTGCTGATGGATGTGGGCGTGACCCAAGGCTATGTGAATTTGGGCGGCGATATGCGGGTGATAGGCCCGCAGCCCGATGGTTCGCCGTGGGCGGTGGGCAAGGTGGATACCCGAATATCCACGGCGTGCAGCGCGCCCAGCCGGATCCCGATACGCCCGTCTTGGGGAAGACGTTTTTCCGCGATGTCGAGTTCGGCCATCACTTTCAAACGCGAGACGAGGGCACCATGAACGGCCCGGTTGACTTGCACCACGTCGCGCAATACACCGTCCACCCGCACCCGTACCTGCGAGCGCGCTTCGTAGGGCTCGATGTGGATATCGGACGCGCCGTCGCGAACGGCCTGTTGCAGTAGTGTGTTGACCATTTTGACCACGGGGCCGTCGTCGGTCATGTCCATGAGGTCGGTAACGGTGGGCAGTTCAATCAACAAGCGCGAGAGATCCATGTCCGCTTGCGCGGCATGGATGGCGGAGGCGGTGTTGCCATCGTTGGAGGGGAGCACGTCCTGCAGTTGTTCCAAAAAGAGGGGCTCTTCCACATCGTCGACCCGGAGGGGGCCGTGTTGACGCAAGAAGTCGCCCACGCAAGCCCGTTGCAGCCAACCATCTTTCGCTTTGTTCAACAACAAGCGATGGTCTTTCCATAGCAAACCGTACGTTTGCG
>ERZ650300.1521-NODE-1521-length-13089-cov-35.719349_pt1 | contig 13089 bp, 10 predicted proteins | sample MGYA00376236_ERZ650300 | MGnify/ENA primary metagenome ERZ650300 (study PRJEB26733, sample SAMN07839303) | wastewater metagenome | biome: urban; feature: wastewater treatment plant; material: waste water | place: USA: North Carolina | collected 2016-04-28 ... | reverse complement strand
GCTCTAACATGTCAATGCAGCGGACGCGGTTCCCGCGCCGCTGATTTCCGGCGTTAGGCGGTTCGGATCGCTCATGAACAGTCGACTTCATCTTCCGTCGTCACTCACGGCAGCCATCGCGGCTTCGGCAACCGGTGCCGGCACGTTTTGTACATCGCGTCAGCCTCGTCGCCTCGCCGAGCACCGTGGGGGCCAGGTGCCAGCTCGCGCCACACACAGTTTTCTCTTTCGGTCCGGCGTGCTCCGTCGCGCCGGCCTCAACAAGGGGTGCTGCCGTAGTCACCCCCCGTCTAACACTGCGCTCAAGCGGACCTGCCGCAAGCGGCAGGCCGCATAGCTCCAACGTTAGGCGGTTCGGATCGCTCATGAACAGTCGACCTCATTTTCCGTCGTCACTCATGCCAGCCATTGCGGCTTCGGCAACCGGTGCCGGCACGTTTTGTACATCGCGTCGGCCTCATCGCCTCGCCAAGCACCGTGGGGGCCAGGTGCCAGCTCGCGCTACACACAGTTTTCTCCATCGGTCCGGCGTGCTCCGTCGCGCCGGCCTCAACATGGGGTGCTGCCGTAGTTACCCCCCGTCTAACACTGCGCTCAAGCGGACCTGCCGCAAGCGGCAGGCCGCATAGCTCCAACGTTAGGGCTACTCAATCACCTAGGACGCTCCAATGAAGGAAGTCATACAAGCTATTGGCGCAGTAATAACTTCACCGTATCCATACTTTGCGGTTTTTGGGTACTTTGGCCTTCAGTCGTACACGGCGCTCATTTCAAAGGAGATCACGACTCCCTCAATCGTGATATTCGGCTTCCTGCTGCTGTTTCTTGCTTTCTTATGCGTACTGGTCTTCGTTCTAATTCAGAAGGTCGGTCACTTGTCTATGCTCTCGCCTGAGTATCAGGTTGAGCTTGAAAAAATCAAGGGACTTACTCAATCAGGCATGAGCAAAGATGAATTGAGAGACGAGCTACGGAAACTCAAAGAGAAGGAGGCAACCCATGGATAAGATCGCCTCAGTACGTAAGCTCTCCGAAGCCTACTTGGTGTACAAGCAGTCTCGAATTCTTGTGGAGTTGGCTAACGGTGGCCTTAACCTCGCCTCTCTTGTTGAAATTGAGAGTGCTGTGGATCACCTTTTTAGAGGATTAAGTGTCGAATCATCCGCCGACCCGGATAGGCAGTTTGACAAAGCCTTAGACCACATACTTAGAGCTACGCTGGACAATCTACAGGCGTTATTTTCGAGGAGCAGTCAGCTTGTTACTGAGATTCGCAAGTCACGCCATGCGAAGGTATTGAGTGATCCCGATGTTATAGCATTCCTAAATAAGATCAAGATGGCTCAAGGTACGGTAGCCGCGGTTTCCGAACTGAACTTCGGCACAGTGCATCAAGTGCTTAGCGAATTGTCCAACGACGTTGATGTTCTCGAAAAGCTCAATCAAGGTTACTTGGCCGCCAGGTCTATTGGCTCTCGGCGAGAAGTCTATTTGGCATTTCTTGCATTCGCTGTCGGCATAATTTCAAGCATGATTGCTTCCGCTCTGTTCGCGCTATGGAAGTAGCCCTAACAACTCATTCCACCGGACCTGCGCGAAAAGCCGCGCAGGCCGGTGAATTCAGACGTTATGTGTCACCGAGGAAGTTTGCTGGGCTGATCGAAGATGTGGCGCTTATGGTGAATTGATGACAATCATTGATTTAAACGGTTTGGCTCTAGCCATAGTGATCGGAGGGACGTTAGCAGCCATTGGTACGGGCATCGACAGTCTGCTTCTTGCGAGACATGTTGAAGCTATCGATAAACTAGCTCTTCGCTGGTGGGTGTTCTTCGATGACTTGAAAATCATCGACATTCCTAGAATTGCGGTTGGCGTTTATATCAAAGGAAAAAACGTTGTCTTAGGTTCTGGATTTTCGCCTACGTTTTTCTTACGCTCATTCTTACTCAGTCTTGTGCTTACTATAATCACCGTTCCGGGTGGCCGGGCATTGGGACTGGCCCTGCTTCAGGCATGTAATCATCAGACCGGCTGGATGACAGAACAAAGCTTTTCTTTCTTTGAAACATTGAAAATTGGGTGGGGCTGGGCTGGCATGCAAACCATTGCCTATCTCGTGCCAGTTAATATTGCGTTTGATTTTGCCACAATATTTGTAACCATTCTTATTCTTTCAAAGGCACTAACAAAAACAAATTATTTCTTATTGGCGCTGATATGTCTGGATATAGTGGCATGTGTAGTTTTATTCTACAACGCTGTATACATCGCAGATCAATTCGATAGCGCCTCAATCGTTAGTGCCAATGGATACTGGCAGTTATACCCATCGTTCCTGAATGCTTTCACGTACGGATGTGCCGCTTTTCATATTTTGACATCGAAGCTTTTATTTGTTTCGACCATCTTATTGCCAACTCTGATCTATCTAATATTGATCGTTGCTTTGTTCTTGCTAAGAGAGGGATTCCGGCTTTTTAAGTTCATCACAATGCACGTTCTAGAAAAGAGTGTTGAAGATAAGAAGACTATTTTTGCGCACCTTGGAACAACTCTTGGTCTCATTACGGCTGTCGGAAAGGCAGTGGTTGAGATGGCGAAATTGATATGATCACTCTGATATTGCAAGACTAATGATATTCAACCAACAATGAATGCCACATAACACTACGGTCAACGGGGGCGCCCAAACAGCCAGCTTCGCCAACTGTTTGGGCGCCCGTTACCTTCGACGTTGGGGCTCTTCACGATTACAGTACCTATCCAATGCCTATATCTAAATTCCTTGCCGTTTTGCTTACCTGCCTATGGTTTTCCTCGGGTGTCTATGGTCAGGGCTATCAAATGAGCAGCAAGTCCTACAACGCTGCCTTGCCAAAGGGAATGTGGAAAGGCCACTTGTCATTCTCTGACGTTTACTGCGCGACTGCTCCTTCCCCGGAAACGGCCGAACACCTTACGCAGGCGATGTACAACAACAACACGGTTTACCGAGCGGCGATCGAATATCCGGGAAAGATTCTTCTGGCGGTGGCGTTCTCGTCCCTTCCGATGGGAAGATCGGCGGAAGAGGATGTGGAAACGATCCTGACAATGCGGCGGATGATGCAGGAACGAGTAAAGAATATGCCGACCGTGCTGGAGGTGTCTGACCTCAAGACAAGTTTTGGAAAGACCGTCGGTGTTCGAATGAACAACGTTAAGTCCGACATACCAGAACTCGGTCCGTTCCCTCTCGGTATGCAAATGTTCATCCCGCCAAAGGGCGGTCTCTTTTCAATGTCCGTGCATCGCATTTTTGCAAGAGGTGCCGTTCGGTTTGAGGTGGCTGCAATTCAAATTGCTCCACAACCACAGACGGATTCCACCGAAGGCGAAATGAAGGAGCACCTATCAACGATGGTGGAGACACTGACGGACTCGTTGCAAAAATGCACTGGAGCGTTGCCGGTTCGGGTGAAGAATTGACCCGAGCCCCAACCCATCATTCCACCGGACCTGCGCGAAAAGCCGCGCAGGCCGGTTAATTCAAACGTTAGCCCTCCTCCCCATCCGTCATGCCCAAGCTAAAGAAGAACGTGGCGCCGTTGCTCGAAAAGGGTACTGAGTCGCTGACTCTGGCAATCGAGCTATTTAATCGGCCTACCGAAATAGGCCGAACGCACGGTGTCTTGATTCTGATGCAACACGCCTTTGAGATGCTGTTGAAGGCATCCATTCTTCAAAGTACCGGGAGTATTCACGACCGAGAGAAGCGATATACCTACGGATTCGACCGATGCCTTACAGTGGCGACTGAGCAATTGAAGGTCATCACTACGGACGAAAGAGCTACGCTCTCCATTCTTGATGCGCAGCGCGATCAGGCTGCACACTACTATGTGGAGATGTCCGAGGACATCCTTTACGTGCATGCACAGTCCGGCGTCACTCTCTTTAACGAATTGCTAAAGAAGGTTTTCGGCGTTGCCCTATCGGACAAACTGCCAAGCCGAATTCTCCCAATCTCAATTCGCCCCCCCAGGGACTTGGTGACTCTATTCGCGAACGAATTGGCGGAAGTCGACCGCTTGCTGACTAGCGGAAAACGTCAAGGCGCAGCGGCCGCAGCGAGACTTCGCACAATTCTGGCGTTTACTGTCGGGTCTCGCGACGGAGGACAGCGGGTTCCGGAAACTGAGATCGCCGCAGCCATCGCCAAGCGCAGAAAGAAGAACGAATGGGAGGTAATTCTCCCCGAGGTCGCGCAACTCCGATTGAGCACAGACGGCAGCGGAATCCCAATCACCATGCGAATCTCCAAGGATGCGCCAATCGCTGTTCGCATCGCGAAACCTGGAGAAGAAGTCGCCGGAACGGTCATCAAACAGCAGATCGATCCATGGGACGTCTACACGATGAGCCGAGATGATCTCGCATCGAAGCTATCCCTGACCGGGCCACGGACCCACGCACTGATTTATGAGCTGAATCTACAAGCTGATCCCGAGTGCTACAAGGAGCTGAGAAAGAAGAGCCAAGTGTTCAAAGGCTATTCGAAGAAGGCATTGGACAAGCTGCGACAGGCAAAGGAGGAACTGGATATTGAAGATGTTTGGGCACGCCACAGAACCAAGCTCGTTCCGACCGCTCGGAGACGGAAGGGCTAACCCTTCGTTGCAGGGGACCGCCGGCCCCTGAATTCAAACGTTAGGCGCTCCAATGTCAGAGGCTCTTCTCTCTGCCCTTGTCCTCGCGCCGCTCATTCTTGCGCTCATAGCTGGCGTGGCTGCCTGGCGCCTTGTCGCGCGCCCCGTGCTATTCATGGTGGTCTCAGCTCTTTCGCTCCTGGGTGTCCAGGCTGTGTTGTCGCCCGTCGCAATCTCTTCAATCTTTATCCCAGGCGGCACAACCCACGACGCCTTCGCTGGTAGTGTTGTTGCGGGCGCTCTTGGCGTAGTGGTTCTCGGCATTCCTCTGCTGTGTTGGCTATTTAAAGGTCTGCGCCATGCCTGACACCTCGGTCAAGGCGCGCCCTTCGGTCGCTGGGACGCGCCGCAAGCGGCGCGTCCCTTACGTTGAACGTTGCCTCAAACACAAAAAACTCTGACAGGCTCCTTTACGGGGCCGGGCCCATCGCAACCCTTGCCCAGCGCGGCTTTCCGGCCATTTCCACGTTGCCCCGGCGTCCCGTCCTCCCCTCCGGCAATCATTCCACGACGTCGTGCACTCATTGCAGGACGTCGTGCTGCAGTTGCTGGATGTCCTGCAAGCACAGCCGGACATCCAGCAGTTATTGCAAGACATCCGGCGATCATTCATGGACGTCCGGCTACCATGGCAGGATGTCTGGCTGTCATCGCTGGACGTCCAGCAGCCGTTGCCGGATGTCTGGCTGTCGTCGCCGGATGTCCGGCAAAAATCGCAGGATGTCCTGCAGGATGTGCACGACGTCGTGCAGCGATTGCAAGACAGGGGGCAGAGGTCGGCCGGCGTCGGTGAGTCACCGCAATCCGTCGCCCATAAAACGGCTGGTGGCGCGGGGCGCCGCCAGCCAGCCGCTTCTGCGCCGCACCACGCTGCCCCATCCCGGTTGATCTCCCCGTCACAAGACCATAACAGCGCTGGGGGAATCGCGATGCCGGTCAAACTCGTCGGCTGTACGCCGGACGAGTAGGGAATGATCGTGAGATTTCGTGTGCTCCATCGCAAGCCCAACGATTGAGCTTGGATCGTGATCGCAAAGCGAGCCACGATCTGCTGGAGGCAGCGATCCGCGACCGCTCTTCCTGATCGGTCGCCCCTTCGACCAGGAAGCGCATCGTCCGGGCAATGGACAGATGTTTGCCCTTCTTGCGCCCAGCCGCGAAGCCGTACGTGCGGCGTATGCCAGCGCCCTCGCGCACGGAGGCACCTGCGAAGGGCCTCCGGGATTGCGCCCGCAGTACCATGCCGATTATTACGGTGCGTATTTTCGCGACCCCGATGGCAACGAGCTGTGCGTGGTCTGCCAAGCGCCGGCCTGAGTCACCGGGGCGATTGCCTCAGCGGTCGCCTGCCACCACCGACACCACTGCGCGGCTCGCGTCACGGATCGCCCGGTGTCGAAAACCGCCCACGTCGTTCGTCGTCATTCAGAGGGATGTCCTCGTCACACAGGAGCGATCATGTCCACCCAACAGGTTCAGCTACACCGCGTCATCCGCAGCACGCCAGAGCGCGTCTATCGCGCCTTCCTCGACCCCGCCGCGTGGGCCAAGTGGCTGCCGCCCCACGGCTTCGTCGGCACCGTGCATCAGCTCGAACCCCAGGTGGGCGGCCGCTACCGGATGTCCTTCACCAACTTCACCACCGGCCACAGCCACAGCTTCGGCGGCGAATATCTCGAGCTCGAACCCAACCAGAAGCTGCGCTACACCGCCGCCTTCGACGACCCGAACCTGCCCGGCCAGATGCAGACCACGGTGGTCATCCGCGAGGTGTTCTGCGGGGTGGAACTCCACATCGTCCAGGAAGGCATCCCGGCGGTGATCCCCCTCGAAGCCTGCCACCTGGGCTGGCAGGAGTCGCTTCAGCTGCTCGTCCAGCTTGTGGAACCCGAAATCCGCGGCTGACCACCCCACCGGCCGCTATGCTGAATCATCCAGCGACAGGAGACACACCATGATGCCGACCGTTTTTCGCGCCCACCTTCCTTGGCAGGCTGTCGTCCCCGGGGCTAAGATGGACAAGCCATCCGGATAAACATCCTTGCCCCAGAAAGCCCCGCCGCCATGAAACTCCACGCCTTCGTCGCGATGCCTTTCGGCACCAAAGCCGACCCGGACGGCAAGCTGATCTACTTCAACCGCATCTACGACGAGCTCCTGCGCCCTGCCCTCGAAAAAGCCGGGCTCGACGTGATCCGGGCCGACGAGGAACAGCGCGCCGGCGACATCCGGGTGGACATGTTCCAGGAACTCCTGATGGCCGACCTGGTGCTGGTGGACCTCACCCTCGACAACCCCAACGTGTGGTACGAGCTGGGCGTGCGCCACGCGCTGCGCGCCCGGGGCGTGGTCCTCACCCTCGGCCCGCGGGGCACCAAGCCCTTCGACATCTACACCGACCGCAAGCTCGGCTATCACCTGAAGGACGGCGCGCCTGATCCGGATTTCCTCGCCGCCGACATCGACGCGCTCGCCGAGATGACCCGCGAGACCCTCGCCGCCGGCCCCGAACGCATCGTCAGCCCGGTGTATTCACTGCTGCCCAACCTCACCGAGCCCGACTGGAAATCCCTGCGGGCCGGCGCCGCGCGGGAGTTCTGGCGCCACTACGACGACTGGAGCACCTGGATCGAGCGGGCCCGCAGGGCCGAGCGCCCCGAAGACGTGCTGGTGCTCGCCGAGGAAGCCCCGGTCACCGCCCTGCGGGTCGAAGCCAGGCTCCTGGCCGGCAAGGCCCTGATGAAGGGCCGGCACTTCAACTTTGCCCTGGAGCAGTTCGAAGCCGCCTGCCGCTTCGACCCCACCAACCTCGAAGCGGCCCGCAACCGGGGCATGTGCCTGCAGCGCATCGGCCGCAGCGACGACGCCCGGGCGATCTACAAGAAGATCCTCGCCGAGCACCCCCGGGAGGTCGAAACCTGGGCCCTGCTGGGCCGGCTCGACAAGGACGCCTGGGTCGAGGCCTGGAACCGCGACGGCAGCACGCCCGAGCAGAAACGCAGCGACGCCGGCTACGAGGACGCCCTGCTCCTCACGGCCATCGAATCCTACGTCACCGCCTTCCGCGCCGCGCCGGGCCACTACTACTCGGGCATCAACGCCCTCACCCTGATCCACCTCTACCGGGATCTCACCGGCCAGCCCTCGCCTTACGACGCCCAGCTTGCGTGCCTGAGCGGCGGCGTATCGTGGGCCACCGGCTGCGAACTGCTCGCCAGCAACAACTACGGGGGCCGCGCCACCCTCGGCGATCTGGCCGTGCTGGACGGCGATGCCGCCACCGTCACCCGCGCCTACAAAGAGGCCATCGCCCTCGCCGACCGGGACTGGTTCTCCCTCGATTCCACCCTCGGCCAGCTGCGCCTGCTGCAGTCCATCGGCTTTGCGCCAGATCGCGTTGGCGCCGGCATCGCCACCTTCGAACGCGCCCTGGGCCGTCTCCAGAAACCCGCCGAAAGCTGGAAGCCCGAAAAAGTCTTCCTGTTCTCCGGCCACATGGTCGACGCGCCCGACCGCAAGCAGCCACGCTTCCCCGCCGACAAGGAGCCCATCGCCGCCGCCGCCATCACCAAGGCGCTGGACGATCTGGGCGCCACCGCTGCCGATCTCGCCCTCACCCAGGGCGCCTCCGGCGGCGACATCCTCGTTGCCGAGGCCGCCATCGCCCGCGGCATGAAGGTGCAGCTCCTGCTGCCCCTGCCCGAACCCGAGTTCATCACCGCGTCGGTGCTCCCCGCCACCAACGGCGACGACTGGAGGAAGCGCTTCCTCGCCCTGCGCGACAACCCCCTGTGCCTGCCGCCGCGGGTGATGCCCGACGAGCTCGGCCCCCTGCCCCGCGACAGCCACGGCAACGCGCTCAACGCCTTCGAGCGCTGCAACATTTGGCTCCTCAACAGCGCGCTGGCCTGCGGCATCAAGCGCACCCGCTTCATCTGCCTGTGGAACGGCAGCGGTGGCGACGGCCCCGGCGGCACTCAGCACATGGTGGACGAGGTCAAGCGCCGCACGGGGCAGGTCACCTGGCTCGACACCCGCAAGATGTGGTAGCCCCTTCAAGCACTCAAGGAAAGGATTTCCGCCATGCCCTCCGCCCTCGAAAAGCGCATCACCGCACCCGGCCCCAAGAAGATCCTCTCCTGCGACGGGGGCGGCATCCTCGGGCTGATGAGCGTCGAGATCCTTGCCAAGCTCGAAGCCGACCTGCGCACCGAACTCAAAGAACCCGACCTCCTGCTGTGCGACTACTTCGACTTCGTGTGCGGCACCAGCACCGGGGCGATCATCGCCGCCTGCATCGCCGCGGGCATGAGCACCGACAAGATCCGCAAGTTCTACGTGGATGGCGGCAAGCAGATGTTCGACAAGGCCTCGCTGCTCAAGCGCCTGCACTATTCCTACAACAAGGAGCCGCTGGCCAAAAAGCTCCAGACCGAGTTCTCCGCTGCGCTGGGCGACGACACCACCCTCGGCAGCCCCGGCCTGCGCTCGGTGCTGATGATGGTGATGCGGAACGCCAGCACCGATTCGCCCTGGCCGGTGAGCAACAACCCCTTCGCCAAGTACAACCAGCGCAATCGCAAGGACTGCAACCTGCTGCTGCCCCTGTGGCAGCTGGTGCGCGCCAGCACCGCGGCGCCCACCTACTTCCCGCCCGAGGTCGTGACCCTCGGCAAGAGCAAGGACGCCTACGACTTCGTGTTTGTGGATGGCGGCGTCACCACCTACAACAACGCCGCCTTCCTGGCCTTCCAGATGGTCACCGCCGCGCCCTACAAACTCAACTGGAAGACCGGCACCGACCAGCTGCTCATCGTCTCCACCGGCACCGGCAGCACGCCGGCCGTGCGCCCCGGCCTCAAGCCCGCAGACATGTGGCTGCTCGACGCCGCCAAGACCGTGCCCGGCGCCCTGATGAACGCCGCCGCGGCCGGCTGGGACATGGCCTGCCGGGTGCTCGGCGAATGCCGCTTCGGCCGCCCCATCGACCGGGAAGTGGGCGATCTGGTGGGTGATGGCACCTTCTCCGGCGCCAAGCAGTTTGCCTACGTGCGCTACGACCCGGACGTGAGCCAGCCCGGCCTCGACGCCCTGGGCCTCTCCGACGTCAAGTCTGCCGACGTGCAGACGCTCGACTCCATCGAGCACATCCCCGAGATCCGGCGGGTCGGCGAAGCCTTCGCCAGGCGCTACGTGGATGTTAAACAGCAGCTGCGCGGCTTCCTCTGAACCCCATCGGCGCCCTCCCATGAACGACCCGCCCTCCCCGCTCCAGAACGCCCCGCCGGCTGCCCCCGAGCCGGCGGAACACCGGCGACGCCCGCCCAAGGAGCGGCACTCCTTTGCCGCGCGGCTGTTCGGCTACGACCTGTTCATCTCCTTCGCCCTCGGCCATCTGCCGCGGGGCACCCAGTCCTACGCATCCGACCTCGCCCGCCAGCTGCGAGAGCGGGATTTCGCGGTGTTCTACAGCGAAGACGAAGCCGCCCCCGGCGACGAGCTCAACGAAACCCTCAAGCGCGCCCTCGCCCGCGCCCGCATCCTGGTGGTGATCGCCAACAAGGGCATGCTCCAGCGCCCCGGCTGGGTGAAGACCGAGGTCGAGACCTTCCGCGCCCTGCACCCCGACCGGCCGATCATCCCCATCAGCATCGACGGCGCGCTCACCGACCCCGAGCTCGTCCCCGCCATCAGCAGCTGGCTCCCGGTGGGCGACACCATCTGGCTCGACGAGCCCCTCGACGCCGTCGCCCACGGCATCGCCAGCCGCGACGTGGTCACCCGCCTGTGCCTCGCCCCCACCCACATGCGCGCCAGCCAGTGGTGGCGAACCACCCAGATCGGCGTCGGGCTGGTGCTGGTCGCCCTCACCACCAGCTCGATCTGGTCCGAGCACCGGGCCCGCGTGCACGCCGAGGAAGCCCTCGCCGAAGCCCAGCGCGCCCAGCGCGCCGAAGCCCGCGCCGTGGCCGAGCTGCGCAACTCCACCGGCCTGCGCCTGCGCGCCGAATCCTCCGCGATGCTCGCCGGGCTGCGCCCCGATCCCGACGAGCGCGCCCTGCTCCAGCTCCTCGCCGCCCTGCGCCTGGGCGGCGCCGAACGCCCGCCCGATGCCGAGGCCGAAGGCGAGCTCCTCGCCAGCCTGCGCCACGAACGCTTCCTGGTGCGCCTCGTGGGCACCGCCGACGAATTCATCGCCATGGCCGTCAGCCCCGGCGGCGAGCGCCTCGTCACGGTGGCCGACGACCACACCCTGCAGCTCTGGAACGCCCGCACCGCCACGCCCCTGGGCGCGCCCATCGAAGCCGACGCCAACACCACCCGCGCGATCGCCTTCAGCCCCGACGGCCGCAGCCTCATCACCGGCAGCAACGACACCACCCTGCGCCTGTGGGACGTGGGCGACACCACCCTCGAACCGGCCCTCGCCTTCCCCTTCACCGGCCACATGGACGCCGTGCGCAGCGCCATCTACAGCCCCGACGGCAGCCTCGTGGCGTCAGGCAGCGACGATCGCACCGCCATGCTGTGGGACGTGCGCACCAGCAAGCCCACCGTCCCGCCCCTCACCGGCCACCGGGACGCCGTCACCGCCGTCGCCTTCAGCCCCGACGGCAAGCGCCTCGTCACCGGCAGCAACGACAACACCCTGCGCCTGTGGGACGTGGCCACCGGCCGCGCCATCGGCAAGCCCTTCACCGGCCACACCGATTCGGTGCGCTGCGTGGCCTTCAGTCCAGATGGCAAGCGCCTCGTCTCCGGCGGCTGGGACGACACCCTCATCATCTGGGACGTGGCCCGCGGCCGCCCGGCGGCCCCGCCCCTCGTCGGCCACGACGGCCTGGTACGCAGCGTCGCCTTCAGCCGCGACGGCCGGGAGATCCTCTCCGCCGGCGAGGACGGCACCCTCCGCCTGTGGGACGCCGCCACCGGCGCCCCCCTCGGCGAGCCGCTGGCCGGCCACGGCGACGCCGTCACCTCGGCGCGCTTCACCCAGGCAGGCGGCGACCGCATTGTCTCGATCAGCCTCGACCGCAGCCTGCGCCTGTGGAACCCCCGCACCACCTCGCCGGTGGGCGCGCCCCTCGCCAGCGGCAGCCGGCAGCTCGTCAGCCTGGCGGTGAGCGCCGACGGCAAGCGCATCGCCGGCGCCGGCGAAGACCTGCGCCTGCACCTGTGGCGGGTCTCCGCCAACCGCGCCAGCGAACAGGATGACAAGAACGGCAACGCCGCCGACCACCGCGACGAGGTGCCATCGGGCGAGATCGCCCTGCCTCCGTGGCCCGCGCCCACCCTCGCCCTGCGCTTCAGCCCCGACGGCGCCCGGCTCGCCGCCGGCGGCTACGACGGCAGCCTGCGCCTGGCCGACGGGCGCACCGGCGAGGCGATCGGCGAACCCGTCGCCGCCCACCCCGGCCCCGTCTCGGCGCTGGCCTGGAGCCCCGACGGCAAGTTTGTCGCCACCGGTGGCTGGGACGCCAGCGTGCGCGTCTGGCATGCCGACGGCCGCCCCGCCGGCCCGCCCCTCGTCGGCCACGACCACTGGATCGCCGCCCTCGCCTGGCGCCCGGACGGCCGCGGGCTTGTATCGGCCAGCGCCGACCGCAGCCTGCGCCACTGGAACGTCACCCCCGGCCAGCAGTTCGGCCAGCTCATCGGCCACCCCATGACCGGCCACGACAACTGGGTGCTCGCCGCCGCCTTCAGCCCGGACGGCAAGCGCATCTACTCGGGCAGCGCCGACGACGCCCTGCGCATCTGGGATGCAGCCACCGGCGAGCCCGTCGGCGAACCCCTCGAAGGCCACCGCCGCTGGGTGACCAGCGTGGACGTGAGCCCCGACGGACGCCACCTCGCATCGGGCAGCTGGGATCGCACCCTGCGTCTGTGGCACGCCGAAACCGGCGTCCCCGTCGGCCGGCCCCTCGAAGGCCACACCGACGCCGTGCAATGGGTCGCCTTCCGCAACAAGGGCCAGCTCATCCACTCCGCCAGCCGCAACGGCGCCCTCCACCTGTGGGCCGGCCCCGCCCGCTGGCCGGGCATGCTGTGCGGCAAGCTCACCCGCAACATGAGCCGTGAGCAATGGACACGCTGGGTATCCAAGGACATCGACTACCTACCCCAATGCCCCGATCTGCCCGCACCAACCAAATAACCCCCACGAACCTGTAGGTCGGACTTCAGTCCGACAAGCCGCCCTCACCAAGCCGCGATGTCGGACTGAAGTCCGACCTACAGGGAAGCGATTACGGGCATTCCGCAACATGCCCCCGGGCAATGAAAACGCTGAGCATCGAAGGACATTGACGACCTGCCCACCCGTCAACCACCCCCCAAGAACCTGTAGGTCAATGAGATGGACTCCTCCCTCCTGAAACGGCTTCGATGAGCCAGA
>ERZ650300.1517-NODE-1517-length-13126-cov-14.262796_pt1 | contig 13126 bp, 7 predicted proteins | sample MGYA00376236_ERZ650300 | MGnify/ENA primary metagenome ERZ650300 (study PRJEB26733, sample SAMN07839303) | wastewater metagenome | biome: urban; feature: wastewater treatment plant; material: waste water | place: USA: North Carolina | collected 2016-04-28 ... | reverse complement strand
GGTAGTTGGCGATGCTGCCGGCGGCCGGGTCGAGGTCGCGGTAGAAAGCAGCGGCCTGGTGCGGGTTTTCGCCGTAGCGCATGTCCTGCACCTTGACCAGTTGCAGATTCAGGCGGTTGGGGAAGGCCACGCGCTGCGGCGCGCCGGTGACTTCGCCTTCGGCCAGGCTGGTCAGGTAGTTGGAAATCGCGCCATCGTAGGCGGCGGTGTGGGTGAAGGCTTTCTTGGCCAGGGCAAAGCGGGTGGCCTTGGACAGCTTGCCGGCGTTGGCGCGCAGCTCTTCGCTCAGCGCGGCGTAGTCGGCGCTGTCGGTGACGATGGCCACGTGCGCCCAGTTTTTGGCCGCCGAGCGCACCATGGTCGGGCCGCCGATGTCGATGTTTTCGATGGCGTCTTCCAGCGTGCAGTCCGGGTTGGCGATGGTGGCTTCAAACGGGTACAGGTTGACGCACACCAGATCAATATTGCCGATGCCGTGCTCGGCCATCTTGGCCACATGCTCGGGCAGGTCGCGGCGACCCAGAATGCCGCCGTGCACCTTGGGGTGCAGGGTTTTCACCCGGCCATCGAGCATTTCCGGAAAGCCGGTGTAGTCGGCCACTTCGATCACCGGCAGGCCTTTTTCCGCCAGCAGTTTGGCGGTGCCGCCAGTGGAGAGGATTTCAACGCCGGCCTCGACCAGGGTCTGGGCAAATTCGACGATGCCGGTTTTGTCGGAAACGCTGATCAGCGCGCGGGTGATGGGAGTCATGGTCACGATTCGCCTTGGCAAAAGTATCGGAGTGTTCAACAGTCAACGGGGGAGCGCATCGGCCGCCGGGGGGCGGTCAGATGAGGTCGTATTGCTTCATTTTCTTGCGCAGGGTGTTGCGGTTCAGCCCGAGCAGTTCGGCGGCGCGGGTCTGGTTGCCCTGCGCGTGCGCCAGCACCACCTCGATCAGCGGTTTTTCCACCTGCGCCAGCACCATTTCGTAGATGGGCTGCGGGGCTTCGCCGTCCAGATCAAGGAAGTATTGATGCATTGCCTGGCGCACCGAGGCGGCAATGTCGTCTTGGCTGTTCATGTTATGGTCGTTTCTGCGAGTGTTTGGTGTTCTGGCCAGATTCAGTCCTGGCAAACCGCGCTTTCCGTGAGGTAGCGCAGGCGGTCGCCGCCTTCGGCCAGCCGGTCAAAGAACGCGGCCACGGCGGCGCGCTGGCTGGCGGTGTCTTCCAGTTGGTACATGGCCTGGCGAAAGGCGTTGCCGCCCTCCAGCCCGCGCGTGTACCAGGCAATATGCTTGCGGGCGATGCGGCAGCCGGAGTATTCCCCGTAAAACTGGTAGAGGTCGTCCAGGTGGGCCAGCAGCACCTCGCGGATTTCGGCGACTTCTGGCGGCGGCAGGCATTCGCCCGTGTCCAGATAGTGCTGGATTTCGCGAAAAATCCACGGCCGGCCCTGGGCGGCGCGGCCGATCATCACGCCGTCGGCGCCGGTGTAGTCGAGTACGAACTTGGCTTTTTGCGGCGTGGTGATGTCGCCGTTGGCGATCAGTGGAATGCGCACGCGGGTTTTGACGTCGGCGATGGTGTCGTATTCGGCGTGGCCGGTGTATTGGCAGGCGCGGGTGCGGCCGTGGATTGCAATGAGCTGGATGCCCGATTCTTCGGCGATGCGCGCGATCATCGGCGCGTTTTTATTGGCGGTGTTCCAGCCGGTGCGGAACTTGAGCGTGACCGGGATGTTGCCGGCTGCGCCGACGACGGCTTCGAGGATGCGGGCGACCAGGGGTTCGTCCTGCATCAGCGCCGATCCGGCCATGACGTTGCAGACTTTCTTGGCCGGGCAGCCCATGTTGATGTCGATGATCTGGGCGCCGCGGTCGATGTTGTGGCGGGCGGCTTCGGCCATCATGGCCGGATCGGCTCCGGCGATCTGCACGGAAATCGGATCGGTTTCCCCGTCGTGGTTGGCGCGGCGCTGGGTTTTGGCGCTGCCGTAGAGCAGGGAATTGGAGGTGACCATCTCGGACACGGCGAGCCCCGCCCCCATCTTCTTGCAAAGTTGGCGGAAAGGGCGATCCGTCACGCCAGCCATGGGGGCGACGAACAGGTTGTTTCGCAAGGTGAATCCGGCGAATTGCATCGGGGAGGCGCGTTTGGGAAAAGCAGGGCATTCTACCCGAAGGGGCTTCCGTCGGGCAGGGGCTGAAGCCCTGCAATGTGGGGTCGAGTGTCTGAAAGCTAACGCTTTTCAGGGTAGATCGGAATACTGCATGCGGCTCTGGATGCGCGCGGCGTGGGCGGCCAGACGGGGGCCGAAGTTGGTTTCGTACTTGCGCGGATTGGGCAGCATCACCGCCAGCCGGGCGGCCTGGGGGGGCGTCAGACGCGAGGCGGAAACGCGATAGTAGCGCTGGGCTGCCGCTTCGCAGCCGAAGATGCCGTTGCCCCATTCGACGACGTTGAGATACACCTCGAGGATGCGCCGCTTGTCCCACAGGGTTTCGATCATCACCGTGATGATGGCTTCTTCGGCTTTGCGGAAATAGCTGCGGGCCGGCGAGAGGAAGAGGTTCTTGGCGAGTTGCTGGCTGATCGTCGAGCCGCCGGCGACGGCCTTGCCTTTTTTCTGGTTCTTCTCGATGGCTTTCTGGATGCCTTCCCAGTCGAAGCCTTCGTGGTCTACAAACTTGTCGTCCTCGGCGGCGATCACTGCCCGCTTGAGGTGCACCGAGATCTGCTCGTAGGGCACCCAGCGATAGTGCAGTTCGGTATCGGGTTTTTTCTCGTTGAGTTCGGAAAGGCGCAGGCTCATGAAGCTGGTTTCGGACGGCGGCATCCACTTCCACCACAGCACGTGGCCGAGCAACCACAGCTGATAGGCGACGAAGGCCAGTACCAGGGCGAGGAGGGCGCGTCGCGTCCAGCGCCAGAGTGTTTTCATTGGCGCAGGCTCAGAGGGCGGCGCGCAGTTCGGCGAGCACCGGCGCCGTGTCGGGGCGCACGCCACGCCAGAGCAGGAAGCTCTCGGCGGCCTGTTCGACGAGCATGCCGAGGCCATCGGCGACGAGTGTGGCGCCTTGCTGGCGGGCGGCGACCATGAACGCTGTGTCGCCCTTGCCGTACATCATGTCGTAGGCCAGGCTGTCCGGCGCGTAGAGGCCGGCGGGCAGGTCGGGGGCGGCGTCGGACAGGCTGGCACTGGTGGCGTTGATGACGATGTCGAAGCGCCGGCCGCCGAGCTGGATGAAGCCGCAGCCTTCCGGACGGATGGCGCCAGCGGAGGTGAATTCGTCGGCCAGATCGGCGGCTCGGGCGGCGGTGCGGTTGGCGATGACGAGGCTCGCCGGGCGGGCTTCCAGGAGCGGCAGGACGGTGCCCCGGGCAGCGCCGCCTGCACCGAGCAGTAGCACCCGTTTGCCGGCCACCGGGCAGCGGAGGTTGACCGTGATGTCGCGCAGGATGCCGGCACCGTCGGTGTTGTCGCCGAGGATGCCGTTCGGCCCGAAGGCCAGGGTGTTCACGGCGCCGGCTGCGGCGGCGCGCGGGGTGTGGCGATCGGCCAGGTCGAAGGCTTCGAGCTTGAAGGGAACGGTGACGTTGAGGCCGCGTCCGCCGGCGGCGCGGAAGGCCGCCACGGTGGCGGCGAAACCGTCCAGCGGTGCGAGCAGGGCTTCGTAGCTCAGGCTTTGGCCGGTCTGGGCGGCGAACAGGCTGTGCAGGCGCGGCGACTTGCTGTGGGCAATCGGGTTGCCGATCACGGCGTAGCGGTCCATCGGGATTATTCCTTCCGGGCGGAGGTCTGCAGAATGTCTGCGTTGGTGAAGGTCCAGGTGCGGGTGATCTCGATCACGTCGGTGTCCTTGCGGATATCCGGCGGAAAGGCGCCGTAGGGGGCGGCGAGCTGGACGATGCGGCGAGCGGCGTCGTCGAGCACCTTGTAGCCGGACGAACGCAGGATCTCGATGTTATCGACCGAGCCGTCGGCACGGATGGTGACCGATAGCAGCAGGCTGCCGTATACCTTGCCGCGGGCGGCTTCGGGGTAGTTGAGGGTGCCGACCCGCTCGATTTTCTGACGCCAGTCTTCGGCATACTGGGCGAAGCGGTATTCGTGGGCGCGGGCGCCGATGAACTTCTTGCGCGGGCGCGAAGCGTAGTCCATCAGATCCTTGTCGATCTGGGCTTCGATGCGCGCGACCGCGGCGGAACTGTCGAGCAGGTCGTAGCCGGATGCGGCGCGTGGCGCCTCGCTTGGCGTGGTCTGTCGGGGATCGACGGCAATGGCGGCCTTGCCTTGTTTGGCGGTCATGGCCTGCACCTGTTGGGCCTGGGGTTCCACGGTGCGACGTTGGGCTTCGACGAGGCTGTCGCCGGCGCGGGTTTGTTCCTGGGGCGGCAGCGGAGTGGCCGGGCGGGATTTCTGCTCGGTGTTGCCGCCGGCGTCGAGGTTGGTCTGGGCGAGGACGTCGGCAGTGTCCGGCCGTTGGGCGTGGCGGGCGTTGACCAGCACCACTTCGAGACCTTTGTCGCGACGCATCAGCTTGTCCGGATCGGGCATGACGAAGTGGACCGATAGCAGGAGCGCGTGCAGGGCCAGCGACAGGCCGACGCCCCATTCGAGCGCATAGCGTGCCGTCCGCCCGGCGAAGACCGGCCACTCGAAACCCGTGCCGACCGGCGGCTGGCCGGGCGCGACTTGGCTGGGATGGCGGAGCGGCTGCATGGCTGGATCAGGCGGCGGAGGGCGGGGCTTCGCTGTCGGCCGGCGCCGCGACGGGGTCGGGTTCGGGCAGGGCGTCGTCGCCGGGTTCGTCGCCTTCATCGATTCCGTCGGGGAGGCTGCCCGTGCCGGCGAGGGTTTCGAGGTAGGTTGCGCGGACTTCCAGGTCGATCAGATCGGTGCTGTCGATGGCCAGTTGCACGCGGGTGCCCGGCGGCAGCGTGGGCATCGACGGCACTTTGAAGACGAGCGGCAGGTCTTCGAGCCGGACCAGGCTTTCGCGCAGCACGCGGGCGCTCATCGACGGGCTGCCGGCCTGACGCAGCCAGCGCAGGCACCAGTAGCGCTCCATGCCACGCTGGAATTCGGCGTAGGCGGCGTAGGTGAGTTCGAAGTCGCGCATGGCGGCAATGAGGTCGGGCGACTTGGGTGGAAAGGCCGGATCTTCGCCTTTCAGCCAGCCGATGAGTTGCCATTGGTTGACCAGATCGACGTAGCGGCGCAGCGGCGAACTGGACCAGGCGTAGCAATCCACACCGAGGCCTTCGTGGGGCGCCGGCGCGGTGGTCATGCGCACCTTGCCGCCGGTCTGGGCACGGTACAGGGCCGGGATGCCGGCGCTGGCCAGCGCCTTGCCCCAGGTGCTGTTGGCGGCGATCATCAGTTCGGCGACCAGTTTGTCGAGGGGCGAGCCGCGGGAGCGGCGGCCGATCTCGATGCGGCCGGGGCCGTCGTCGGTGCTTTGGTTCCAGTCGACGCCGAAGTTGAAATCCACCATGTTCTGGTTGGCGGCCGGCTTGCCACGGCCGGCTTCGAGGACGGTGGCGAGTTCCCACAGCAGGGTCAGCTCGGCCTTCCAGGGGAAATCGGGACCGCCGTCGGTGAGGGTGGTTTCGTTGAAAACCGGCTCGATGTCGTGGTGGCGCAGGTTGGCGGCGACTGGAACGCGTTCGAGGCGCGATTCGTTGCCGGTGACGATCAGGTCGCGGGTGACGTCGAGGTAGAGCGACAGGGCGGGGCAGTCGCGGCCTTCGGCGAGGGTGAAACGGCCGACGATATCGTCCGGCAACATGGTGATCTTGTTGCCCGGCATGTAGACCGTGGAGAGGCGCTGGCGGGCGATGGCGTCGAGGGCGGAGTTGCGACCGAAGCCCAGGCCGGGGGCGGCGATGTGGATGCCGATCCGCCAGCCGGCAGCGGTTTGGGTGACCGAGAAGGCGTCGTCGATCTCGGTGGTGGCGGCATCGTCGATGGAGAAGGCGCGGACGTCGGCGAGGGGCAGATCGGCGGGTTCGGACGGCGCGTCGACGGGCGGGAAGCCGGTGCCGTCGGGGAAGTATTCGAACAGGAAGCGGTCGAAGTGCAGTTCGTGGGACGAGGGCAGGGCGCCGCACGCGAGCAGCAGGCGGGCCGGCGACTGGCCGTTTTCGGCGCAGGCGGCTTCGAGGGCTTTGGTTTCGAGGCGGTTGCGGTCGGGCTTGTAGAGCAGTTGGCGCACCAGCGGTTTGAGCTCTTCGGGCAGGCGGCCGGCGAGGAGTTCGTCGCGCATGCGTTCGATGGCGGCAGCCTGCTGGCGCTTCTTTTCAAGACCGGAAAGGGCGGCCTGCAGGATTTCGGCGGGCGCTTTGCGGAAACGGCCGCGGCCCTTGCGGTGGAAGTAGATCGGCGAGGCGTGGAGGCGCAGCAGCACGGCGGTGGATTCGACCGCGCTCGGCACATGTCCGTAATACTCCCGGGCGAAGTCGGCGAAGCCGAACTCGTCGTCGGCGCAGACTTCCCACAGGAATTCCGTGTCGAGGCCTTCGGCTTCGGCTTCGGCGCGGTCGAGCAATTCCCCCGCCGAGGGCTGGGCGAAGCGCATCAGAACGTGGTTGCTCTTCAGTTTGAGGCGCTTGCCGTGGGGTGTTTCCACCTGCAGGGAGGCGTCGTTGTCGGTCAGGATGGTGCCGGTCTTGAAGGCACCATCCTCTTCGAAGAGCAGATTCATGGATTGGCGAGGGTCTGTTGTCAGTCATTCGGCGTGCCGAGAGATGACTGACAACAGACCCCAGGCTGGAAAACAGCCGATTATAGCCAAGCCGGACCAAAGCCCGGACGAAAGCCGCGCTTTCGTCCGGATCAGTGTGTGGCGTGGGTGACGAAATTCCGGATCAGGCCGAGCAGGATATCTTCGTCGTAGGGCTTGCCGAGGTAGTGATTGACGCCGACTTCTTCCGCATAGCGCTGGTGCTTTTCGGCCGTGCGGGAGGTGATCATGATGATCGGCACGTTCTTCAGCCGTTTGTCGGCACGCACGTTGCGGGTCAGGTCGAAGCCGTCCATGCGCGGCATTTCGATGTCGGCGATGATGACGTCGGGGGTGGCGGTGAGCAGCTGCTCCAGGGCGTCCACGCCGTCCTTGGCGGTGATGACCCGGTAGCCTTCCCGTTCGAGCAGGCGCCCGGTGATCTTGCGCACGGTGAGCGAGTCGTCCACCACCATGATGGTCGGCAGGGCGGGCGCGGCGGCCGCGACGGACATCGCCGGCAGTGCGTCGTCATCGGTGGCGAGGCGGAGGCCGGCGAGTGCGACCGGGTTGAGAATCAGCACGATCTCGCCGTCGCCCAGCACCGTGGCGCCGGAATAGCCGACCAGCCGGGAATATTGCGGCCCGGCGTTCTTGACGACGATTTCCTGGTTGCCGCGCAGCGCGTCGACGTGAAGCGCCAGGGTTTCATTGCCGGCGCGCAGCAGGAGCACCCAGTTGAAGCGGTCCACTTCCGGTTGCGACTGACGGTCGCCGAGCAGGCGGGGCAGATAGCGGTAGCTGAAGTGCTCGTCGAGCCATTCGGTGCCGTTGTTGCGGCGGACTTCTTCGAGGGCGTCGGGTTTGAGTTCGAGCACCTGGGCAACCATCGACGACGGAATCGCGAAGGTGCGACCGCCGGCACGCACCAGCAGCGCCTGGGTGACGGCCAGCGTGAGCGGCAGGTGGATGCGGAAAGTGGCGCCCTGGCCGGCTTCGGTGGCGACGCTGATGCGTCCGCCGACGGCTGCGGTTTCGCTCTTGACGACGTCCATGCCGACGCCTCGCCCGGCGAGGCTGGACAGGCTGGCGGTGGTGAAGCCGGGAACGAAGATGAGATTGGTGAGGCGTTTGTCGTCGGCTTCTTCGTCCGGTCCGATCAGACCGGCTTCCAGGGCGTGGGCGCGGATACTCGCGAAGTCGAGGCCGGCTCCGTCGTCGTGGAACTCGATCACCACGTCGTTGCCTTCGTGGGTGACCTTGAGGGTGATCTGACCGATCTCGGGCTTGCCCGCGGCGCGGCGGACTTCGGGCGCTTCGATGCCGTGGGCGACGGCGTTGCGAACCAGGTGGCCGAGAGGGCCGGTCATCACTTCGAGGACGGTGCGGTCGATTTCGATCTGCCCGCCGATGATGTCGAGGTTGGCGCGGCGGCCGAGTTCCTTGGCGGTCTGGCGGACCAGACGGTAGAGCCGTTCGGCCAGACTGTCGAAGGGCACCATGCGCACGTGCATCAGCGATTGCTGGAGCTCGCGGGCCATGCGCGACTGGGCATGGAGGGCAACTTCGGCGCCGTCCAGGTTCTTGAGTAGGTTCTGCTGGACCGTGGTGACGTCGCCGACGCTCTCCGCCATCATCCGGGTGAGTTCCTGGAGTCGGGTGTAGCGGTCCATCTCCAGGGGGTCGAACTCGGTGTGATCGGTTTCGACCTGCGACAGACGGGACTGCATCTGCGTGTCGGCCTGGAGTTCCACCTCGCGCAACTGGTTGCGCAGACGGATGACGTTTTCGGTGAGGTCGAGCAGGGAGCGGCGCAGGGTGCGCAGCTCGCCTTCGATACGGGTGCGGGCGATGCTGATTTCGCCCGCTTCATTCACGAACTGGTCGATTCGGCCGGCTTCGATGCGCAGTTGGGTGCGCGAGGCCTGGGCTGCGATTTCGCCCGGTTGAGCCGGGGCGGCTTCGTCTGGCTGGATCGTGGTTTCGACCAGGGTTGCGGGTGCCTGGGGCGCGGCCGCGACCGGGTGTTCGAGGGTGTCGAGGGACTGGCGGATCTGGTCGAGGGCGGATTCGAGTTCGTCGATGATCCCGGTGCCGGACGGCTCCTGACTGCGGGCGCGCTCCAGCCGCGTTTCGAGGTCGTGGAGGCTCTGACCGAGGGTCATCGCACCGACCATCCGGGCGCTGCCTTTGAGGGTGTGCAGGAGGCGGGCGACGCTGGCGGCGTGGGCCGCGTCGGCGGGCGCATTGCGCCAGTTGTGGAGGGTTGCGTCGAGCTGGTCGAGGAGTTCGCTGCCTTCGTCGAGGAAGATCGGCAGCAGGTCGATGTCGAGTTCGTCGCGCAGTTGCGGCGCTGGCGCGGCCTGTTCGGTCTGGCGCGGAGCGGCGGAGGGGGCGGCTGGCGCGGGGCTGGATTCGGGGCGAAGGCTGATGACTTCGGCCAGATGAGGGGCGAGAAGGTCGTTCAGGCGGGCGACGAGTTCGGGCGTGTCGTCGGGCAGCTCGCGGGCACTGAGCTGGATCAGCATGCTCTCGAGCGCGGTTGCGGCTTCGTTGAGATCGACGGCTTGGTCGGCCGTCGGTGCGCGGTCGTGATCGGCCAGGCGCTGCTGGGCGAGTTCAAGCGCTTTGGAGAGCTGCTGGGGGGCCGAGAAACGGGCTGTGCCGGAAATCCCGGACAAGGTGTGCGCGGCGCGAATCGCCGTCGGCGGCGGAACCAGCCCCGGATTGACCGACAGGCGTGCCATCTCGTGGCGAAGCGTAGAGATGTGCTGACGAGCCTCGACGAGGTAGAGGTCGAACAAGGGCCGAGAGAGGGTGACGTTGCCAAGACGGACTTCGTCTTCGTCGAGCGCCTCCATCGATGGCGCGGTCTCTTCCGCGATCACCTCTTCCGCCGGGGGTTCGACGGCTTCGAACGCGGTTATATCGAGCTCGGCAGGCGGAGCTTCGGCGCTTATCTCCTCGATTTCGCCGAGGTCGGCAAAGGTTTCGGCCGGTGCTTCGGCGGGCGGCGCTTCCGGCGGGACATCGGTCAGTTCGATGCTTTCCTCGAGTTCGGCGAGCGCCTCTTCAACGGTCAGAACCTGATCGGGAAGTTCAGGCAGGGTTTCGGATTCGGGCGCTTCGGCGACGGGCTCGGATTCTTCGAGAGGGCTTTCCTCGAGGCTGTGTTCTTCAAGAGGCAGGTCGAAGTCGAAATCGAGTGCCGTATCGGCGGGCTTCTCGGCGATGACTCCGTCGATGGCGGGCGACTCGGGCGCGGCAACGGCGGTTTCAATGGGGGGCGGGGGGAACGCTTCGGCTGTGTCGCCGAAGCTGAGTTCGGGGAAGTTCAGCTTGATCGGCTCGGGGGCCGTTTCTTCCGCGACGAGGTCGGACAGCGGGGTGCCCAGATCGGTCTCGGTGAAATCGTGGTCGGGGACGACGACCGTGGCTTCGAGGTCGAAGACGAGGGGCAGGTCTTGTTCCGCCTGGAAGGGCGCGGCTTCTTTAACGGGAGGGGCTGGCGTGGCCGCGGGCTCGCCGTCGCTGCGCAGGCGGGCGGCTTCCGCCAGCAGGGCATCGACGTCTTTGTGGGTTCCGGCGCCATCCTTGAGTTGGTCGATCCAGGCCGAGAAGGCGCGGTGCGCATCGTCGATGAGATGCAGCAGTTCGGCGTTGACCGGCAGTTCGAGGCGCAGCCAGTGGTTGAGCGTTTGCTCCAAGGCCCAGGCGGCTTCGCCGAAATCCTTGAGGCCGACCATGCGACCGCTGCCCTTGAGGGTGTGGAAGCTGCGCCGGATGGTGGTGAGCACGTCTACATCGTGGGGACGTTCCTTGAGCCCGGCGAGTGCAGTGGCGATGTTGGCGCGGACTTCGACGGCCTCTTCGATGAAGATCGCCAGCAGTTCTGCATCGATCTCCTCTTCGCTGGCGTCGAGCAGGCGGCTGGCTTCGGCCGACAGCTTGGGGGCTTCGGGCGCGGCGGGGATGGGCGTCGGGGCGTTGAAGAGCTCGCCCGCGTCGAGCATCGTGAGTGCCTGGCGAGCCTGCTTCTCGAGCTCCAGGTCGGCGGTCAGCGAGGCGTCCTGACGCAGGCTCTCGAGGTTCAGTTGGAGTTCGGTGCGGAGGCCGAAGTCGTCCGGATTGTCTTTGAGGGCTGCCGTGAGAGCGGCGGTTTCGCGCTTCTGCTGGGCAAGTTCGGCTTCGACGCTTTCTTCGGTGGCTTTGTCTGCGGCTTCCGGCCGCAGAATGCGTTCGAGATCGGCCGGACCATGCTTGAGCGCTTCGACATAGACGCCGAGGGCGGAGAGGCGGTGGGCGATCTCTTCGAAGTCCGCGGTGTTGGCCTCGCCAGCGGCGGACTGCAGGGTGGCGATACGGGCTGCGGCGTCCTGGACGAGGCGCACCGCCGCATCCTCGTTCATGACCGACAGAGCGCCCTCGACCTGCTTCAGGGGCGCGCGCACGGCGGCGAGGATGTCGGTCCGGCTCGGCGCGCGGAAAAAGCCGTCGAGACTCTGTTCGACTTCGGCCAGACTGTTGAGGATTTCGTGGGCGAGCTGGCGGTTGACCTGGCGTGCCTGGGCGTCGGGTTCGGTGAGGGTCAGCGGGGCCAGTTGTTCGCCGCGCTGGTGGGCCTTGAGGCGTTCGAGCAGCACGCCGATCTGGGCGTCTTCGCTGCGGTCTGCCCGGGCGTGGGCGTCGAGGCGGGTGTCCAGCAGCAGCATTGCCGTGGCAACGTCCATCGACAGGGCGTCGGTGAGACGCAACGGATCCTGACGCAGCCAGCGGGCCGTCTTGCCCAGGGCGTCGGCGAGGTCGGCCACTTCCTGGTGGCCGAGGGTGCGCGCCTGCTCGATCACCGGTGCCATGGTGTCCTGGAAGCGCGGCAGGCCGATGGCGCCTCCCTTGGAGAACTGAGCCCAGGCTTCGCGGGCGTCGGAGAGTTCTTCGCGCAGTTTGCGCAGCACCGGCGCGAGCGGTGTGTCGCTGATGCGGCGATTGGCTGCCGGGATCAGGCGGTCGAGCTCGTAGGTGGAGCGGACGGTGTCGATGATCGGCGAGTGGGCGCTGGCGGTGGCGACATGGTAGAGAACGTCGCGCATCAGGCGTTCGGCGACGATGCTCGAGCCTTCCATGACGCGGCGCATCTGGGCGTCGATGCGGCCGCAAAGCCGCTTGGTGGCGGCGTCGACGGGGATGGCCAGTTGGCCGAGGGCGTCGAAGAAGGCGGTGGCCGCGAACCAGAAAGCTCGCGCTGCGGGCACCGTCTGCTGGCTCTCGATGCCGGCGACGGCTTCGCGCATTTCGAGCGGACCGGCCGGGTCGTTGCCGTTGCGGAACCACTTGAGCAGGCCGCGTTCGAAGCGTCCGCGCAAGGCACGCAGGTGTTTCGGATCGTCGCTGATCCCAGTTTGGGCCGGGAAGGCCGGACGCAGGCTGAGATCGGGATAGAACAGTTCGCCGGGCGTTGGCGTTTCCAAGCCCCGCGCCTCGGCGAGTTCGGTGTAGAGGTCGAACAGGCGCAAGGCCTGATCGGGTTGGCCGCGGGCGAGTTCGTCGAGGTAATTGCCGATGGCCGCAATGCCGCGCCTGGCCAGCTGGATGATCTCCGGCGTGAAAGGGCGTTGCTGGCTGGCCAACTCGCCGAGCAGGCGGTCGAGCTGCTCGGACAGCTGGGTCAGCCCGTCCAGCCCGACGATGGAGAGGGCGCCGTGGGCCTGGTGCAGATGGGTCTGGGCGAATTTGATCCGGCCAGGGCGGTCCGGGGCGGTTCCGGCTTCGGCGAGCGCATCCATTGCTCGCTCAAGGGCCAGGTCGATCTCGCCTTTGACCCAGGTCAGCGGACCCAGGTCGAGTTCGTGTGCTGAGCTCATCGGTGGTTCGTGGTCGGAATCCGTTCCAGATCGGGGGGTGTCTGCGTGTCGGGGCTCAGACCTTGAAGCCGGAGACCGAACCCTTGAGTTCTACGGCCAGGTCTGCCAGTTCGCCAATGGATACGGCGGTTTGCTGGGTGCCGGTGGTGGTGCGGTCGGTGATCGCGAGAATGCCTTTCATCTTTTCGGCAACCTGGGTTGCGGCCTTGGCCTGGACTTCGGTGCTGATCGAGATGCGTTCGATCAGCTCGGCGGTTTCGGCGGAGACGCGTTCGATCTCTGCCAGTTCCTGGCCTGCGGTTTCGGACAGCCGGGCTCCGTCCACCACGTCGCGGGTGGCGTTTTCCATGGCGGTCACCGCGTCGCCGGTGTCGGTCTGGATGATCTTGACGATCGCGCCGATCTGCTTGGTCGCTTCAGCGGAGCGTTCAGCGAGGCGCTGCACTTCTTCGGCCACCACCGAGAAGCCGCGACCGGCTTCGCCGGCGGATGCGGCCTGGATGGCGGCGTTGAGGGCGAGCACGTTGGTCTGTTCGGTAATGTCGGAAATGAGTT
>ERZ650300.1514-NODE-1514-length-13142-cov-12.278673_pt1 | contig 13142 bp, 15 predicted proteins | sample MGYA00376236_ERZ650300 | MGnify/ENA primary metagenome ERZ650300 (study PRJEB26733, sample SAMN07839303) | wastewater metagenome | biome: urban; feature: wastewater treatment plant; material: waste water | place: USA: North Carolina | collected 2016-04-28 ... | reverse complement strand
TCTTGATATTTTTTTAACTCTTTTGGAAATTCTATTTGATTTTTCTTTTCAAAAGTGCTGACAGTTTGAGCAGAAGTTAATTCAACACTAGAAAAAGGATTTAATTGAATTAATCCCTCAATTTTAAAAGTAACTGCTCCACCTGAAAAAGTACCTTTTTTTGCTCGTTTTTTTATAAATACTTTTTTTATTTCATTTTTTTGTAGAAAGTCTAAAAATTCATTACAAAATTTTCTAATATCTTCTTGTTTTTCATCGTCTTCTATAAGTAGTTTTTTAATTTTAGTTTCTATATATTCATTGTTCTTTAATACAACCAAAATCACATTATTAGCTTTTAATTCAATTCCACAAATACTCATTTTATTCCTTAATATGTTTAAATATAAATGAATTATAGTGGAGTATTTTCTTTTGAATTAATTTTATTGCATTTTGCAATAAAATTAGTTTTGATTGAGAATTTTTGTATTCCTATAACTTTTTGTTAACCAATTTATTTTAGAATCAATATAATAAAATAATTAAATTTACCAAAATAATTATTATTAAATTTAAAAAAAGGAGTACATTATGTATAAAAATAGAATATTAGTTTTAAGTGACCTTCGAGAATTTACTGAAACCGTAGCCCAAAAAGCTATTTCTTTGGCAAATAAATACGAAAAAGAAATAGATGTACTTCATGTTGAGGATGAATCATTTTTAAAGTTTTTTAAAGAAAAAACTGAGTGTTCTTTGGATAAAAGTAAAGCTATTTTACAAGCTATTTATAAAGATAAAGCAAATATTTTTTGTAAATGTGGAAATTTTATTGAAATTGTAAAAGAACATATTGAAAAAAATAATATATCAACTGTAATCGTGGGATTTAAAAGAGAAAGAACTTTTTTAGAGGATATTTTTAATGGTTCAAATTTAAGTAACATCATAAGAAAATTAGATATTCCTGTAATTGTAATTAAGACAGAAGATGAACCTAATTATAAAAATATTTTAGTTCCAACAGATTTATCAAAAGCTTCAAAAATAAATATAGAATACTTAGTATCAATATTTCCAGAAGCAAATTTTCATATTGAGCATTATTATAAAGCATTTTTTGAAGATAGAGTAAAACTATATGGATTTGATGATAGTGAAGCACATGATTTTGTTGATTTTTATGCAGATGAAGCACAAAAAGATTTGGATAAATTTGTTGAAAAGTTGGAAATACCAAGTGAAATAAAAATATTTAAAAAAGCTAAAAAATATGTGGATATAAAATCAATGGTTGATGAATCAATTGAGTATAAAACAATAGATTTATTAGGTCTTTCAGTGGGCTCAAGTCTTAGTATTTTTTCTTTTGATTTATTAGAAGATTCTAAAAAAGATGTAATTATTTATAAAGTTAAAGGAGATTAATGAATCCTTCAACTATACAAATTGTTGCCGTAGTAATATTCGCATTATCAATTGTTCATATTTTTTCAACAAAATATTTTGAAAGACTTGCACACAAAAGTACAAAACACTCAGGGCTTTTTCATTTATTAGGTGAAGTTGAAGTTGTTTTTGGAGCTTGGGCATTAATTTTAGTTTTGATAATGTTTTCTTTAGTTGGGAAAACAGAAACAATAAATTATATAAATGAAAGAAGTTACATTGAAACAATGTTTGTTTTCGTTATTATGGTTATTGCAGCTACTCGTCCAATTTTACAAACAGTTATGCTTTTGGTTAAAAAACTATCGGATATTATTCCTGCAAAAGGGGCAATTGGATTTTATTTAGTTGTTATGTCTTTTGTTCCTATTTTAGGTTCTTTTATAACAGAACCAGCAGCTATGACTTTAGCAGCTTTGATTTTATCTGATAAATTATTTTCTCAAGAAATATCTAAAAAATTAAAATATATGACATTGGGTGTTTTATTTGTAAATATCTCAATAGGTGGAACTTTAACAAGTTTTGCTGCACCTCCAATTTTGATGGTAGCTGCAACTTGGGATTGGGATAGTTATTTTATGTTTTCACAATTTGGATGGAAAGCAGTAATTGCAATTTTTATTAATACTAGTTTGATGATTACTTTTTTTTATAAAGAATTATCAACATTAAAAATAAAAACTACTGTTTCAGATAGAGAAGAGATACCTTTTGGTATTGTATTTACACATTTTAGTTTTTTAATATTAGTGGTTGTTTTTGCCCACTATCCTGCAATATTTATGAGCATTTTTTTATTCTTTTTAGGAATAACTCATGCTTATCAACAATATCAAGATAGATTAATGTTAAGAGAAGGATTATTAGTAGCCTTTTTCTTAGGTGGATTAGTTGTTTTAGGTGGTCAACAACAATGGTGGCTTCAAGGTTTAATTGTAAATATGAGTAGTAGCCAAGTTTTTTTTGGAGCAATTGGAGTTGGAGCTTTTACTGATAATGCTGCAATTACTTATTTGGTTTCTTTGGTTGAGGGCTTATCTGATGAATTTAAATATACTTTAGTTGCTGGTGCGGTTACTGGTGGAGGATTAACAATTATTGCAAATGCTCCAAATCCAGCAGGTGCAGCAATTTTAAAGAATCATTTTGAAGATAGTTCAATAGACCCAATATATTTATTTTTAGGAGCAATATTACCAACAATAGTTGCTGGTTGTTGTTTTTTATTATTGTAATTTAAAAGGAAAAGTATCGATGGCATCATATTTATCTAAGTATGCAAGAACAAGAAGAAGTTTTATTATTTTCTCAAATTGTATTAATCATTTAGATGCATTTAATCAATTTTATAAAAATAAAATTAAAACTAAAGAGTTTGGTTATATAAGAGTAATAAATAAAAATAATGAAATTAAACTAGATTTGATTCCTGAGGGTGCATACTGTGATTTGGAACAAAAAAAAGATAGAGAAGTAGTGGAATATTTTTCATTGAAATCTTCTTTTCAAAATGTTAGATATATTTTGACATCTTCAAGGTTTATCATCTTTTCAAATAAAATTAGTTACAAAAAAGTTGCAAATAGATTATTTATGGGATTTATTATTCAAGGTGCAGGTGAAGTTAGTTTTAAAACTGAAAATGGAAAAGCAAATCTTGTTTGTTTTGGAGAAGCTAAAGATTTAAATATAAAATCTCGTCCACAAGATGCTCTTATTTTAAAAGAAGCATTAGAAATTGAATTTTAATAGATTCATAAAAAAGGAAAATAGTGGAGTCTATTGAATTATATTTATTAATAGCAGGATTTTTAATATTACTTAGTGTAATAACAAGTAATTTATCAAGTAGTTTTGGAATTCCTTCATTATTTATCTTTTTAGCACTTGGAATGTTAGCTGGTTCTGATGGAATTTTAGGAATACATTTTGATAATGTTGAAATAGCACAAAATATCGGAACTTTAGCTTTAATTTTTATTCTTTTTGGAGGAGGGTTGGATACTGCTTGGAAAGCAGTAAGACCTGTATTAAAAGATGGTTTAATACTTGCAACTTTAGGAGTATTATTAACAGCTTTTATTGTTGCTATTTGTGTTTATTATGTGTTAGATTTTACTTTTTTAGAATCTTTATTATTAAGTGCAATTATTTCTTCAACGGATGCAGCCGCAGTTTTTGCAATATTAAGATCAAAAGGAATTTTACTTAAGAAAAAACTTACTCCTTTATTAGAACTAGAATCAGGAAGTAATGACCCAATGGCAATTTTTCTAACAATTGCTATTTTACAAATTTTATTATTACCAGAAAGTTCTTCTATGGTAGAGTGGATTTTTAAATTTTTCTTACAATTTCTTATAGGTGGAGCTTTAGGTTTTACTTTTGGATTTTTATTACCAATAATATTAAATAGATTACATTTAAATTATTATGGACTTTATCCTGTATTTACAATTGGTTGGATTTTATTTCTTTTTGCAGCTTCATCAATGCTTGGAGGAAACGGATTTTTAGCTGTTTATTTAGCAGGAATTGTTGCAAATACAAAAGAGTTTGTACATAAAAAGAATTTAATTGGTTTTCATGATGGTTTATCATGGATTATGCAAATTGCAGTTTTTTTAGCTTTAGGACTTCTTGTTTTCCCTTCACAACTTCCAGATGTTGCAGTTCAAGGATTAATTATCTCTTTATGGCTTATGTTTGTAGCAAGACCAATTGGAGTTTTTTTATGTACGATGTTTGGTTCACATACGATAAAAGATAGACTATTTATCTCTTGGGTTGGATTAAGAGGAGCTGTACCTATTATTTTGGCAACTTATCCGTATTCATCAAATTTTGAACATTCAAATTTGATTTTTAATATAGTATTTTTTATTGTTTTATTTTCAATATTGATTCAAGGAACAACTTTACCTTTAATGGCAAAGTGGCTAAAGGTTGAATTAAAAACAAGAGAATCAAAAGATGAGAATGAAGAAGTTATTGCTTCTCCTTTGTTTTATCACACTTTGAAACAGTTTTATATTGAAACTAACTCCAAAGTTATTGGAAAAAGTATAGTTGAATTAAATCTTCCTCAAAACTTTTTAATTCTTTTGATAAAAAGAGACAAAGATTATTTAAAACCAACAGGTTCAACAATTCTTTTAGAAAATGATATGTTATTAATTCAATGTACTAGTGAAAATAGTTATAAAAAAGTTTTAAAAAGATTTAGTTCTTTTTAAAACTCTTCTTCCTCATCTTCTGTATCACAACAATAAATACATTTTTCATCAAAAAATGAATATTCATCATAACAATAAAATTTATCACAACTTTCGCATTTAAAACAATCATGCTCTTTTGATAAAACTTGTTCTAGTTTTTCTTCACTAATATTGTGAGTTTTTGCATACTCTTCAAAAAGTGCTATTACATTTTCATTTTCGTCATTTTTTAGCTCTTTTGCTAAATCTTCTAAAGTTTCAATATCCATCTTTTTTCCTTTTTATTTTTAAATTTAAATCTTAATTTCTTACTATTTTTTTTCTCATTTTTGCTATGTCTATAACTAATCTATCTTTTATTTCATCAGAAAATGAATCATTCTCTTTGAATACTTGAATTAAAACTTTTTCAAATTCTACTTCATCTAATTCTTTTGTTTCTTCAATTAATTTTAGAAATAGTAGTTTTATTTTTTCGTATTGGTTCTCTTGCATAAATTAAGCCTTTGGTAAAATGAGTGCGTATTATGTCAAAAAAAATTATAGAAAAAACTAAAAAAAAGGGTGTTATGTTATAATATATAATAATTAAACAAACAAGGTCTTAAAAATAATGGTTAAACCAGAAATCAAAACACAAAAATTCATAATAAAATATTTCACAGAAATAATGATAAAAGGAACAACTGCAAAAAGACAGATGATAGCTCAAGTTTATAATAACTTAAATAGCATCCTTTCAAAAGTTTCAAGTGACATAACAATAAAAAAGTTTTTTGACAAAGTAGAAGTTGTATGTCCAATCGAAGTTGTGGCAGTTGTGCGACAAAGATTATTGGATACTCCAGGAATCCAACAAATTCTTGAAGCAATACAGTTTGATAATATGTACACTTTAGATGAAATAAAAGTAAAAGTAAATGAAATTTGCGCAAATGAAATACAAGGTAAAACTTTTGTAATTAGAGCTAAAAGAACAGGAACTCAAGATTTTAAATCAACTCAAATAGAGCAAACTGTTGGTGGATATATGCTTGCAATGAATAGTGATACAAAAGGTGTAAGTTTAAAAAATCCAGAAGTTACTATAAATATAGAACTTGAACATCACCAATTAAATATTATTACATATAAGCATATGGGAATGGGGGGATTTCCTATTGGGACACAAGGAAGTGTAATTTCTCTTATGTCAGGTGGATTTGACTCAACAGTTGCTTCATATTTAACTATGAAAAGAGGAATAAAAACTCACTTTATTTTCTTTAATCTTGGTGGTGTTGCTCACGAAATTGGTGTAAAACAAGTGGCTTATTATTTATGGAATAAATTTGGAAGTTCTCATAGAGTTTCATTTATTTCAATTCCTTTTGATGATGTGGTAACTGAGATTTTTAAAAGTGTAAGTGAGCCATATATGGGAGTAATGCTAAAAAGACTTATGTTAAAAGCTAGTGAAAAAGTGGCTGATAGTATGGGAATAGATGCTTTAATTACAGGTGAAAGTGTAGCTCAGGTTTCAAGTCAAACTTTAAGAAACTTAGCTTTAATTGACCAAGTTACAAATAAACTTGTATTAAGACCTCTTTCAATGATGAGTAAACCTGATATTATTGATATTGCTTATAAAATAGGAACTAGAAGATTTGCAGAAGCTATGCCTGAATATTGTGGTGTTATTTCAAAAAATCCAGTAACCCATGGAAGTTATGAAAGAATGGAAAAAGAAGCAAAACATTTTGATTATTCTATTTTAGATGAAGCAGTTAAAAAATCTGTTTTTGTAAATGTTGATGAAATTGACCAAGATATAAGTGAAATTGGTCAAATGGAAATAATAAATGATTTAAGTAGTGGAGATTACACAGTAATTGATATTAGACAAGGTGATGATTGTATAAAAACTTCTGTTGAAACTATTAAAATTCCATTCTATAATTTAAAAAATGAGTTTAAAAAACTTCCTCAAGATAAAACTTATCTATTTTATTGTGACAAAGGAATTTTAAGTCAATTACACGCTCAATTTTTAAGAGATAGTGAAAATTACACAAATATTAAAGTTTATAGACCATAATCTCATTATTAAACAATAATGATAATAACTATTAATTTTTATTAAAGAAACTATATTTTATAATCCTTTTTTCAAAAGGAGTTACATGCGTGACACAATAAAACTTATTAGATGGTCTTTGGGAATTATTTTTATTTGGTATGGAATGTTAAAGTTTTTTCCTAGTTTGAGTCCAGCGGAAGATTTAGCTATTAAAACTATTGATATTATGTTTTTTGGTTTGATTAGTCCAGCTATATCAATAAAACTTTTAGCATTTTTAGAAGTAGGAATTGGAATAGGTTTTCTTTTTGGTTTTTACACAAGATTAGTTACTTTAATCTTTTTAGGACATATGTTGTGTACTTTTGCACCGCTATTTTTATTGCCAGAGTTGTCATTTACACATGCTCCTTATGCATTTACATTAGTTGGTCAATATATAGTTAAAAATATTGTATTTATTTTAGCTGGAGTATTAATTTATCAAAATGAAGCAGGTTCTAAATTTAGATAAATTAAAAGTTCACTATTAAGTTACTTTAATCTTCAAATAATATAATAAGAAGCAAGAATTAGAAGTATTTATATTTCTAGTCATTTAAAATAATTAGGAAAATAAATGAATAAATTTTTATTTATGCTATTTACTTGCTTCTGTTTAAGCACTACTATTATCTATGCAAATCCTTTAATAGATAAAGCCTATCATAATAAACAAAGCGATGTTCAAGTCCAAGGAACAGCAAAAGTTATAAAACTTTTAAGTGATGATAACAATGGAAGTCGTCATCAAAGGTTTGTTCTTAAGTTACCTTCAAATTTAACAATATTAGTTGCTCATAATATTGATTTAGCAAGTCGTATTGAAAATCTTAAAGTTGGTGATACTGTCGAGTTTTATGGTGAATATGAATGGAATAAAAAAGGTGGAGTTCTTCACTGGACTCACCATGACCCAAGGGGAAAACATAAAGACGGTTGGTTGAAACATAACGGTGTAGTTTATAAATAAATATAAAAATCTAGAAAATAGGAAAAAAAATGAAGAAAAAGTTTTTGATTGTTGTTGTATTTTTAGCAATTATTGCTGCTGTACTTTTTGCTTTTCAAAGTAAAATAAACAATGAAATTAATAGTAAGATTGATGAGTTAAACAACAATGGATTTATTGTAAAACATCAACAATCAACAAATTATATTAATACAAGTGCAAAAGGTGAAATTGAAGTAGTTTATCCAGATAAAGTGGCTTCTTGGATTTTTAATGGTATAAAAGATGAAGAGTTAAAAAAAGCAATTGAAGAACAATACAATCTTCTTGCTCCAAATGATAAAGAACTTTTATTTTCAGGTACAAAATTTGATTATGATTTTGTTTTTGAAAATCTTACAAGTAAAATTAATACAAATATATATTTAACTCAATTATCAAAAATAGCTATGAATAATCTTGCTCAAGAAACAGATAAACCAAGTAGTAAATGGCTTTTAGATTTCCTAAAAGATAAAAAATTACAAGTTAGCGTAAATGAGAAAAAAGAGTATAAAGTAGCTGATATTGACACTATAATTCCAGATGAAAATATAATTATTACAATTAGAGGTTTTCAAGGAAATGAAAAGAATTTAACAATAAATTCATTTAAAATTTCTGATATGAATATGGAAAATAGAGGTTTACTTTTATTAAATGAGATTGCAATTAATTATGAAAAAGATACGAACAAAGAGAGTTCTAAAACATTAATTAAAAATATTGAATTCCAAGAAAAAGATAATATTTTTAATATTAAAAATTTAGTAATTAATTCAAGTTACCAAAAAGATGAAGTAAATATAAATACAAAAAGTGAGTTGGGATTTGATGAAGTAACAACAAAAAACTTTAATCAAGAAGCTATAAATTTAAAAAATACATTATTAACATTTAATATTAATAATTTACCAATTAAAAAACTAGATGAAATTGCTTTATATTTAAAAGATCAAAAATATGAAGATTATCTTAAATCTTTAGCTCAAAGTGGAATGGTAATAGAATCAAGTGGAAATGCTTCAAATTATGTAATTAATCAACAAAAAATCTTAGATACTTTGAAATTTAATTTAACTTTTAAATTAAATAAAAATATGGTAGAAAATGAACCAAAAGATGTTACAGATATTTTTGAAGATGCAAAACTAACACTTGATTTAGATGCTCCAACTGCGCAAAATGTAAAAGGTTTATTAGATTTAAAACAAAATTCAAATATTAGTTTTATAGATGTTGATAATAATCTAAAAAGATTTGAAGCAGTTCTAAAAAATGATGGTTTATATGTAAATAATCAAAAAGTTTTAGAAAAAAATGAGTTAGCAATTCCAGCAAAAGATAATACTTTTCAAGAAGAAGTAACAACAGAAGATACAAGTGATGATTTAACAACAAAAAAAGTATCTCAAAAAAGTTTAACTTATAATTACAAGTTACTTGAAAATAATCTTTTAGAACTTAACATAAAATATTCTCCTGATATGAAAGTTGTTTCAAGTGGTGGAATTTCTGTTTCTTTTCCTCAATTTACTGATTCAAAAAGAATTGTAAAAAATACAACAAAAAGTTTTGAAGAAATAAATTTTTATAATGCTGGAAGCCAAATCTGGAATGGTGGTTTAGAGCAAAATATTGTTTCTTCATATTTATTAGCTGAGGGTTGGGATAATAATTGGGCAGATGGAAAAGATAAAGAAATAACTCTAATAATTGATGTAAAAGATTTAGAAACTTTAGAAATATATTTAAGAGCAGGTTCTTTAAATGAAAAAGATGCTTTAGAAAAACCATCTGAAATTGTTCCTTTATCAGGAGAATTAGATCAACAAAATTATCCAGTAGAAATTCTAGAAATACCAATATTTAGAGTTAGATAATGAAAGAAAAAATATATCTAATTCCAGGGCTTATGACTGATAATAGGCTTTGGAGTAGATTGATTCCTTTATTAAAAAATGAATATGAACTTGTTCATGTTTCAATTCCCCACAGTGAAGATTTTGATGAAATAATTGATATTTTATTCAACTTTTTTACTGAAGAAAAAATAAACCTTCTAGGATTCTCCCTAGGAGGTTATATTGCCTCATATTTTGCAATCACTTACCCAAATAGAGTTAATAGACTTTTTACAGTTGCAGCAACTCCTGGAAACTCAACAGAAGCAGAAATTGAAAGAAGAAAAGAGAAATTTGTTGTTATTGAAAAAGAGGGATTTGCTGGATTAACTTATGAAAAAGCAAAATCACTACTTGAAGAAAAAAATCAAAACGATGATGAGTTAATCAAAATAATCCAAGATATGTTTATGGATTTGGGAAAAGAGACTTTTATTTCCCAACTTACAAGCACTTTTTATAGAAAAGATTTATTTGAAGATTTAATAAATTTGGATATTCCAATTTGGTTTTTTTATAGTATTAATGACAGACTTTTAAACAAAGAAGCAATCAAAAAACTACTTTTAGATACTCATAATATGAATGTTATTTCAAGAGTTGGAACAAGTCATAATATTCCTTTGGAAGAACCAGAACTTTTGAGTATTCATATTAGAGATTGGATGAAAGCTAAAAAATAAAGAGATAAAATGCAAACACAAGAAGATATAGAAATCCAAAATAAACTAGAAAAAGCTGGACATGGTTTACCAAAAATTGATGCAATATTTCTAAGATATATAGGATTTCCTCTTTTGAAGAGTTTTATCTCTTGGGGTAATGCAATGAAGTTTTTTGAATATGAAGGTAAAGAAATTTTAAATTTAGTAAAAGATTTGCCAAAAGATAAACTATTTAAAAAAGTGCTGATTCCTAAAATATTTGGTATTGAAGATAACTCAAGATATTATTCCCCAGCAATGGTTCTTTGGCATTTGATTTATGTGGGAGAGTGTTTGCAAGAAGGAATTGTAAATTTAAGTAAAAATGAAAAAATAAACTTTACTGTTAAAATAGAAAACTTCAAACCATTTGTAAAAATAGATGAAGATATTGTAGAAAGATATGAGAATTTTTTAAATAATTATAGAAAATTTATAGAAATAAATGTAGAAAACAAGTACATAAACAACTGCCATTCTCATCCTTGGTTTGGTTGTTTGAATCCTAAAGAATGGCTAGTTATGTCAGCAATTCACCAAATGGTTCATCAAAGACAAATAAAAAAAATTCTAAGTTGTAGTTAAAACACAAACAAAAATAGATAAATACAAATCCCCATAATAGAACTAATAGTTAAAGCTACAAAAATAGCTTTTCCTATTTTTTTATGTTTTTTTCCATCAAAAGAGTTGTTTTTATAATCTTTATATGAAGAAATAAATAAAAACAACCAACCACCAACAGCTGCAATTGCTATTAAAATATGAATAGTTAAGAAAATAAGCATAAAATCAAAAGAGACATTACTATATTTTGAATACTCTAAAAAACCACCTGAAATTCTAATTCCTATTTCAAAAATAACGACGATTGTAAGAGTTGTTCCTAAAATAATAGCTTGAGAAATTAAGTGTTTTTTGTACTCTTTTTTAACTGCAAAATAGATACTAAAAGCTAATAAAAAAGGCAAAATTGCAAAATAAACAGTTGCTAAGTCTAAATAAAAAGGTGCAGATGTTCCTAAAAAACCTGTTGAAAATATCATTTAGTTTAGCTTTTTAGGAGGATTTTTCATAATGATTTTTTCAATTAAAATAAATCCAAAAGGGATTAATGAATAAACAAAAAGTTGAAAAGTTAAATATTTCCATTTATATTTATTTGAAACCATAATCAACGCAATAAAAAATAGTATAAATAAAATTCCATGAATCATTCCCGCAAATTTTACAGCTATTGCAAAACCAGCAAGATATTTAAGTGGCATCGCAATAAATACTAAAATTAGATAAGAAATTCCTTCAATAAATGAGATAAGTCTAAATCTTGTAAAAGTGTCATTTAACATAAATTTTCCTTTAAAATAAAGGTTTTAGTATATAGAAGTTTTGTTTATGAAAAGTTAATATAAAACTATCTTTATGTTAAAGCACCTGTTTTGAACTATTTGAATTTAATAGTATGATTTTTTAATAGCATTCCTGTACAAACTGTTCCTTCGATTACTTTACCATTTTTCTTGGCAACGAATCCTGTACTTAAACTATCGTCTTTTGAACATTCAAAAAAACTGTAACCAGTTATAGTTATATCTGTATAACCTTCTTTTTTTAGAAATTTCTCGGCATTTTCTTTATCTGTACAACCAGAAAATAAGATTATTGATAATGCAATCAATACTAATTTAGTTTTCATTTCTACACCTTTATATAATTTTAGATAACCAAGAAGAACACCTATACTTTCAACAGTATTTCATATTTGTATTGTATGCTTAAATTTAAAAAAAAACAAGATAAAAAGTTCTTAATTAATCAATAAATGAATAAAATAATTTTTTTAACTCATTTTCTTAACATTTTTAAGACAAATATAGATGAGCTAAAAGAATTCATAAGATTATTTGGCAAAAAATAAGTAATAAAGATTTTTGTGTTACAATCGCGCATGAAAAACATTATATTAACTACATTAAACGCTAGATATTCTCATACTTCATTGGGTTTGAGATATTTATTAGCAAATTTAAAAGAACTAAAAGAACAAACAGAAATATTAGAGTTTGTAATAAACTCTTCAATTCAAACAATAGCAGAACAAATTCTTGAAAAAAATCCAAAAATTATAGGAATTGCAGTTTACATTTGGAATGCTTTTGATGTTGGAGAACTTGTAAAAACAATTAAAAAAGTATCACCTGAAACTATCGTTGTTTTAGGTGGTCCTGAGGTTAGTTACACACCTTTGAGAGTAAATTTTGATATGGCTGATTATATCATTTGTGGTGAAGGAGAAATTAGCTTTTACGAGCTTTGTAAAGAGTTGTTAGATGGAACTTGTACCCAATCACGAGTTATAAATTCACCAAAAGTTGAATTAGATAAAGTTGTTTTGCCTTACGATGATTATACAAATTTTGATATAAAAAATAGACATATTTATGTGGAAATGGCGCGAGGTTGTCCTTTTGAATGCGAGTTTTGTTTATCATCGATTGAGACAAAAATGAGATATTTAGATATTGATATTTTTTTAGAGCAACTTGATAAACTTTGGAATAGGGGAGCTAGAAATTTTAAATTTATTGATAGAACTTTTAATATCAAAATCTCTTATGCAAAAGCTATTTTGAACTACTTTTTAGCAAAAGAAGAGGAGTATTTCTTACATTTTGAAGTTATTCCTGATAATTTTCCAGAAGAATTAAGAGAGTTAATCAAACAGTTTAAAGCTGGAAGTTTACAACTTGAAGTTGGTATTCAAACTCTAAATTTAGATGTGGCAAAAGAGAT
>ERZ650300.1510-NODE-1510-length-13156-cov-5.471262_pt1 | contig 13156 bp, 19 predicted proteins | sample MGYA00376236_ERZ650300 | MGnify/ENA primary metagenome ERZ650300 (study PRJEB26733, sample SAMN07839303) | wastewater metagenome | biome: urban; feature: wastewater treatment plant; material: waste water | place: USA: North Carolina | collected 2016-04-28 ... | reverse complement strand
CAAAAACGCCGCAATGAAATTCATTGCGGCGTTTTGCTTTTTGGCGGAGTGGACGCGAGAAGCGTCGCAGCCCGGTAGCCGCCAGCAACGGCCAAAAGCCTAATGCTGACAACGGGTTAGCTCATCGAGCCAGCCGCTTTCCGCCGGAAACTTCCGCTATTGTAGCAAGGTTTTCTGTGAGTCGAATTGTGAGTTCAATCGACCCCCATGAAAGCCAGAAACCCCAAAACTATCCAAGACCAAATCGACCAGGCCGCCTGTGGCACGTCCCGCAAGCTCTACCGCATCAACGGCGCTGAGTTCCTGTTGCAAGTCACGCCCAAGGGGGTGAAGTCCTGGTGTTATCGCTACACCCTGAACAACAAGACCCGTGTCATGGGGCTTGGCCCCGTGCATCGAATCTCCTTCGACGAAGCCACCAAGCGGGCACGCAAGATTCGCGTCCTGCTGGATGACGGCATTGACCCACTGGCCGAACGCGACCACAAGAAGGCCGAGCAAGCCCTGAGTAAAACCTTCAAGGAGTGCGCGGCAGAGTTCATTCGCAGCCATGAAGCGGGCTGGAAGTCCGCGAAGCACACCGCCCAGTGGTCGGCCACGCTGGAAACCTACGCCTACCCCACTATCGGAGACTTGGCAGTTCAGGAAATCAAGGTGGCACATGTCAAGAAGGTCATCGAACCGATCTGGCGCACCAAGAATGAAACTGCCGAGCGGGTTCGGTCTCGCATCGAGAAGGTGCTGGCGTGGGCTACCGTCCACGGCTATCGAACCGGCGACAACCCGGCACGCTGGTCAGGCTATCTCAGCGAAATCTTCCCCAAGCGGGCTGCTGTGCGCAAGGTTAAGCATCATCCTGCACTACCGTATTTGGAGCTACCTGCCTTCATGCGCCTGCTGGAAAACACCGCAGGTCTAGGGGGATGGGTGCTGCGCTTCCTGATCCTGACCGCCACTAGAACGACCGAGACGCGAGCTGCCGAATGGTCGGAAATCGACATGGGGGAACGCCTGTGGTGCATCCCGGCTGAACGCATGAAGGCATCACGCCCGCACCGTGTTCCGCTGTCAGAGCCAGCGATGGAAATCCTGCGCTACATGAAGGCCATCAACGATGCACACCCCACGCCGTCGAAGTACGTCTTCAACGGCCAGACCTGGGGCAAGCATCCCTCGGAGGCCATCATGTTGATGCGACTGAAACACATGGGCCGCACCGACATTGTTCCGCACGGTTTCAGAAGCACCTTCCGGGACTTCGTGGCGGAAAAAACCGACTTTCCCCGTGAAGTGGCGGAGGCTGCGCTGGCACATGCACTGCAAGACAAAACGGAAGCCGCCTACCAGCGCGGTGACTATCTTGAAAAGCGCCGCGAATTGATGACCTTGTGGGCCGACTTCTGCATGTCGGGCTAAGCATCAGCCGGATTCGCACTTTGTTTGCCTTTGACCCAAACTGTGCTATAGAATTTCTTCTACGAACTGCAAAGCGGGTACAGCAGTTCGACAGTCTGCAAGACTGTTGGGTGTGACGCACGGCTCCCTCGTCACCTCCACCACCCCTCTTTGGCCAAGCTCCTTGGCAACAAAGAGGTGCATCACTCACCAGCGACACGCTGGCGACCACACAGAGTGCCGAGCAAATAGGGCATCCATATCTGTGCTGTAGATGGTTTGGTCAAACCCCCTCTGAAACTTGAACCATTACCCGAGACGTTCTCTCGTCTCTCCCCGTGGGTCGTGGCTCTCTTTTGGAGAAGATCCATGTCCATCAACACATTGAAAGCAGATGTCCAAAGCACCCTGTCCCTAAAAAATGATCGCCTCTTGCGCGATGCCGAGGTTCAAAAACTGACCGGCGTGCGCAAGACTCGCCGTTCCGACCTTATGCGTGACGGCAAATTCCCGCAGCCCATCAAAATCTGCGGAGGCCGCACGAATTACTGGCTGGCATCGGAAATCGAAAAATTCATTGCCGATCAGGTTGCACAACACCGTGCCGAACAGGCCGAAAAGCTGGCGCAACTCGCAAGCGACCCCTTCAACGTTCTGATGAGTGCCTTGGCAGGCAAGCCAAGCCAGAACTCGCAAGGGGCCAACAATGCATAAGCCTACCCTCAAACTGACCAAGGCCGCCGAGGCCATCGGAATTCCCGATTTGCTGCGCCCCAAGCGCCGCAAAAGCATTCCACTGCTGGAATTCATGCGCGAGGAATTCCCCGATGAAGACCCCTTGCTGGGCAAAGTCATCACCCATGGATCAACCGGCATGCTGTCTGCGCAACGTGGCCTGGGCAAGTCACTTCTGGCCCTGCACATTGGCTACTCAATTGCAGGTGGTAAGAAACTGGCACCGTGGGGCCGTGGCATCGGCGGTGTTGTCGTTTACCTCGACGGCGAAATGCACAGCCGCACCTTGCAAAAACGCCTGCGCCAGATCATGAACCGCGACAGCAGCCCGGTGAGCCGGAAGAAGGTCGAGCAGAACTTCAACATCATTGGCCGGGATGCTTTCGATCACGTCATCGGGTACATCGACAACGAGGACGATCAGGCGTTCATCGAATCCATGCTGCCCGACGACTGCCGTCTGCTGATCGTGGACAACCTTTCGGCATGGACGAGTTCTGCCCGCGAAGACGGTACAGCCTTTGCCCCGATCAAACGCTGGCTGGCCCACTTGCGTACCAAGGGCGTTGCGGTTCTGCTGGTGCATCACACCGGCAAGAACGGAAGCAGCCAGCGCGGCACCAGCATCCATGAGGACTTGCTCGATTATTCGATCCTGCTGCGCGAGGACAAATCGGGTAAGCCCAAGAACGGCACCAGCTTCTTGTTAGAACACACGAAGTTGCGCGAACTCCACCCCGACATCCCGAAGGTGTGCCGCTATACCTTCACAACCGATCTGGCTACCGATGTCATGGATCACCGCTATGAAGATGGCGATAGCGATACGGTTGGCGAGGACGATGCAGCGATTGTCGAGCTGCTCAAGGAAGGTCTTTCCGGCAAGGAGGTCGCCGAAAAACTGGACGTTTCCAGTTCCGTCGTCAGCCGCGTGAAGACGGCACTCCCGGACGAACTCCGTGCCGAGATTGAGGCAGCCCAGGCTATGCGTGCTGCGGCAAAAAAGTCTGGCAAGGAGTAGCCATCATGGATTGCTTGCTTGCAAACACTAGCGCACGCAATCGTGCAATCGGGGCGAAGGCCCCGATTGCATCGGCACTTTGTCATGCGCGGGACGACCTTATTCTTGCCACGCAAAGCCAGTGCCTGAAAAACGGCAAAGATGCTGCGGGAGGCATCGTGGAGGCCGCAGCAGGCATCGCCGACGCTGCGAGAACCAAAAGCATGCAACACGGAGGCCAGCGATTTCGCCCACTATGTAATGAGTGTGCTTTCACCATCGGACATTGCCATGTGGGACACATCGTCACCCATCAGATCATGGGTGGCCGCACCGAATCGACGTTGCGGGAGGTGTCGCCATGACCGACTCCGTCAAGCTGTGCTTGGATGTGCGCGACATGCCTGAGGAAGCCCGGCGCGAGGTTGAGGTTCACCATGCGCGAACCCAGGACAAGCGTGATGACTACGTAGGTGAACGCTACCCCAAGCCGATTACCGTCACCAGCCCACTGAGTGGCACCGGCATGGAACTGATTACCTATTGGGATGGCAGCGGCGACCAGTTCCTGCAATCGCAGATCGTTTCTGCCCTAAACCTCCCAAACGCGCTGACAGGTCAAAACGGTGAGCATGGAACCAGCATCTTTGCGGCTGGTGTCGCGGGCCTCTATCTGCTCAAGTACTGGATGGCCTGCGATGGCGTACCGGGTTTCGCGCTGGACATGCTGACAACCCATCATGTCAGCTTGCATGGCGCGACCGTGACCTACTTGATTACCTGCGAGACAGAGGAACAAACCCGCACCAACGTGCTGCATATGAAGGCCGCGCTACGAATTCTTGGATACAAGCTGACCAGCATCGACTCCACCAATGAGACCTTCTGTTTGAAACGCAACGGTTATACGCTCAAGGTGTATCACAAGACCGATTTCAGCCACTGCGTCTTCGCCAACGAGGAAGTTGCAGAAACCATCAAAGCGCGTGCCCGCTGCATTATTCGCATCGAGGTCGAAATGCAGGGGCATTACCTGCGTCAACGCGGCTGGGATGCGCTGGAAAGCTGGCGTAAAGCCTATGCAGAGGGCCGCTACGAACTGATCTTCCGGGAGTTGGTACGCAGCCTATTTCATCTGGAAACTGTGCGGAAAGGTGTAATCCGTCCCGGCGTGATCTTGCGTCACAAGGCTCCGCGCAAGGAGGTGATTGAGCGCCTGACGGATACTGAACGCACCATTGTGCTGGACTACCTCGCGGGCACGCCGGTAGATGATTTGCCCGCCATCCGCAATGCGAAAGCGCCAGGCAGCGCCAAGAACAAGTGGAAAACGGCGATCCTCAACAAACTGCGCATCGACATTACGATCCCGTGGGCAGACCACCAAGCCCTCAAGCATGCGGAATTGAATCGTTTGGTGCGCTATCCGGGCGATTACCACCCAGATGGGATCACCGTCGAATACTGCGTTTGCAAGGAGAACTGGCCCAAGCTATTGGAATGCCTCAAAGCACTCTGTCACAAGGCCGTAGCTCGTCAGTCGTCCGTATGAACCGGCGGCAGCCATGCCGTAACCGCTGAAAATCGGTCAGTAACGCTTGCAGGCGGTCGGGATGGCAATTTGATCGACATTGTTTCAACATCGAATGGAGCCAGACATGTTGGTCAAAGTCTGCAAACACGGAAACAGCCTGAGCATCAGGCTGGGGGCGTACATCACTCAAACCGCCCGCATCAAACGCGGGGATTGGGTCGATGTGGTGTTGTTGTCCAGTGGAGAGATTCGCATCAAGCCCAAGACTGCGCCCGAGCCACTGGAAGCCGAGGGCGAGGCAACGCCCACCGCTCAGGCTCCTGCCAGCGTTGAGGAGCAGTGGTGATGCAGGCCGCTGACGATGCCCGCCCGAAACGATGGTTCGACGGACACACCCCGCAAGACCACATTCGGGATGCTGCGCACCTGCTGGCACGGGTGGTCATGCTGGTGGCTTCAATGGCCTGTTGGTAGATGAGGCTCGCCCCAATACCAGTTTGTCCATCAAAGGGTTGCCCAGACGGTGGCGGCAACTTCTTGCCAGACTTGATTTCATGGCATAGTATGCCAATGCACACATTGATTCAGGAGGCCACCATGCCAACCCGGAACGTTGTCCTGACCGACCATCAGGCCCACTTCGTCGAACAGCTCGTCACCTCCGGGCGCTACCAGAACGCCAGCGAGGTTCTGCGCGAAGGCTTGCGGCTGGTCGAGCGCCGGGAGTCGGAAGATGAACTGCGCCTCACTGCCTTGCGTGAAGCGGCCAAGGTGGGCATTGCCGACATTGAGACCGGCAACTTCCGCAGCTTTGGCTCGGCGGACATGCTTGGTCAGCATCTGGCTGCGCTGACTTCCGAAGTGATTGGCGCGTAGTGGCCGGAGAAGTTTGGACTGTCCGCCTGTCGGCTGCTGCCGAGGCTGACTTTCGCCAGATTCTGCGCTGGACTGCCGATCATTTCGGCTCCGCGCAGGGGCGAATTTATGCCGACACCCTGTCAATGGCGCTGAAGGCACTATGCGTCGGCCCGTCCATCATCGGGGTCAAGGAACGACCGGAAATCGGCAGCAACACCTGGACGCTTCATGTCGCGCGTAGCGGGCGCAAGGGCCGACACTTCATCATGTTCCGAATCACCGACGCCCAAGATAGCAAGGTGATTGACGTTCTACGAATCCTGCATGACAGCATGGACTTGGAACGGCACGTACCACCCACGGAACATGCGTGATTAATGTCTTGTCAATTCAGACCCAATGCGCAATCGTGCATCATCCAAGTGTTGCTCCGCGAATCGCAATGATGGTGGCTCTACTCACCTGGTAGCTCGCCGCCATGCTGCTGACCGTCGCTCCTGCCGCCAAGGCTTCCCGAATCGCACGTTGCTGATCGGGAGTGGTCTTGGATGGCCGCCCCATGTGCGTGCCTGCCGCACGGGCGCGGGCCTGACCGGCTTGGGTGCGTTCAATAATCAAGTCCCGCTCAAAGTCGGCAACCGCCGCCAGCATTTTGACCATCAATGCGCCAGCAGATGAAGTCAAATCAAGGTTGCCAAGCTGCAAGACCACCAGCCGGATGCCTTCGCTTTGGAACCGCTCAACGGTCTGCTGTACGTCGATGGAGTCCCTGCCAATGCGGTCGAGCTTGGTCACGACCAAGGTATCTCCCTCGTCCAAACGCTCCAGCAACCGCTGGAATCCGGGGCGTTGCGCTGCTGGCACAGAGCCGGAAATTTGTTCCTCAATGAACCGCTTCGGGGCAATGTCGTAGCCCGCCCGTGCAATCTGCTCGCGCTGGTTTTCAGTGAGTTGTTCGACGGTGGAAACCCGCGCATAGGCGAAAACGCGCTGCAAACCACCGGCAGCGGTGTCGGAAAGTGGTGTCGGCATGTTGGTATGTGTTGGAAATGGTCGGAGGCTATGTTTTCAACTGCCCCCGATGGGGTGTCAGAAAGTGACCACTTGTTGACGTGGCCGCGAAACCATCGGCAACCATCAGAACTTGGCGTGGGAGGCCGGTTCGACTTTGGGCGGGGCGTAGTCGGCGGTGTAGTGCCTGCAAGCTCGCGTCAAAACCAGCAAGGTCGCCGCGATGTCTGCCGTTTCGGCCATGAACCACCCCAAGGCTTCGATGGTGTCGCTGCCAATCTCGCTACCCACCTCGGGGGATGCGTGCGCCAGAATCACGCCCAAAGCCGACAAGCCTTGCTGGAACGCATTCATGACCGTTTCGCCGTTTTCGGCCAGCGCCAACAGCAACGCCGCATCTGCTGCTTCGTAATCGACACTCAAATCTGGTCGGGTTGGCAACAGCGGGAGTTGGTGTATCAGGTCACGCGCTGGCCGCATGGTGGAGATCTTCGGGCCCATTCAATAATCCTCCGGGCGCAAGATGGTGGTGACTGACCGATCCCATTCGGTGATGACCCAAATCTTGATGGGTTTGCCAGCGTGACCTTTTGGCGCAATGTCGAACGAAGAAAAGACGCGGGTCTGACCTTCAAGAACGGCAACCCAATTCGCGTCGCGATCTGACCTGCACATTTCCTGCCAGTCGCCGGTCAGGTGGCGATGCAGCAGCTCCGGCACAGATGCGCCGTGTTCCTGCACCAGCGCAAGCGCGGCAGGTGTAGCCACGACATATCCCAGCGAAAACAGGGCTGGAGGCCCCAAGTCGATCTGATCCGCACGAAGGGTATACGGCTCGATGCCAGCGATGGGAGGGGATGGGTGGCGAGATTTGCTCATGGCTGCTTTCCTTGCATAGAGGTTGAGCCGCATGAGCGCGTGCCAGAAACGCAAAAAGGCCACGACTTACGCCGTAGCCTTTTTGGAGGGATGAAGGAGATTGGGAGTCTGACCGCCGCAACTCACACGGCGCGGCTCGCCGCCGCTGTCATGGCAAGCGGTGCCGTGTCAGTACTATGCCGGGGGCACTTGGCGGTGTCCAGCTTGCGAAAACTTTGCCATCCCGCAGTGCGGAGGCAGTGCAGACTTAATTTGTCGGGGACTTGATCCAATCAGCAATCAAATCGACCGCCTCGTGCTCCATGCCAATAAAGCCGTGCCAGTGCAATGCCTCACAGACGTTGCCCGTGGGGTTCACGCCGCCGCTGACCATGATTTCTTTCTTGATCGGCGCGTTCTTCAAACCGCGCAGGATGGCCGGTACTTCAAAGGGCTGGCAGAGGGGGCAGGCATCCTTGGCGTGGTGCAGTATCAGCACTGGCACCTTGATTCGATCCAGATCCTGCTTGGGCACTGCGCCGGGCTTCTTGTAGCTGACCACGCTGGAGGTCAGTACCACGCCTGCCATCTCACCCGGTAGATTGATGGCTGCGGCCGCCGCTGAAATCGTGCCTCGACTGGTGCCGACGATCCAGACCGGCACATCGGCCTTGCGCTTCACGAACTCCAGCACCTTGCGCACGTCGGCCATATGGCTGTCGCTGATGCGGTCGGCATAGTCGAGGTCTTGCGAATCGCTGGGACGACCGAAGATGGCCACGTTGAACCCATTGGCGATGAAGTACGACTCGGAACGAACGAGGAAGTTCTGGCCCGTCGCCTTGCCTTCTTCAACCTTCCCGAAGCCGCCCGCGCCGCCGGGAAACAGGAACACCGTAGCTTTGGCATCGGGCACAGGCTCCCAGAACAGCGTGGTGGTCACGCCCTCGCGGGTAGGCACTTTGAACAGCGTTCCTTCGGCATGGCAGGTGACTGCGAGACCGATAAGCAACCCGGCGATCATCACCCGAAACATCATGGTTTTCCCCCAACCGTAATCAACCGAGGGCGACCGACAACAACGCTCCAATCATCAAGCCCATGAAACTTGGCCTTATCGAAGCCGTATGCGATGCCCTTGATGTCGCCGGTAGCGTCAGCATAGAAACGAATGTGTCCCCTGCCGACGCCCTTGTAGTTCGGGCTGGCAATGCTGCCCCGCTCCTTGCCCTTGGCCTCGTTCTCATCACGCAGTGCCGCATCACTGACGTACCGGGTGTCGTCACGGCTCTTTGCCTCCTGCGAGGTGTCGATGATGGTGACATCGTACTGATCTAGGCCTTCTACCACAGGCTTGCGCGGCTTCTCCAGCTTCACCGGGGCCGAATCAATGAACAGCATGTGCCCGGGCAGGGTATGCGTGCCCATGTTCATGTATAGCCACACCGCCACGTCGCCGGGTTGGATGTCCGGCACCTTCCTGATGCGGGTAAAGGCCTCTTCCTTTTCAATACTCGGGTGCCAGTCAAAGATGCTGAATCGGGTCTTGAACTTCTTCGTCTTGAGTTGCTCAAGCACCCCGGACTTGGCACGGCGGAACATGTCTTCCACGAAGCCACCGCAGTCCGTTGCCACAACATACTCGGATGCGAACAGGTCACCTGGCATGCGGGTGTATATGTGGGTGTTGGAGTAGCTGTTGTTCTCCTGCTTGGTGTTCGCAACGAAGTCGCGGGCGAGTTGGAGATGCTTGGGTACGGTGTCCTGCGCCCAAGACGGCGTAGTGCTCACCAGAAAAACGACAGTTGCAATTCGCAAGCTGAGTGAATACTGTCTCATTCCCGTATCGTGTCTCACTGGTTGTTCATCGCCGCAATTAATTCTGCCGCCACTGCCCGCAGGTTTCGCGTGGTAACGTCTACCGACTTTCCGTCGATTTTTGCAGAAACCGGAACCATCAACTTTTGGCTTGGATCACCGCCCGCAATTCTGTCTGCTTGAATAAATATTTGCACCGTGCGCTTGGCGCTCTTAACCTCGAATCCCTCCTTGCTGAACAATCCGCTGGAAAGATAGCGGATCGTGGCACCACTGCGTTGGGTCGCCTTTATGTAGCCGCAAAACAGTTCTGGGGAGTTCAACTCCATCAGAATGTAGTTTTCCTTCCATGCCGCTGGAAAGCCCGAACGCCCCACGTTGTCCTTGCATACGATAAGGTTTACCTTCTCGGAAAGTTCGCCCAATAGGGCATTGGCTTTCTTTAACCGCTTGCTATCCGGAGGAAATGCGGAGTTGGTCATCAGCCCAGTAGACGTGAACTGTGCATACAGATCGTCCTGTTGCTTTTCCAGAGCCTTCACGGCATCCAGCGAAACCTGGGGCTGACGAGCCTGTGCATCCACACGGTTGGCAAAGTCCTCCAACATTTTACGTACCGGCGCAACTCTAGTCGCTGCAGCCTCCAGAGCGGCGACCGTATCAGCTTTGGTGTACCCGACTTGCTGGCACAACCGGGCAAACGCAATCGCCTGACGATAGTTTTCTTCGGAGGTCAAGCCGATGCCCTTGCTAATTGAGGTGCAAGTGCGTGGCTCATCGTCAATCCTGATTTCTTGCGGCATGCCGTTCGACATCGTCACTTGGGACAGATTCTGACTGGCGGCAGCAGAGATGCGCCCCTCTTTGCTCAAGGCTCTATCGCGCTCGGCAAGCAGTTCAGCAGGGTTGGCAGCCATGGCATTGATCTTCTGACGCATAGGGGCTTTCATAGCCTCCTCGCTCCAGTTCGTTTTACCGTTGACGCAGGCCAGAGCCTGACGCTGCCAGTTGCTCACCGTTTCCGCGTTCCAGTCACGCGCCCGGATGCCAAAGACAGGGTTGTCAAGCTGGATCAGCTCAAACCCCAGATCGTTGAAGCGGGCGTTGCAATCCACGCGGAGGGTGCTTTGGGCCATCACCAACGGCGTGGCAAGTACCGAGAAGCCCAAGAACAAAGCTGGGATGAAGTGAGTGCGAGCGAAACGAATCATGGTGCTTCCCTTCGTTCTCACAGCGACACAAGCACGGACAGCAGATCGAAGGCCACCAGCACCCACCAAGTGATGACGTAGGCCTTGCCATGCCCAAACGCTTTGGCTCGGCTGGACAGATAGGCCCAGAATCGCTCGGGCGGCACGATATTCAACCCTTCCGGGTCGAAACCTTGTCGTTGCAACATGATGTGATCCAAGCGCAAGAAGAAGTACACCAAGAACCAGCGGAACAGCACCAGCTTGAAGAGTGCCCAGCCGCTCGCGTTGTCGAGGTTCCAGCCCAGCATGCCCGCGATCATCAATACGATGATCCCGCTCAGTAGCGGGCCGAACGCCGCCACCCAGGCCCAGGTGTTCTTGGCGGATGACTTGTCAGGCTGGCGTTGTGCATCCTCCACTGAGACCTTGCCGATCAGGGCATTCAGCGCCTGTGTCAGTCCTTTCATGTTTGGCGACTGCAGGGTCACGGTTTGCCCGTTGGTATGCCGAACTTCAAGCTTGGAGGCCCAGCCGTGCTTGCGCTCCTCAACCGCTTGCAGCTCGGACCGCTCGGCCTCGAACTGGTGCCCCTTCCAGCGGAAGATGCACCGCAGGTTGGTGACCACGCCTTGCCCTTCAAGAATGTTCGTCAGACTTTTAACGTTGGACACGTCGCCGCGGAACAACACGGCCTCACCAGGGCGTAACTCGAATTTTGAACTCATGGTTCCTCCTTAAATAAGCACACTATCCGTTTGGTCAATTCGCGAGCATATCAAACCAAACAGATAGTTTGTGGATTCATAGAATGTGAACTGAAAGACTACCCGGCATGACCCGGGTACTTGTCAACAAACCGCAACCGCTCGAAGCACGCTTCGCGCTGGAGCGCGACCGGGTGCAGGCTGCGTTTGGTTCTCGGCTACGGGAATTCCGTGTAGCGAAGCAACTGACGCTGGAAATGCTGGCGGATCGTGCCGATCTGCACGCCAACTATGTGGGGGCGGTGGAGCGCGGTGAGCGCAACTTGAGCCTGTACAACGTATGGCGCATTGCTCATGGCCTCGGGGTTGCCCCCGCCGATCTGATGCAGGCATTGCCCAACCGTGAGCCTCAGGCGTAGCAGTCTTCGACCAGACGCTCCTCACGGAGAAGGCAAGCGACTTCCTCGATCAAGCCAGCAGGCACACTGGCCACCGAGACAGCGCATTGCAGCGCCAGCAGTCTTCGGCGCAATGCTGGGTGCTGCTGGAACCTCGCAAGTAGTGCAGTCTTCATGACTTGGCGGTATTCACTGCTGTTCGGTTGACTTCGCCACTCCCGCGCCAAAGGCCACGGCCAATCTCGGGGATGTGCTGACTTCCAACAAGCACCGTCCAATGCGAATGGGTATGCACTGGCCGGGCTCAAGTAACCCAAAGTGTCATCAGAGCCGGAAACCACTGCGCACTCAACCTCACAACCCTGACCATCGGCCAGCAGCTCAATGCAGCCGTCCAGGTCTGATCGGTAGGCCAATTCACACCAGCCACCGCCAAGCAAACGCATCCGTAAAGTGCAGACACCCGCACTGTTTTTTTCTGCCAGATCAAGCAGAAGAACCGTGAGAGGATCGTTCGCCTCTCTGGCAATAGGTAGTTCGTGTCCCGGCACTGTTCTGCGATACAGGCCTGGACTGGCGATGGCCTGTGCCTCCCCGACATCCATCAGCGTCAGGCAATAGCCCAATGCGCCGATGCCGCCACTTGCCAAGGCCACGGCTGTGCCCTTTGAGCGAAGCCCGGTTCGTAGCGGTGAGGTACAGACCAACGCCACGTCATCGAAGTACAGAACCACGCCACCTGCGAGCAGACTACTGCCCACGGCCCCCGGTTGTTGCAGGGGAGTACGCCAAGGGTCAATGAGTTCAACGCGGTGCAGTGCCTGAAACAGCAGGTCATCGAACAGCATGGCAACACTCCGGCCAGCAGACGGCAAGCAGGTGACGGGTTCGCATGGCTTACTTCCCTGCTTTGTTCATCTGGGTCACGCCGATGAACCATGCTGGAGGCAGTTCAGCGAGTGCAGCCGTTCCCACCCGCAGATGCTGTCGGCTGTCAGCGTGAGGATACGGATCGACCACATACGGTTGGGCCGTCTTGCCGTCGGCAGAGGTGTTGCGGTGGTAGAGGACCGCATGCCCGCACTCCCATATGGAATCGTAGGAGGTAAGCAACAACGCCACCTCAACTCCAACGTCCGCATAGCCATTTGGGCACTCCTTCCAGATCGTTGCAACCAATCCATGCGCCGCCAACAAACGGGCGATGAAGTCACCGTCCGCGCTATAGCCGTAGTACGGGCCAGCCTTGGGCAGTCCAAGAGTTTCGGCCTGCTTGAAGATGTCGGCGAGACTCTTGTTGCACAACATGGCGCAACAGGCCAGCACGTCGGCGTGACGGTCTTCGCCCTGGCTGATACGTTGAAAGAAGGGTTTGAACGATGCAGCGGGTGCTGCGGTACTGGTGGCGGAAGTGCTTGCCATGATGATCTCCGTAGGCTGAACAAAACAAACGCGCACGGCAACGCCTTCCGGTCGATAACGACCAGAACAACAAGTGTTCAGGGGGAATCAGATCGAAGGTGCTACGCCGTGGCAACTGGCCGACCGCAGCGACTCGGGAAAGTGGCGGTGGCTTTTTTCAGCATAGTGCGGGGCGACCGCGCCAGCACAACGAAAAAACTTTGCCAGACAGCAGCAGAAGCAACGCACTA
>ERZ650300.1507-NODE-1507-length-13166-cov-3.488369_pt1 | contig 13166 bp, 15 predicted proteins | sample MGYA00376236_ERZ650300 | MGnify/ENA primary metagenome ERZ650300 (study PRJEB26733, sample SAMN07839303) | wastewater metagenome | biome: urban; feature: wastewater treatment plant; material: waste water | place: USA: North Carolina | collected 2016-04-28 ... | reverse complement strand
ATCTTCAAGCCCTTTTTCCCAACTTTTTTCACGATAAGTAAAAATTAAAGAAAGTCCGAGACCCCAAATCGACGATGCAAACTTCACGCCTGCCGCATGAATTAGAGCTTGCATTGATGTAGATAGTGTCTTTTCGTCAGATAGATCAAGCTGAACAAGTCCCACAAAAAGACCCAAAAAAGTGCCTATTAGCCCTATACCCAAAAGCAAAGACGGTATAGTGGCGTACATTTTGCTACCTAGATGAGTTAGTAGTGTCTTTTTGTTGAAAAAGTATTCTGCATCAATGGAGTTATAGTAATCGTACTGTTGTCTGTTATGCTTGTTTCTAGTTTTAACTAGGCTCTTTTTAAATTCACTCCATATCTTGTAGGGTTTACCATTTTCCCCTCTAACTTTTAGGTATTCTTCCAGTTCACGCATTTGCGTTTGAGGGTCAAATTTGTTTAGAGCGTCATATAGGTAGTCTATATCTTTCTCATCTTCATTTTTTGACTTCCACAGCTTTATGCTTGATATTAAAAAAGCTGAAAATAAAACAAGTATAACAGCCGTGATAATGAGTTCACCCATATCCATTGACGTTAGAGCCAAACTAACTTGATTGTTTTCTGAATGCGTAAACGGTAGCAACTTTAAAGCTATATCCGAACCAGACATAATTCCTCCACAGTATTAAATGTTTGTAAGGCAATTTTACTAGTGCTACAAGCCTTTTTCAGACTATATGTACAGGCGTTTGAAGTCTTTTTGTCAAACTATCTTTGATTTCATCTAGCTTTACAAATGACCCAAAACCGCCGTATCTCTTGAAAAAATCTGCATCGGTATCGTACAAAATATCCACATCGCTATCTGGCGTATTCTCATCCCTTGCGTACGAGCCAAAAATTCCAAGTATCAAAAAGCCATCTTTTGCCATTTCGGCTTTAGACTCTTTGAGAATATTTAGAACATGGATATTTTGCATATTAATCAGCTCTTGCCAAAACAAAATCATCACTAAACTCACCCACCGCCTCGACCATTGCCTGCCCACTATTTGCAACTTTAGGAAACTTATCGGGATTTTGGATGATTTCGGCAGTCAAATCAACATCGATACTTTCCCAATAAAAATGCTCTTTTGCCACCTCTTTGACATCCATTATCTGCTCAACGCTTACTTTTTTAAACCACGGAAACTTCTCAAAAGGCAAAAATAGCTCACCGCCAGTAGTCAAAAGCCAAAAGCCGTTTTTTGAGATATTGGTTACCTCAGTCTCCGAAGAATTGTTTCCAGACTCTTTTTGCATTTTTACAACTCCGTCTTCAACACCGCTCCGCTACTAGCATTCGTCACAAGCAACCCATATCTTTTTAGCCATTTTGAGTTGATATGTTTTTTGTGCTCTTTGAAGCTCTCTCGTCTCGCCTCTATGACCTCTTCACTTAGGTTGGCATGGAGCATGTGGCTATCGACATCTAGGCTGATTTCATCACCATCAACGAGGAGTCCGATGAGTCCGCCCTCTGCCGCTTCCGGGCTGATATGACCGATACATGCGCCTCTTGTCGCTCCCGAGAACCTGCCGTCCGTGATGAGCGCAACAGACTCGCCTAGCCCCATACCTGCGATGAGGCTCGTAGGGGTGAGCATCTCTTGCATACCAGGACCACCTCTAGGACCTTCGTATCTGATGACTACGACATGTCCCGCTACGACTTTGCCGCCCATGATACCCGCTATCGCTTCGTCTTGGGAGTTGAAACATATTGCTTTGCCCGTGAACTTTCTCATGCTTGGCTGTATACCCGCAGTCTTGACGACGCACCCTTGTTCTGCTAGGTTGCCAAATAGTATCGCCAGACCGCCCACGGCTGAGTATGCATTTTCGTTCGTGTGGATGATGCTTGCATCTTTGATATTTGCGTCTTTGATTCTCTCGCCGATAGTCTCGCCAGTGACAGTCAAAGCGTCCGTTCGCAAGATATCGCCTCGCTTGCTCACCTCTTTCATGACCGCATTAACGCCACCCGCACGGCCGATGTCTTCCATGTGTACCGTACTTAGAGAGGGGCTGATTTTGGCTATATGCGCCACTTTGCCCGCTATGTCGTTGATGTGCGCTACAGGGAAATCTACGCCCGCCTCTTTGGCTATTGCTAGCATATGAAGGACGGTGTTCGAGCTTCCGCCCATCGCCATATCTACGACAAATGCGTTGTGTACAGCCTTGTCATTTAGGATATTTCTGATTTTGTATCTCTCATCCAGAGCTATTTCGACGACTCTTTTTGCCGCAGTTTTTATCATCTCTATTCTCTCGGGAGTCATCGCAAGTACTGTACCGTTACCTGAAAGTGCGATACCCATCGCTTCACATAGAGTGTTCATGGAGTTTGCCGTGAACATCCCTGAGCATGAGCCGCCGCTCGGGCACGCCTTGCACTCTATCTCGTATAGCTCTTCATCCGTTATCGTGCCGTTATTTTTTTTGCCCACAGCCTCAAATGCCGTCGCAAGGTCGATAGGCGTACCGTCCTTTAGGTGTCCCGCTTTCATAGGGCCGCCGGATACAAATACCGTCGGTACATTCACCCTTAGCGCTCCCATTATCATCCCCGGAACTATCTTGTCGCAATTTGGGATACAGATGAGTGCGTCTAGCTTGTGCGCATTCATCACCGTCTCGATGGAGTCCGCTATCAGCTCACGGCTAGGCAAACTATAAAGCATCCCGTCATGCCCCATAGCAATACCGTCGTCCACGCCGATAGTGTTAAACTCAAAAGGGACGCCGCCCGCTTCTCGTATCGCCTCTTTGACTATCCTGCCGTACTCTTGAAGGAAAAAATGCCCCGGAATGATGTCTATATGGCTGTTCGCCACACCGATGAACGGCTTGTCAAAGTCCGAGTCTACAAGTCCCGTTGCCCTTAGCAAACTTCTATGCGGGGTCTTCTCCCACCCTTTTTTGATTGTATCGCTTCTCATCTATCGTCCTAACGAAAAAATTTTGACAAATTATACAAAAGGGCGATATAATTTCGCCACTAAAACTAACAAAGGAGCAGAAAATGCGAAACACATACACACCGCAATACAACTTTACAAAAGCCGTTTCTTCACTGCTCCTGCTCTGCCTCTCAACACTACTGTAAAACACAACCATCAAAATTAATTCTCAAATCTTAGAGCAAAGCTCCAAGATTAGGTCCTCAGCGGACGGCTCTCGCAGCTAGCTGCTCTTTTTAGGACCATTTGAATTTGTAATTATCTAAAAACTGTGCCCATCAAAGGGGTCGAATATACATTTTTATTGTCAAAAATTTGGAGAAAAACAATGAACCATACAAAATATAAACCATATCCTATTGTCAAAAACATACAAAGAGAGTGGCCAAGCCACCAAATTACACATGCGCCGATATATTGTTCGGTGGATTTGCGAGACGGCAATCAGGCTTTGCAAAGCCCGCTTAATGCATCGCAAAAAATTGAGTATTTCAAGACCTTGGTCGGAATGGGGTTTAAACATATTGAAATCAGCTATCCGAGCGCATCTGACACAGACTTTGAATTCACTAGACGAATCATAGAAGAGGATATTGCGCCGGACGATGTCTGGTTGCAGGTGCTTATCCCTGCACGCCGAGAGCTTATCGAAAGGAGCGTGGAGGCGATGAGAGGAGCCAAGAGGGCGATATTTCACTTGTACAATCCAACAAGCGAATTTCAGCGCAAAAATGTTTTTGCCAAAAGCGATGAAGAGATTATTGCGATGGCTGTTCGCGGGATAAAAGCCTTGAAAGAGCTTACGGCAAATTTTGACGGCGAAGTAATGTTTGAATATACGCCGGAAAGCTTTTCGCAAACATCTTTGGAGTTTGCTGCCGCAATTTGCAACGCCGTCATAGATGAAGTAGAGCCGTCAAAAGAGCGCAAGATGATAATCAACTTGCCAAACACAATGGAAGCTTGCACACCAAACATTTATGCCGATAGGGTCGAGTGGATGTGTAAAAATTTGAAAAATAGAGAGGTTGTCATCGTCAGTGTCCATCCGCACAACGATAGGGGGACTGCGGTAGCCTCCGCCGAGATGGCATTGCTTGCCGGAGCGGACAGGGTCGAGGGGACATTATTTGGGAACGGCGAGAGAGCGGGAAATTTGGATTTGGTGACTTTGGCTTTCAATATTTACTCACAAGGTATCGACCCTGCATTGAGCTTATCGCACATAGACGAGGTTAAAGAGTTTGTGGAGCAAATCACGGGCATAGCTACACACATTCGCCATCCATACGCCGGAGAGATGATATTTACGGCTTTTAGCGGAGGACATCAGGATGCCATCAAAAAAGGGCTTGATGCACACAAAAACACGGACGGCGCACATTGGGAAGTGCCGTATTTGCCGATAGACCCGATGGATATAAAAAGGGGCTTTGAGAAAGTTGTACGGATAAATTCGCAATCAGGCAAAGGGGGTGCGGCTTTTATAGTAAAGGAGTTTTTAGGGATCGAGCTTGACGAAAAAAACAAAAAAGAGTTTGGAAAAGTAGTCAAAAAACAGAGCGACAAGGAGAAAAAAGAGCTTGATCCCGCACAGATTGTCGCCCTTTATAGAGTTTATGCCTCCGAGAACTTATCGGCTCTATAGGAGTAAACCTCCAACTTTCCGTTTTTCCAAAAGTCGGATTCGAGTCCGGCTTTTTGGCAGAGGCGGGAGAGGAAATCCTCTTTTTTCGGTATCTCTTCCCATACGGACGGCAAAAATGTAGCTTGATAATCTCCGTATTTGATGATTAACCCATCAACCCTCGCCGTTATCTTTGAGAGTAGTTCGGCTCCGTTTTTGTAAGCGATTTCGGATGGGGTCGTTAGTATTGATACCTCTATTTTGACGGTTGTAAGCTCTTGAACCGTCAAGGGTGGAAATCTAGGGTCTCTAAAAGCACTTGAAATAGAGTTTTCTACGATATCTTCAAACAAGCTTCTATACGGTATCAATGAACCTATGCAACCCCTTAGCGATTTATCCCTATTTTTTAGTGTCACAAATACCGCCCCAGGCTGTGAAAAAATATCCTGAAGCATATCGGCTCTTGCGGGCGGTGCGCCCAGTAGCTCGCTCTCAAGAGAGTTTCTGGCCAGCCTAAGAGCCGTCAGTTTCTCGTTTTCCGTCATTTGCCGTCCTCGTAAAAAATAAAACCGCCGTACCCGACCACTCTGTCACGGTCTCCACCGGCTTTTGCGCTTGTCCGGTAGTCTAACGTTTTTGATTTTAGGTTATGTTTAATTGCATATAGTGTGGCGGCGGCAATACCCACTATTCCGCATGCCTCGCATTTTGCCAAAGCGTCCATATTGAGTTTTTCAACCGCATTTATACAGTAGCCGTCTAGTTCGTTTGCGGTTTTTTCGTCATAATAGTGACTCAAGTCACTGCTAATAAGAGATATTTTGTCATCCCCGTCCAAAAAAAACTCAATCAAAGCCTCAATCTCCTCATACCCTATCTCACCGTAGACCACAGGCACTATGGAGAAATTTTTTAATGTTTTTTGCAAAAACGGGAGCTGAACCTCCAATGAGTGCTCAAATCTATGGGCATTATCCTCAATCTCCAAAAATCCAAACCGATTTGAGAGCCTTAGAGACTCATCCCTGTCAACCTCTATATTGCCTAGCGGTGTTTTGAAATAATCTGCGCCGGAGAGTGCCGCACCTTTTATATATACCCTATGGGAGGGGCCAAGAAGCAATATCTTGTATTTTTTATCTTGATCCAATGCTGATAGTTGACCGATGGTCTTTGCCGCACATTCGCCGCTATATACGTATCCGGCATGGGGGGAGATTAGGATTTTGGGACGTTGTGCGAACTTTGAACTATTTTTCAGAGAACTCTCAACAAAGTTTTCCAATACCGCTTTATCGTCCGGATAAAACATTCCGGCTACAGCCGCATCTCTAGCAATCAAAGGAACTCCTTTATAGGGATTAGGTCTCCGAAGTACTAAAATTTATATTAAAAAAAATTCAATAAAAATTATATTAATGAAATATAATACAAACATTTTCTTAACAAATTTCGGTTAGAATCCCCAAAGCTCTGAAAAACAGAGGAATCTAAATAATAACACTGGAGAGTCTTAGATGGGACTTTACGATAGGGACTACGCTAAAAATCCCCAAACTAATAACGGGTTGGAGAGAATCAACGATAGGTTTAATTACGATATGGGTAGCTCTGCCGAGTCTAGCCACGTAATTACGGATATCAATGCGTTTGTCAAAACGACGTATATGTACTTTGCGGCAAGCCTTATGGCCGGAACTGCCGGAGCGTATGCCGGTATGCAGGCGGCAGCTACGATAAAAAGCTTTTACTGGCCGCTTGTGATTTTAGAAATCGCCCTTATTTTCGGTCTAAATTTCGTCAGAAACAAACCGGGTATTAATGTTGCGGTATTGTTTGCATTTACGTTTATTAGCGGCCTTACACTTACACCGCTTCTAAGCAATATCCTTCACATGCCGGGCGGTGCCGGAATCGTGACAAATGCATTTTTGATGACATCGGTTGCATTCGGCGGTCTCACTCTGTTTGCTATGAACACCAAAAAAGATTTTACGATGATGGGCAAGATGCTATTTATCGCCCTAATCATTATGATTGTAGCCGGAGTTGTAAATATCTTTTTGGGTAGCCCGATACTTCAGCTGGTTTTGGCAGGGGCAGGCGCATTGCTGTTTAGCTTTTTTATACTATATGATACGCAAAATATCATCAACGGTGCTTACGACTCGCCTATCAGTGCAGCGGCAAGCCTATACCTTGATTTTCTGAATCTATTTGTATCACTCCTTCAAATCCTCGGAATATTCGGTGGAAGCAAAGAGGAGTAGCCTCGATTCGGCAAGCCTATTACGGCTTGTCGATGCCAATCTAAACCGCCTAAAAGAGGGGATAAGGGTCGTAGAGGATATATGCAGATTCGTCTACGAACTAAAAGATGAAGCCTCAAAACTAAAAACTATCAGACACTCAGCCAAAACATCACATCTACTGGAGGCGCTAAGTCACAGAGATATCATCGGCGATATACTAAAAACCACGACACCCGACGAGAAAAAACGTGAAAGTATCACGGCCGTCGTAATAGCAAACTTCAAAAGAGCAGAGGAATCGGCAAGGGCTTTGGAGGAGTGTCTAAAGCTTATAGACACCGCAGAAGCGGAAAAATTCAAACAAATCAGATATGCCCTCTACGATGTCGAAAAATCGTTTTTCGAGAAACTCCCAACCGCATAAAATACTTCAAACTCTAATACGTTGGGGCCGCTCTCATACAATCTCTTTCCCTCTTTATACCCTATTTCGTTTCTTTTGCCGGATACCCCGGTCTGCTTTATAAATCTCACGGCATCAGCTCCGCTCTCAAAACTTTTGGTAAAAATCTCACTTTTAAACTCCGATATTTTGTACTTTGATAAAATATTTTTTAGTTGCAGTGTTGACGGCAAAAAGCTTTTAATCTCCAAAAATTTATTGACCGAATCAAATGTTTTATCTGTAAATATAGAGACTGCAAACGTAGAGCTTATTTTTGAATATCTCTCAAAAAACAGCTCTAAGCTTTTTGACCATTGAAGAGCCGAAGATGAGACCAACAAATCATACTTAGAAGAATGGGCAGTTATCTCAGTTATCGTAGCAGGGTCGTCAAAATCTCCATTGATGACGTAAACACCGTTTGTTATCGGGTGTAAAGCGCACATTCTAGGACTCAAATCGCATGCCGTAAACATATCGGACTCTATTATCCCGCTCTTAAAGACCGCTCCGTCACCGCACCCCATATCAAGCACCGAACGGTAGTGTCTAGCAGGTAGCATTTTTAAGAGTTTTTCGGCAACTTCGGTCTGTATCTCTCTATTTTTTAGATACCCTTGTGCAAACCTATCAAACTCGCTCACAAACATTGCATACTTTCAAACTTCTTTGGCTAAAATTAAAGCCTTAATTATAGCCTTTTTCAAGCTTCTAAGGGAATTTAAAAATGATAAATCTTTCGATCGGACTCCAATTTGTACTTGCAATTATGCTCTCCATAGCCGTATTGCTCCAAAAAAGCTCATCAATAGGGTTAGGTGCTTATAGCGGTAGCAACGAATCAATGTTTGGAGCCAAAGGGCCTGCCGGATTTTTGGCAAAAGCGACTTTTGCTATCGGTCTTATTTTTATCGTAAATACCGTGTTTTTGACGTACTACTTTAACAAGCAAAAACATACGTCGGTTATCGATACGGTAAAAGTGCTCACACCTACACAAACACCGGCCGCTAAATAATTTATGAAACCTCTTTTAGCCCTCTCCCTTTTTTGCTGTTCGCTCTTTGCGGACGGCTACGTCTTTTGTTACCATAGATTTGACGACCCGAAACCAAAACACAAAGCAATGAATATATCCTCGGAAAAGTTCACCGAACATCTAAACTACCTAAGCTCAAACGGCTACAAAATGGAGCCGTTATCAAAAGTAGTAGCAAACGTAAAATCGAAAAAACCTTACAGAGAAAAAACAGCCACCATAACCGTTGACGATGCCTATAAAAGCTTTTATGATCACGCTTTCCCGATTTTAAAAGCCAAAAAAATCCCTTTTACCCTTTTTGTCTACGTCGAGGCGATCAAAGGGGGCTATAAAGATTTTATGACGTGGGAGCAGATAAAAGAGGTTGCCAAATACGGCGAAATCGGACTTCACTCGTATGCCCACAAAGACTTGACAAAAATGAGTCCGGAAGAGCTCCAAAAAGATACCGCCGATTCTTTTGAGATTTTTACAAAAATGACAGGACAAAAACCGAAATACTATGCCTATCCGTTTGGGCATTACAATAAAGCGGTTCAGGCAAAAATAAAAAGTTTCGGATTTGAGTCCATCGTAACCGTGGATGCCGGAGCGGTAAACGAAAATAGCGACGTTTTTTCGTTGGAGAGGATAGCAATGTCCGGAAACGACGATTTCAAGTTGGCTTTAGGGGTAAAACCGCTTGACGTTTCGATGGAAAAAGTAGCCATAAAAGACGGCCAGTGGGTCATAAAAGGAAATGTCCAAAACTTTGACAAAAAAGAGATAAAACTATACGTCAATAAAAAGGACAAAAGGGTTTTGGAGCTAAACAACAGCTCTTTTGAAACATTAATCGACCCGTCCAAAATCAACTCAAAACAAAAGTTGATTTTTTCGACGGACGATCATAGATACAGAGCAAAACTAATTGAAAAGGATTAAACAATGCTAGAAGAAGTATACTCATTTGCGAACGACGGAATGAATAAGGCTCTTGATAGCCTAAAAAGGGATTTTGGGACTATTAGAAGCGGTAAAGTAAGTATGTCGATACTTGACGGAATCAGAGTTGACTACTACGGAACCCCTACCCCTCTAAACGGCGTAGCAAACCTAGGGACTCCGGATGCCAGCACTATCACGATAACCCCTTGGGAAAAATCTATGCTAAAAGAGATAGAAAAAGCTATCCAGATAGCAAATATAGGGGTAAACCCTGGCAACAACGGTGAATACGTAATGCTCTCTTTCCCTCCGATGACTATGGAGCAAAGAAAAGATAATGCAAAAAAAGCAAAGGCGTTCGGCGAAAATGCAAAAGTAGCGGTCAGAAACGTCAGACGTGATGCAAACGACAAAGTAAAAAAACTTGAAAAAGACAAATCAATCAGCGAAGACGACTCCAAAAAAGCACAGGATAAAATCCAAAAAATCACAGATGATTTTGTCTCAAAAATAGATGCGGCATGTGAGCAAAAAGAAGCGGAACTACTAAAGGTATAAAAATGGACGTAGCACAAATCTACAAAGACGCAAACGCCCTGCTTGAGGGACATTTTTTACTCTCATCGGGCAATCATTCGCAGTTTTATCTCCAATCGGCAAAAGTATTGGAAGATCCAAAAGTAGCCGGAATGTTGGCAGATGAGTTGGCAAAACAGATAAAACAAAACGGTATCGAGGTTGATACGGTTTGCTCACCGGCTCTCGGCGGGATTTTGGCCGGATACGAACTTGCCCGTGCACTCGGCGTTAGGTTTATTTTTACCGAGAGGGTCAACGGCGAGATGACGCTAAGACGTGGATTTGAGGTCAAAAAAGGGGAAAAACTCCTCATTTGCGAAGACATCATCACAACAGGTGGAAGTGCGGTTGAGGCGATGAAGGCCGTCGAAGCGCTAGGCGGAGAGGTAGTCGCTTTTGGGGCGTTGGCAAACAGAGGCTTTTGTGAGAGGGTCGGCGGAGGCGCAAAAAGAAAACCGGAGGCAAAACTGCCGGAGAATAAACCGTTTTTTGCACTGACTGACTTTGATTTTGATATGTATACGCCTGACAACTGCCCGCTATGCAAAAACGGCAGCGTAGCCGTAAAACCGGGAAGCAGAGGAAACTAGGTGTTTGTCAAAAAGGATAGGAGATATATCTATCCAAACCCTTTTTTGAGGTTGTCGGCTTTTTTGTTGGATTCGTTTTTGATTGTCGCTCCGTTCGCCCTTTTGTGGGGGGTGATATTCGGCTACCGTGAGATGAAAACCGACAACCCTAGTATCTACCTAACCGCCGTTGAGTTTGTCGCTTTTTGGCTCATCACATCGTATATGATCTCAAAAACAGGGCAAACACCCGGTAAAAAGGCTCTTGGTCTATACGTCATACACTCCGAAACGTTTGAAAAAATCAGTTTTGCAAGGGCTAGTTTTAGATTTTTGCTATGGACAATCTCATGGTTAACGCTTGGGGCGGCTTTTTTTATGGCATTTTTGAGCCCAAAAAAACAGACGCTATCCGATAAATTTTCAAAAACTTTGGTGGTCAGAGATATAGGGGCCAAAAACACGGATGCCTAACCGTTTCGGGGTCTATACCTCGTTATTTTATTTTTTTTACTTTTGGGCCACTGCCGTTTTTGTCATTTTTACCCCAAAAACGCTTATAGGTGTCGGGTATTCGGCGTTTGAAATCGGAATACTCCTCTCCACCATGCCGCTCATCAGGTTTGCCGCCCCTTTTGTATTTTCAGGAAAAATCAAACTCGACAAAAAATCGTTTATTTTCTCTCTTTTTATGAGTGCAGCATCTTTTGGATGTTTTGCATTTACATACCATAGTTTTTGGCTACTGCTACTAAATACCGCCGTATACGGGGTATTCGTCTCCGTCACCCTCCCCTACATAGACTCTTTGGCGATGTTTAACGTCAAAAAAGAGAGCTACGGCTACATTAGGCTGTTCGGTTCCATAGGGTTTATCGGTGCGGCACTAGTGATTGGTCACGGTGAGCTGGAAAAACTCGCCGTATATCTACACTACTTTATATCGGTTGCCATCATGGGTATTTTCGGCGTTTTTGCCGCATTGTCGGCGGCTGCCCTCCCGAAGCAGGAAAAAACAGAGGGGGAATCCGAGTTTCATCTATACAAAAGCGACATTTTTTTCTGGCTTTCAGCTATATTGGCTCAACTTAGTTTTGGGGCATTTTATGCCTTTTTTACCGTTTTTGAGACGGAGCACGGGATGTCCGTATCGGACGTTACCCTGCTTTGGAGTATTGGGGTAGTAGCGGAGATTGTGATGTTTTTGTTTCAGGGGACTCTTCTAAAAAAACTCGACCCGCTTTTTATTATGAAGCTAAGCGTTGCAATTTTGGCCGCCAGATGGCTTGTACTGGATATTTTTCCTGGTAATTTTGCCGCTACGTTTGCGGCACAGCTAACACATGCGCTCACGTTTGCCCTCTACACAACTGCCGCCTTTGTATTTATCTTTTCCAGATACCGGAACAAAACTATGGCACAAATGCAGTTTTACGGCCTCTCATACGGGCTTGGCGGCTTTTTCGGCTCTTTACTTGCAGGCTCCCTCTACGGTGAAAACCTATTTTTGTATTCGGCCATATTTGCCGCCGCCTCGTTTTTAGCCCTCATAAGGCACAAGGAGAGACGCTGACTCTTACTGTGCCAGAGTGATTTCGACTCTGGAGGATGGAACCCTCTCTCTAATCTCCGGAGCCCTCAAAACAGGCTCCGACATTTTTATCCGCTCTTTTGCAACCCCTGCCGCTACCAGTCCCTCATAAACCGCTTTTACCCTGGATGATAATAGCTCCGTCATCTTTTTCTCATCTGCCGTAACATGCGTTATCATGAGGCTTCTCATATCCTCTTTGCTAAGTTCCTTGTCAAAGCCGAGCATATTTTTCGGCTTTGCAAAACTCTCCGCCGAATACGCCGCTTTTAGGTATTTTAGATATTCACCCTCTTCCACTTTAACCTTTTGCCCGACCGGAAGTTTTAGATCTTTTCTTTTTTGCTCAGCTACTTTTGCCTCAAAAGTAGCCCTTTTGTATCCCGATATATCTTTTTCACCGTCGATAAATCCTGTCAAAACGATATTTAGATTCGGCTTTTTGGCGGCTGCTTCAGCTATTTTTTTGAGTTTTTCACTCTCGTTGTTGTCTAGCGTCGATAATCCCGGCATAAATCCGGCAAACGAAAGCTCATCGGAACCTCCAAAGAGTCCGGCAATAGCCGAAAACGGTGATTTTATAATCTTAAAAATGAGCTGTTTGATAAGTTTCCAAACGACCGCACCGCTTTTTATCTCTGGATCATCTAGGCTCCCCTCCACCGGTAGCTCTATATCTATATTTCCCCTATCGTCTTTTAGGATTGCGATCGCCAGTTTATACGGCAGCTTCACAGCCCCGGGCGACTCCACCTCATCTCCGAGATTGAATCCAAAAAGAGATATTTTGTTTGAGGATTCAAGCTTTCTACCGTATATCTGATAGTCTAGATCAAGCCCCAGATTTCCGCTTGCTATTTTGTAGCCGATAAACTTTTCGGTATACGGGGTAAACTGTGCCATGGGCAAGTCAATAGTCGAGGCTTTGAGCTTAAGGGCAAAATTCTCTCCACCGGATGGGTTTACACCCCCTTTTAGAGCAATCCGCCCATATCCCCCGCTGTTTGCCCGTAGGTCTATCGCCGCCGTTTCGTTTTTGTCAACCGATATTTTTCCGATACTTCCGGCCACATCGGTCAGAGTGGTTTTGAACCTCTTTTTTAAAGACCTATCCTCAAACTCTATCCTACCAC
>ERZ650300.1501-NODE-1501-length-13194-cov-7.353680_pt1 | contig 13194 bp, 9 predicted proteins | sample MGYA00376236_ERZ650300 | MGnify/ENA primary metagenome ERZ650300 (study PRJEB26733, sample SAMN07839303) | wastewater metagenome | biome: urban; feature: wastewater treatment plant; material: waste water | place: USA: North Carolina | collected 2016-04-28 ... | reverse complement strand
CAGGACCTTGGAAGGCGTTTTAAATGGACTCGCCGCTTAAGGTCCTGTACATGAATCGAACCTACTACTTACCGTAAGAAAGAAGCTGGGGTACACAAATACTATGCTTCAAAACGATTTTAAATTTGTAGGAAACTAAAGCGAATGCTGCATTCAAGGAGTTTTCTGCTGAGGTCTTATCTACTTTCTTATTTCGATGAGCGAAACCATTTCGTGCATCTTTGGCTTTCCCTATCAATGAGATAACCGATGCATACTCATGATAGTTATCAGTGTCTTTTATTTTTACAAGCATTTCATCGAGTTTAGGGGAATGCCCCTTTGCACTCATTTTACCACTGGCCTCATTTAAGAAAACATCAAGCACTGTATGTTCGATGATAAACCAAGAGAGAATTAATGAGGTACTATAGTCACTGTTTAAATACTCACTTTCAGATTTTGACAGCATGTTTAAGCATTCAATGCCTTTCTCGTCTAAACGCTCTAAAACATCAAAAGCCTTTTTGTATGCATCAACCGAAATTTGGCCATCTCGACTTTCTAACTCTTTGAATTCAATATTCATAGCTGAGGTTACATTAGGGCATGTCGGGATAAATGTTGTTGGTTCATTAAGATTTTGACCATTTCCGTCGAAGAATTTCATGCACATGGTTTCATGAAGTGTGATTTCTATTGGGACAATTGAAGTAGTAAAGCCTGAAGTGTACTCCTTGGATGTCAAAGCTAGTAGATAGTTATAGACATTAGCGATCTTAATTAAATCTTTTCGCAACTCAACAGTTTTGAAATAGTCATCCTCTTGGTTTGTTGTTAATCTCTTTGTTTTGCTTGATATCCAAACCATGCCTGGTCTTGTTACTTTTATAGAGAGCTCTTTCCCTTCAGCAGCAAAAACCACCTCCCTTATAAAAAGAGACTTATTGTTTCTAGCATTAAAATCATACCAATGTTCATTAGCATCTACTACAACCCAAACATATGGCTTGGGTATAAAACCTAAAAAGAAAATGTTATTCATGAGCATTTTCTGGTAATTAACGTGAATGTATTAATAACACTTGTTGTAACCTGATGCCAGTCTCGTAGGTTCGAATAGCGAAGCGTATTCGGACGATCGCGTATCTACAGTTGTCGCGATAGGTAATATAAAAACCAACCCGGCCTAAGCCGGGTTGGTTATATCAAAAGGCGGGAAAAATCAGAGCGCTTCCAATCTGGCATACGCCGTCACCAGCCACTTGGCGCCGACGTCGTCGAACTGGATCTGCACCCGGCTCTGCTGGCCGACCCCTTCGAAGTTGAGCACTATGCCTTCCCCGAATTTCGGATGGAGCACCCGCTGGCCGAGCTTGATGCCGCTGGCGTCGAAGCTCTGCTGCACCTCGTTCTGGCTGAAGCGGCCGTACTGGGTGGGGCGGCTGACCTGGGTGCGCAGCCGGATCTCTTCCAGACACTCGGCGGGCATCTCGCGGATAAAGCGGCTCGGCTTGTGGAACATCTCGCGGCCGTAGATGCGGCGGCTCTCGGCATAACAGATGTAGAGCTTCTCCATGGCGCGGGTCATGCCGACGTAACAGAGGCGGCGCTCCTCTTCCAGGCGGCCCGACTCCTCGGTGGATTGCTGGCTGGGGAACATGCCCTCTTCCACGCCGACCAGCAGCACCAGGGGGAACTCCAGCCCCTTGGCGCTGTGCAGGGTCATCAGCTGCACCGCATCGGCATATTCGTCCGCCTGATTCTCGCCGGACTCCAGCGCCGCGTGGGCGAGGAAGGCGGAGAGATCGCTCATGTCCTCCAGCTCGTCCGGGCGCTGGTACTGGCGGCAGGCGGTGACCAGTTCGTCCAGGTTCTCTACCCGCGCCTGGGATTTCTCGCCTTTTTCCGCCAGATACATCGCCTTGAGGCCGGAGTGCTGGATGGCGATATCCGCCTGCTGGTGCAGGGGCAGCAGGGAGACCTGCTCCTCCAGCGCGTCGATGAGATCCACAAAGCCGCGCACCGCGTTGCCGGCGCGGCCGGTCAGCACCTTGTCATTGAGCAGTGCCTTGGCCGATTGCCACAGGTTCTGGCCCTGATCGCGGGCGTTGTTACGCAAGATCTCCAGGGTGCGATCGCCGATGCCGCGGGTCGGCGTATTGACCACCCGCTCGAAACTGGCGTCGTCGCCACGGTTGTTGATAAGGCGCAGGTAGGCCATGGCGTCCTTGATTTCCTGGCGCTCGAAGAAGCGCAGGCCGCCGTAGATGCGATAGGGCATGGCGTCCTGCATCAGCGCCTCTTCCAGCACCCGCGACTGGGCGTTGGAGCGATAGAGGATGGCGCAGTCGGCGAGCAGACCCCCCTTCTCTTTCCAATCCTTGAGGCGGCCCACCACGAAGCGGGCCTCGTCCACCTCGTTGAAGGCGGCGTACAGCGAAATCGGCTCCCCCTCGGCCCCTTCGGTCCACAGCTCCTTGCCAAGGCGCTCCGAGTTGTTGGCGATGACGCTGTTGGCGGCTTTGAGGATGTTGGCGGTGGAGCGGTAGTTCTGCTCGAGGCGGATGGTCTCGGCGCCCTGATAGTCGGTCAGGAAGCGCTGGATGTTCTCGATCTTGGCGCCGCGCCAGCCGTAGATGGACTGGTCATCGTCGCCGACGATCATCACCTTGCCGGTGTCGCCCGCCAGCATCCGCAGCCAGGCGTACTGGATGCCGTTGGTATCCTGGAACTCGTCCACCAGGATGTTCTGGAAGCGGTCGCGGTAGTGCTCGAGGATGTGGGGCTTGTTCAGCCACAGCTCGTGGGCGCGCAGCAGGAGTTCTGCAAAGTCCACCAGCCCGGAGCGATCGCAGGTCTCCTGATAGGTCTTGTAGATCTGCTGATAGGTGCGGGTGACGGGGTCGCCGTAGAGGTCGATGTCGCCGGGGCGCAGCCCCTCGTCCTTCTTGCCGTTGATGTAGCCCATCACGGCGCGCGGGGCCCAGTGCTTCTCGTCGAGGTTGAGCGCCTTGAGCACCCGGCGAATGAGGCGGTACTGGTCGTCGGAGTCGAGGATCTGGAAATCCTGCGGCAGCCCCGCATCCAGATGGTGGGCCCGCAGCAGGCGGTGGGCGATGCCGTGGAAGGTGCCGATCCACATGCCGCGCACGCCGTCACCGATCACTTTCTCGACCCGGCCGCGCATCTCGGCCGCCGCCTTGTTGGTAAAGGTCACCGCGATGATGGAGAAGGGTGAACAGCGTTCCACCTGCATCAGCCAGGCGATACGGTGCACCAGCACCCGGGTCTTGCCCGAACCGGCACCGGCCAGCACCAGCAGGTTGCAACGGGGGGCCGCCACCGCGTCTCTTTGCTTGTCATTGAGCCCGTCGAGCAGGGTTGAAACGTCCATCACCACTCCTGTTTATTTATACAGGCGGGGATTATACGGCCTGAGCCGCCAGAGACCAACCGGCAGGATCAACGAAGGGGGCGGTGATAGTCCCGGTATTGGCCCAGTACCTCACCGGAAAAGCTGAGCAACCGGGCGCGGGGGGCATCCAGCACCTGCTGGACGGGATCAAATCGCAGTGAAGCGGCCAGCATGCGGCCCTCAGGCAGGGTCACTTCCGTGTTCCCCATCACCAGCATGCCGTCCTGATAATGCCCATGCTCGAAGCGCACGATGACGTCATTCACCATCAAGGTGCCCTGCTTGAGCTGCAGTGATGCTCGTTGCATCTCTCGCAACGCAAACAGACTGGACAATGACGGACGCCCGCTGGGCATCCGCTGCAAGTATTCGTGGGTGGTCAATTGATATTGCAACTGACCCTGACGATCGAAGACACGCTCCCGATAATCGGTGTAGCGCGTCAGCATGCCGGCAGCCTGTGCCACCGGCATCCACAACAGGAGCGCCCCCGTCAGGAGCGCTCCCACTGGTTTACAGCTGATCGGCACAGCTGACCTTGTTGTCATCCAGGTCGGTACAGGAGACGAAGACCTTGTCAAAGGTCGACCCGGCCACCGGCGTCATCTGGGTTGACCAGTCATAACCCACCCCCTTGGCATAGATGGCGGTGTGGCTCTCCTGATCTTCCTGCATCCAGCCGATGTACTTCAGTGCGCCGCGATCGCTCTGGGCAAGTGCCTTGAACTCGTCGCTCGTGATGAGACACATGGGCTCTCCCATGGCCTTGGACAGCTCGGCATCCCGCGCCCCCACGGCGCCATCACAGCCGCCGGTCACCTTGATGGTCATGTCACTGCGATCCAGCATCTCATCGAAGAACGGCAGCACATTGATGTTGTACTTCACCCCCACCTCTTGAGGCTGCCAGCCCATGCCGGTATTGACGTATCGGGTCTCGATGCTTTCCCACTGGATAGTGGGCACAGTGCCTGCAAAGTGGTTCGCCAGCTCCTTGAGAGTCGCGGCATTGGCCTCGATCTCATCCTGGGTCAACGACTCGTCCAGCTTGCTCTGATCGATGGTCAGAGCGAGGCTCACCGCATCCTTCAACTGCGACTTGGCCTTGGCCAACCGTGCTTTGGCATCGTCGGTCAAACGGAAGAAATCAGCGTGCGCCACCAGCGCATCCGGCTCGATTTCCTGCTGACTGAACTGGGTCTCGAAGGTGCTGCTGCTCTCTTCATAGGTGGTAGTCGGCTGCATGCCCCAGGTGTCCTTGATGTGCATACGCGGCAAGGTCACTTCTTCCTGCTGGGTGACATAGGCGCTGTCCGGACCGTACTGGTAGGAGGCGGCGATGTTGAGGGCCGATGCCATCGCCATCGCCGACGCCCGCAGTGCCTTGGCACCGTCGAGGTTGAGGGTGACGGTATCGTCATCGCCATAGGTGGCGCTGTAATCCGGATCCTGGATATCGGCCAGGGCAGCCGCGACGTTTTCCAGGCTGTCGGCATAGGCGCCCATCAGCTTGGCCACGTCACGGGTATATCCCTTGCCACCTTTGAGCGCCACGGAGGCGGTGCCGGGGGTATGGATGATGACATCCATCACCTTGGCCAGGCTGGTACTGTAACCACTGCCAATGGCGGACGAGGTGAAGCCCAGGCGTTCAGCCACCACGGGGTTGTTGGTCACCTCCAGCATGGTCAGCATGGCCAGCACGATCTGGCGATCGGCCTTGCCGCTCTCACCGGTCTCGGCCTGCAGGGTCTCCTTGTACTCCTTGAACTTGCTCTCGACGTCCAGGTTTTTCAGATCAGTCAGTCCCTGCAGATCGCTCAGCACCTTGTCGACCGCCACGGAGCGGCCATTGACGCCAGCCAGGGTGGCGGAGAGGTGGGCTTTCGCCGCAGCCAGAGAGACGACGGCCTTGGTGAGGCCCGCTGTTTTCAGCGCCTCGACCAGGGAGGTGTTGAAGGCGTCATCGCTACCCAGTTCGACGATCCCCAGTTGCGCGACCTGCGCCTTGTCGAGGGTGATGCCGTTCTCCGGATTGCTGTCGCTGTCGAGCGTCTGCAGCAATGCCGCAATGCGGATCGCTTTCTCCTTGTCGTCACCCGCCAGGGTGTAAGGGGTCACCAGCGAGTTGCCCGCCTTGAGGGTCACCGCCCCCAGGCGTTGGTTGCCCAATGCGAATTCGCAGGTGTCGCCATCATCAAACAGGAATTCACCCTTGGCATTGGTGACACCGGTGTAATCGTTGCACCGATAGTCGAGGCCACCCACGACGGAATCCAGGAAGACGGCAGTGTGAAGAGGCTTGCTGCCGGTGTCGGTGCCACCGCCATTGTTGCCACCATTGCTGCCACCACCGTTATCGTCACCACCGCCCCCGCAAGCGGTCAACATGACACCGGACAACACACAAGCCACTGCCATACTCAGCACGTTTTTTTTCATTTTTATCACCCGAACAAATGTAAAAAATACGGCCCCATCCCGGGGGCCAAGTTAATCCGGGTATAACCTAGCGTACCCATATGACAAACACCAATGCATTTCCATATGAGTGTGCTTGCCATCACGCAGGCCCCGAGCGAGCAGGAAAAACGGCCACAGACGACGGCCCTGGGAGGGGAAATAGCCATCCATCTTGGGCTGTCACACCTCGGGCGGACCTCCTGGCGCTCAGCCAGCCCGCCCGCCAACGCGGCGTCGATGAGGCCGCAGGGCTGGTGCCGATGGAAGCCAGTTTTTTCATCAGGGGAGGAAAACGGTTGCGCCTAACGTCATGAATCCAAACACAAATGTCGATCGAGCCCTATTAATCACGGAATTTAATTCTGCAAAAACACCATAAAACAAACACTTATAAGGCAATTTGCTTATATTTCAAACCGTTAACGCAAACGTTTTTCCTCTATGATCCCCTTGACCAACGGGCTGGCTCACTTACAGTTAGCCAGCGTGCTTTATGACCTGCCAAGACAGGTTGTGGACCCTCACATAACAATCAAGGATACGATCGTGACTAAAGTGCTCAAGCTGGCCACCGTGGCCGCCCTCACCCTCGCTGCCCTGTCCGCCCAGGCAGCCTCCGAGCCCGCCGTCATCTATGACACCGCAGGCAAATTCGACAAGTCCTTCAACGAAGCCGTGTTCCGCAACGGCGTCGAAGTCTACAACAAGGACAAAGGCGTCAAGGTCAAGGAGTTCGAACCCCAGAACGAAGCCCAGCGCGAGCAGGGCCTGCGTCGTCTGGCCAGCCGTGGCAACGGCCCCATCGTCGCCGTCGGCTTCAACATGGGTTCCGCGGTAGAGAAGGTTGCCACCGAGTTCCCGAACACCCAGTTCACCATCATCGACATGGTGGTCGACAAGCCGAACGTCCAGTCCCTCATCTTCAAGGAGCATGAAGGTTCCTTCCTGGTGGGTGCCCTGGCGGCCATCGCCTCCAAGACCGGCAAGGTCGGCTTCGTGGGCGGCATGGACATCCCGCTGATCCGCAAGTTCCAGTGCGGCTATGAGCAGGGCGCCAAGTACATCAATCCGAAGATCGACGTCTATCAGAACATGACCGGCTCCACCCCGGCAGCCTTCGCCGACCCGGCCAAGGGTGCAGAACTGGCCAAGTCCCAGTTCGCCAAGGGCGCCGATGTGGTCTATGCCGCCGCCGGTGGCACCGGTATCGGTGTCTATCAGGCTGCCAAGGACGAAGGCAAGCTGGCCATCGGTGTGGATTCCAACCAGAACCACCTGCAACCGGGCACCATGCTGACCTCCATGGTCAAGTCCGTGGGTCTGGCCGCGTACAAGAGCTGGGATGACGCCGCCAAGGGCAGCTGGAAGCCGGGCATCCAGACCCTGGGTCTGGCGGAAGGCGGTGTTGACTGGGCGCTGGACGAAAACAACGCCAAGCTGATCACCCCGGAGATGAAGGCCAAGGTCGAGAGCATCAAGGCCGACATCATCGCCGGCAAGATCAAGGTGCACGACTACATGAGCGACAACTCCTGCAAGTACTGATACTGCAAGTACTGAGTCTCTGCTACGACTCTCAACCCAGACCGGCCCGCACGGGCCGGTTTTTAGTCTCTACTTCATGACCCGCAAGGACTGCATCATGGACCAGACAGATCGCTATGCCATCGAATTAAGAGGTATCGATAAGCGGTTCGGCGAAGTGTACGCCAACAAGCAGATCGACCTTCAGGTTCGTAAAGGCAGCATTCACGGCATCGTCGGCGAAAATGGCGCCGGCAAGTCGACCCTGATGAGCATCATCTACGGTTTCTACCACGCCGACAAAGGCGAGATGCTGATCGACGGTAACCCCTTCAAACCCCATGGCTCCCAAGATGCGATTGCCGCAGGCGTGGGCATGGTGCACCAGCACTTCATGCTGGTGAACAACTTTACCGTATTGGAAAACGTCATCCTGGGGGCCGAGAACGGCTGGCGCCTGGGCAAGAGCCTGGCGGCCGCCGAGAAGCTGCTGGGCGAGCTGGCACGGGACTATGGTCTCGAGGTGCCGCTGCACGAGAAGGTCGAGGATCTGCCGGTGGGCCTGCAACAGCGGGTCGAGATCCTCAAGGCGCTCTATCGCGGTGCCCGCATCCTGATCCTCGACGAGCCCACCGGGGTACTGACCCCGCAAGAGGCGGATCACCTGTTCGAGGTGCTGAAAAAGCTGCGGGATCAGGGGGCGACCGTCATCCTCATCACCCACAAGCTGCGGGAGATCCTGGCCATCACGGATCAGGTCTCCATCATGCGCCGGGGGGAGATGGTGGCCCATGTCGCCACCAAAGACACCGACAAGGAGCAGCTCGCCGAGCTGATGGTGGGCCGCAAGGTGCGCCTCAAGGTCGACAAGGGCACCGCCCAGCCGGGCGAGGCCAAGCTCAAGGTCGATGGCCTCTCTTACGTCGATGACGCCGGGGTGGAGCGGGTCAAGTCCGTCAGCTTCGCGGTGCGCGCCGGGGAAGTGGTCGGCATCGCCGGGGTCTCCGGCAACGGCCAGTCCGAGCTGCTCAGCCTGCTCGGCGGCATCCTCAAGCCCAGCAAGGGCGGCTTCACCATCGCCGGGGCGCAGCGCCACGAGGTGAGCCAGAGCCACCCGGCCGATCCGGAGCAGGTGCGCAACTTCGGCCTCGGCCACATCCCGGAAGACAGGCACAAGATGGGGCTCATCAACCGCTTCGAGGCGAAAGAGGCCTTCATCCTCGGCTATCACCGCCGTGCCCAGTACAACAAGGGCTGGCTGCAGGACAAGGAGGCGATCCGCCAGGATTGCCAGGCCAAGATGGACAAGTGGGACGTGCGCCCGCCGAGCCCGGAGCACAAGACCGCCAACTTCTCCGGCGGCAACCAGCAGAAGCTGGTGATCGCCCGGGAAGTGGAGCAGGACCCGGATGTGCTGCTGGTCGGCCAGCCGACCCGGGGCGTCGACATCGGCGCCATCGAGTACATCCACCAGCAGATCATCGCCATGCGCGACAAGGGCAAGGCGGTGCTGCTGGTGTCGGTGGAGCTGGACGAGATCATGAGCCTCTCCGACCGCATTCTGGTCATCGCCGATGGCCGCATCGTCGGCGAGCTGGACGGCGCCAGGGCGGATGAACGCACCATCGGCCTGATGATGGCGAACATAGTTCCTGACGACGTGGCGGCAAGCCAATCACAAGGAGCCACATCATGAAGGTCACAACCACTTGTAACGGATTCGGCCTGATGATGGTCAACACACCAGTCCCCGACGATATCAAGGAGGCCCATTCATGAGCCAAGCACGTGTTCCTGCCTGGATATCCGTGGGCGTGCTGCCCGCAGTCAATATCCTGCTGGCCTTCCTGGTGTCGGCCATCCTGTTCTATTACCTCGACATCAGCCCCATCGAGGCAGCCGAAATCATGTGGTACGGCGCCTTCGGCACCGGCGAGGGGATAGGCTTCACCCTCTACTACGCCACCGGTTTCATCTTCACCGGTCTGGCGGTGGCGGTGGCCTTCCACGCCGGCCTGTTCAACATCGGCGGTGAAGGGCAGGCCTATATCGGCGGCCTCGGGGTCGGTCTGGTCTGTCTGCTGCTCGGGGACGTGCTGCCGTTCGCCCTGCTGCTGCCGCTCGCCATCATAGCCGGTGGCCTGTTCGGTGCGGCCTGGGCCTTCATCCCGGCCTGGCTGCAAGCCAAGCGGGGCAGCCACATCGTCATCACCACCATCATGTTCAACTTCATCGCCGCCTCCCTGATGGCCTACCTGCTGGTCGACGTCTTCAAGCCGCCAGGATCCATGGCCACCGAGAGCAAGGTGTTCGCCGTGGCGAGCTGGCTGCCGAAGATGAGCGAGCTGGCGGCCGGTTTCGGTGTGGAGATGCCGAACAGCCCCCTCAACATCAGCTTCGTCTGGGCGCTGATCTGTGCGGCCCTGGTGTGGGTCTTCATCTGGCATACCCGCTGGGGCTACGAGATCCGCTCCGTGGGTGCGAGCCAGAGTGCCTCCGCCTATGCGGGCATCTCCTATCCCAAGGTGGTGATCCTGGCCATGGTGATCTCCGGCATGCTGGCGGGCTTCTTCGCCCTCAACGTGCTGCAGGGTGAGCTGCACCAGATCAAGCTCAACTTCGTGGAAGGCTTCGGCTTCACCGGCATCGCGGTGGCCCTGATGGGTCGCAACCACCCGGTCGGCGTCATCATCGCCAGCCTGCTGTTCGGCTTCCTCTACCAGGGCGGCGCCGAGCTCAGCTTCGAGTTCGGGGTGGACCGCAACATCGTCGTGGTGCTGCAGGGTCTGGTGATCCTGTTCTGCGGCGCCCTGGAGCACATGCTGCGCCCGCGCATCGAGCAGGCCTATCTGGCCTTTGCCAACCGTTCAGCCGCGCAAGTCAAAGGAGCCTGACCATGTTCGAAACGCTGATATTGATGCTGGATGCGACCATTCGTACCGCGCCTCCGCTCATCCTGGCGGCCATGGCCGGGATGTTTTGTGAACGCTCCGGGGTGGTCAACATCGCCCTGGAGGGCAAGCTGCTGGCCTCCGCCTTCGCCAGTGCGGCGGCCGCCGCCGTCACCGGTTCCGCCTGGATTGGGCTGGGGGTCGGGGTGGGGATCTCCATCCTGTTCGCCCTGCTGCACGGCTTCGCCACCATCACCCACCGCGGTGATCAGGTGGTGAGCGGCATGGCCATCAACATACTGGCGGCCGGTCTGACCGTCACCCTGGGCCGTTACTGGTTCGATCAGGGCGGCCAGACCCCGGCGCTCTCCGGCGCGGCGCGCTTCGCCCCCATCGACCTGCCCTATGCCAAGGAGCTCTATGACGTGCCCGTCATCGGCCAGCTCTACAGCGAGCTCTTGAGCGGTCACTCCCTGCTGGAGTACGTGGCCTTCGCCGCCGTGCCCCTGGCCTGGTGGGTGCTGTTCCGCACCCGCTTCGGCCTGCGGCTGCGGGCGGTGGGCGAGGCCCCGGCCGCGGTGGATACCGCAGGCATCTCCGTGGTGCGGATGCGCTACACCGCCCTCATCATCGGTGGCCTGCTGGCGGGGATCGGGGGCACCTATCTGGCGGTGGCCCAGACCGCCCAGTTCATCCCCAACATGAGCGCGGGCAAGGGCTTCATGGCGCTGGCGGCGCTGGTGTTCGGCAAGTGGCGCCCCTGGAACGCCATGGCGGCCTGCCTGCTGTTCGGCTTCCTCGACGCCGTCGCCATCCGGTTGCAGGGGGTCAGCATAGGCGACTTCCCTATCCCGGTGCAGGCCATAGAGGCGCTGCCCTACATACTGACGGTGTTCCTGCTCGCCGGCTTCATCGGCAAGCGCTTCGAAGGCAGACTGGGCGAAGTCGATACCGCCGCCTGCGCGGAATTCGCCACCGCCTGGGCCGAGGGCCGCGTGGCGCTCGAGTCGCTGCAGGTGCACCGTCGCCTCGGCGAGGGACACGTTCCAGCGCCTCGTGCAGCAGCATCCGGCGGACGCCGTGAGCAGGCATTGGAGCTGGCACTGGCCGGCATGGCGCTGGCAACATTGGTCGTGTCCTGGCTCAAGCGCAACAGCATTCACCACTGCCCGTGGGACATCAGCGAGTACGGCGGCTTTGCCCCCATCCTGCCGCTGTTTGCCGGCCTGCCGGACGGCATCGCTCCCGGACGCTGCTTTCCTGGCGGCCATGCCTCGGTCGGCTTCGGCATGCTGTCGTACGCCTTTGCCGCCCATGCCGGCGGCAGCCGCCATACCTTCTGGATCACTACCGGCGTACTGGCGACCGGCGTGTTTGCCAGCACGGTGCAGATGCTGCGCGGGGCGCATTTCCTCAGCCACCAGCTCTGGACCCTGTGGTGGTGCTGGGCGGTGTGTCTGGCCGTTTACGGCCTGTTCCGCTGGCGCAGCTGGATCTGAAACAAAGCGGTCAAGGACCTGGCTGCCATCAGCCGGGGTCGCCCACCAGCCATTCCAGCGGGTCGATTCCGAGCCGGGCACCGTCCTCGTGCCCGCAGATGGCGTCGCCACCGCCGCTGCCCAGCGGGCGTGACAGGTCCAGCCGGTAGGGCGTCATCCGTCCGCGCTTCGGGTCGGCGATCACCTTCACCACGGGAGTCAGCAGATTGCTGCTGTCGTGCTCGATCACGACTGCCAGCCGCCCGCTTTCAAGCCGTACGAGGCTGCCGACCGGATAAATGCCGATGGTGCGCAGGAACACGCCGACCAGCGGACGACTGAAATAAAAGCGCGACCACTCGTAAATGCGCCGCAGCGCTTCGGTCGGTGCCATGCCCCGGTGGTAGCAGCGGTCCGAGGTCAGGGCATCGTAGACGTCGACAATCGCCGCCATCTGGCCAAAGCGTGAAATCCGGTCACCGGCTGCACCCTGTGGATAGCCGCTGCCGTCGTGCCGCTCATGGTGTTCGCCGGCAATACGGATCACGATCGGATCAATGCACGGCATGGTTTCCAGGATGCGGATGCCTTCATCGACGTGCGTCTGCATGATGGCGTACTCGGCATCGCTCAGGCGGCCGGGCTTGGTCAGGATCTCTCCGGGAATGCGCATCTTGCCTACGTCGTGCAGCATGCCGCCCATGCCGACCGTATGCAGGATGCGGGCATCCGGGTTTTCCAGCTGGCAGAAATTGATCAGGAGCGCGCTGACGCCAATGCAGTGACGGTAGGTGTAGTTGTCCTTGTCACGGATGCGGCTGAGCGACAGCAAAGCCCCCGGATTGCGCAGGATGGAGCCGGCCACCTCGCTGACCGCCTCGTCCAGCGCATCCAGCACCAGGGGCTGTCCCTGCCGGACGCCGGACAGGGTATCGGTCACGATGTGCTGGGTTTCGCGGAAGATGCGGCTGGCCATCTCCCATTCTTCGGCCAGTGCTACCCGGTTGGGTACGGCCACGCTGTTGCGTGCCAGCTGGACCAGCTCCTGCTCGTGACGGCGGATTTCTTCCTGCCGGGTCGGCGCATGCGGACAGTCCAGCCCGAGGCGGGTGTCGATGTCCACCTCCTGGATGCCGTGCGCCACGATGCTGGCAATCTGGCTGTCCTGACGCAGCAGGAAACGGGAACGCAGGAACGGATGATCGAGCCAGTCACAGTTGAGGTCGCAGACAAACATGCCTACCCGCAGGTCCTGAGTCCGAATCCGTTTGATCATGCATCCTCCGTCATTGCGTTCCGCACCCTTGCGAAACGCACACGTCATTGACCTTTTATGAGAAAACAAAATCCGGACAACTGCAAGTGCCTCAGTGCGCAGCTCCCCAGTTGGCGCCGCTGCCGACCTCGGCCACCAGCGGCACCGCCAGCGGCAGGCGCTCCC
>ERZ650300.1494-NODE-1494-length-13236-cov-14.645475_pt1 | contig 13236 bp, 10 predicted proteins | sample MGYA00376236_ERZ650300 | MGnify/ENA primary metagenome ERZ650300 (study PRJEB26733, sample SAMN07839303) | wastewater metagenome | biome: urban; feature: wastewater treatment plant; material: waste water | place: USA: North Carolina | collected 2016-04-28 ... | reverse complement strand
ACGGCCACGCGCACCAGGCCTTCGACGATGCCGGCTTTTTCCCGCACTTCCGGCGCCACGCGGCCGTGGGTGGTGGTGGCCGGATGGGTGATGGTGGTTTTCACGTCGCCCAGGTTGGCGGTGATCGACACCAGTTGGGTGGAGTCAATCAGCTTCCAGGCGGCTTCGCGTCCGCCCTTGACGATAAAGCTCACCACCGCGCCGCCGGCGGTTTGCTGGCGCATGGCCAGTTCGTGCTGCGGGTGGCTGGGCAGGCCGGGGTAGTACACTTTTTCGATGGCCGGGTGGGTTTCCAGCCAGCGGGCCAGTTGCAGGGCGTTGGCGCATTGGCGCTCCATGCGCACAAACAGGGTTTCCAGGCCGGAGAGCAGCACCCAGGCGTTGAAGGCCGACAGGGTGGGGCCGGCGCTGCGCACAAACAAATACAGCTTTTCCAGCAGCTCGTGGCTGCCCACCACGGCGCCGCCCAGCACGCGGCCCTGGCCGTCGATGTATTTGGTGGCCGAGTGCACCACCAGGTCGGCGCCCAGGCTCAGCGGCTTTTGCAGCGCTGGCGAGCAGAAGCAGTTGTCCACCGCCAGCAGCGCGCCGCAAGCGTGGGCGATGTCGGCCACGGCGCGGATATCGATGATTTCGGTCAGCGGGTTGGACGGGGTTTCCAGGTAAAACAGCTTGGTGTTGGGCTGCACGGCGGCGCGCCAGGCGTCCAGGTCGGTGGCGGCGACAAAAGTCACTTCAATGCCAAAGCGCGGCAGGATATTGCCTAGCAGCTGCACGGTGGCGCCAAACAGGCTTTGCGAGGCCACAATATGGTCGCCGGCAGACAAAAACGCCTGCACCAGGCCGTGGATGGCGGCCATGCCGCTGGCGGTGGCCACGGCGCGCTCGCCGCCTTCCAGCGCCGCCAGCCGCGCCTGAAAAGCGCTGACGGTGGGGTTGGTGAAGCGCGAATAGGTGTAACCGGGGATTTCCCCGGAAAACAGCTTGGCGGCTTCGGCCGCCGAGGCGGATTTGAAGCTGGAGGTCAAAAACATCGCCTGGCTGTGTTCTTGGTAGTCCGAGGTTTCTTTGCCGGCGCGGATGGCCAGGGTTTCCGGGTGCAGTGGGGTGGTGCTCATGGGGTAGCCTTGTGAATGCATGAATTTCCAGTCTGGCGAGCATACCCCGCTGCGGGGCAATTCCAAACATTTTTTGGGAATAAGTTCATGCGCTGGCTGGTTTGCCTGGCTTGCGCCGGACGTACAGTGTCTTGCGCACCTGCGCCACCACTTGGCCGTGTTCGTCCACCACGTCCACCGTCAGTTCGGGCAGGTATTTGTCGCCGTGGGCGGTGGCGGCGCGGATGGTGGCCAGGGTGGCGTCGTCCAGGGTAAAGCGGGCGTATACCCGGCCACGGCCGGGCTGGAGGTAGTCGATATGGCCGGCTTTGTCCCACACCACATAATCCGGCCCCAGGCTGCGCATCAATAGCAGCATGTAAAATGGGTCGGTCATGGCGTACAGGCTGCCGCCAAAGTGCACGCCCACATAGTTGCGGTTGCTCAGGCCCAGCTTGAGCATCACTTCGGCCTGACGAAAGTCGTCGCTGATGTGCAGCACGCGGATGCCAGCGCCCAAAAACGGCGGCCACAGGTTGATCAGGCGCTTGAGGGTGCGGGCGGAGGGGGTAAATGCCATATCAGGGTTCGCAAACAAACGTTTGAAACCGGCAGATTGCCGTTCGTGTGCCACGCCGTCAACCCGCTGGCCACGCAGGCGACAGAAAAACCACAGCCAGTTCGTTGTCTCTGCTGCGGGAATGGCGGTCTGACGTTGCCCCGGGAACCTCGGCCATGCTTTGTGGGTCGGTTACGGCTGCAACATGACGATGGCGGTGGATTTGCCCCCCGCATCACAGCTACAATGCCCGGTCGGACTGCCGACCCCGGCCCGATTTTGATAACCCGGCGGCCGCCTTAACCCTTTGTGCCGCCTTTATAAGGTCGAAACAGCAATCATGGATCAAGCCGCGCTCATGCAATTTCTGCCGATGATCGGCATTTTCATTCTGTTCTGGTTCCTGATGGTGCGCCCGCAACAGAAAAAGATGAAAGAACACAAGGCCATGCTCGATGCCCTGCAAAAGGGTGACGAAGTGTTGACCCAGGGTGGCATTGTTGGCCGCATCACCAAGGCTGGCGCCGAATATCTCTCTCTGGAAATCGCCAACAACGTCGAGATCGTCGTCCAGCGTGCCGCCGTTGGCACCAAGCTGGAAAAAGGCACGCTGAAGTCGCTGTAATTTCCGTTCACCTCACGGCCGCCGCGCCCGCGCAGCGGCCGCTTCCCTGACGCGCCTCATGAACCGTTATCCGCTCTGGAAATACCTGATCATCGCCGTGGCGCTGATCGTTTCCACCCTGTATACCCTGCCCAATTTCTACGGCGAAAGCCCGGCGGTGCAAGTGTCCACCTCCCGCTCGGCCATTGCCATTGATACCGCGCTGATGGATCGGGTGGAAAAATCCCTGGCCGCCGCCAAGCTGCCGGCCGATGGCATTTATCTGGATGGCAATAGCCTGAAAGTGCGCTTTCACGATCCGGACACCCAGATCAAGGCCCGCGATCTGATCCAGCAAGAGCTGGGCGACAACTATATTATTGCGCTGAACCTGCTGTCCTCGTCGCCGGCCTGGTTCGCCAAGCTCAAAGCCCACCCGATGTTCCTCGGCCTGGATTTGCGCGGTGGCGTGCACTTCCTGCTGGAAGTGGACATGAAAGCCGCGGTGGATAAAACCATCGAGCGCTACAGCGGCGACATCCGTCGTGAGCTGCGCGCCAAGAAAATCCGCTACGGCACGCTCAAGCGCGTGGGCGACAGCCTGGAGCTGGGCATGCGCGACGCTGCCTCGCTGAAGGCCGCCGAAGATGTGCTGGCGCGCATGCTGCCCAACCTCACCCTGAAAACCGACGACACGCTGAACAAGCTGGTGATCAGCATCAAGCCGGAAGAGTTCGTCAAAATCCAGACCGACGCGGTCAAGCAGAACATCACCACCCTGCATAACCGGGTGAACGAGCTGGGCGTGGCCGAGCCGGTGATTCAGCAGCAAGGCGCCAACCGCATTGTGGTGCAGCTGCCGGGCGTGCAGGACACCGCCAAGGCCAAGGATATTCTGGGCCGCACCGCCACGCTGGAAGTGCGCATGGTGGAAGACGACCCGGCCAAGGTGGCCGAGGCGCAATCCGGCCTGGTGCCTTCTGGCTATGAGCTGCTGGACGAAGCCACCGGCCGTGGCGGCGTGCAGAAGATTCTGGTCAAGAAAGACGTCGAGCTGACTGGCGACAATATCAACGACGCCCAGCCCGGCTTTGACGAAAACGGCACCGCCGCCGTGCACATCAACCTGGACAGCGCCGGCGCCAGCATCTTCCGTCAGGTGACTGCCGACAATATCGGCCGCCGCATGGCGATGATTCTGGTGGAAAAAGGCAAGGCCGAAGTGGTGACCGCGCCGGTGATCCGCAGTGAAATCGGCGGCGGCCGCGTGCAGATCTCCGGCTCGATGAACCCGGCCGAAGCCAACGACGTGGCGCTGCTGCTGCGCGCCGGCTCGCTGGCCGCGCCGATGAACATCATCGAAGAACGCACCGTCGGCCCGAGCCTGGGCAAGGACAATATCGAAAAGGGCTTTAACTCCACCCTGTACGGTTTTGTCGCCATCGCCATCTTCATGCTGATCTACTACCGCGTGTTCGGGATGATCTCGGCCGTGTCGCTGGCGGTGAACGTGCTGATGCTGGTGGCGCTGTTGTCCATGCTGCAAGCCACCCTCACCCTGCCCGGCATCGCCGCCATTGCCCTGACGCTGGGCATGGCGATTGACGCCAACGTGCTGATCAACGAGCGGGTGCGCGAAGAAGTGCGCAACGGCGTCACCCCGCAGGCGGCGATCAAGGCCGGCTACGAACACGCCTGGGCGACCATTCTGGATTCCAACATCACCACGCTGATTGCCGGCCTGGCCCTGCTGATTTTTGGCTCGGGCCCGGTGCGCGGCTTTGCCGTGGTGCACTGCCTGGGCATTCTCACCTCGATGTTCTCGGCGGTGATGGTGTCGCGCGGTTTGGTCAATCTGGTGTACGGCAGCCGCCGCCGCGTGGCCAAACTGTCGGTTTAACAAGGGAACAGCACGAATGGAATTGCTGCATTTCAAAAAAGACATCCCGTTCATGAGCTATGGCAAGCTCACCACGGCGATTTCCCTGCTGACCTTTTTGCTGTCGGTGTTCTTCCTGTTCAGCAAGGGCCTGCATTTCAGCGTGGAATTCACTGGCGGCACGGTGATGGAAGTCCAATACACCCAGCCGGTGGAGCTCAACAGCGTGCGCAGCAAGCTGGACGGCCTCAAGCTGGGCGAAGCCACCGTGCAAAGCCTGGGCACCAGCCGCGATGTGCTGATTCGCCTGCCCAATCTGAAAGACCGCACCAGCGCCCAGCTGTCCAATCAGGTGCTGGCCGCGCTGCAAGCCGACAACACCCAGGTGGAGCTGCGCAAGGTGGAGTTTGTCGGCCCGCAGGTGGGCGAAGAGCTGGTGACCAGCGGCCTGACCGCGCTGGTGCTGGTGTGCGCCGGCATCATGCTGTATCTGGCCATCCGCTTTGAATGGCGCTTTGCCGTGGCCGCCATCCTGGCCAATATGCACGATGTGGTGATTATTCTGGGCTGCTTTGCCTTGTTCCAGTGGGAGTTCTCGCTGACCGTGCTGGCTGCGGTGCTGGCGGTGCTGGGCTATTCGGTGAACGAATCGGTGGTGGTGTTTGACCGGATTCGCGAGAATTTCCGCAAATCCGGCATGCGCGGCAAGACCACGGCGCAGGTGATCGACAACGCCATTACCGCCACCATGAGCCGCACCATCATCACCCACGGTTCGACCGAAGCCATGGTGCTGTCCATGCTGGTGTTTGGCGGCCCGGCGCTGCATGGTTTTGCCACTGCGCTGACCATCGGCATTGTGTTTGGCATTTATTCGTCGGTGCTGGTGGCCAGCCCGATTGCCCTGGCGCTGGGGGTGAAGCGCGAGCATATGATCAAGCCGGTGAAGCCGAAGGAAGAAGCGGTGGTGTGAGGTTTGGGGTGTTGCGGGGTGTGGCCGCGCTGGCGCGCGGGTGTGCTGGGGGTGATTAAGACGGGGTTGCACCCCGTGCCCGCCCTACTTTCTTTGCTTCGCCAAAGAAAGTAGGCAAAGAAAGGCGACCCGGGCGTCGCGGTCAGCCCTGCGGGCTGACTGCCCTGTGCTTCTCGAAAGTCAGGGCCGCCCCGGAATGGCGCGCCGCCTGCGGCGTCGCTTAGCCGGGCCGGACACCTCCCTGACTTCCTGCGATGCTCGGCGCGACACACGGGGGTGAACAGCGGCTAGGCGCGACGGCTTGTGGTCTGAATGTGTTGTGTGGGGTAAACATTCAAGATGGTGCGCTGCATATCACATCGCCGCATTTCCCTCTTTCCCTGCTGCTGTTTCCCTCTCCACCGCGTCGTCCCCGCGCAGGCGGGGGGGACCCCCTCCAGGCAAGTTTCCACAGCGCCCCATCGGCCAATCTGCGCCGGTCTGGCGCTGTGTATCGTTTTTTAGCCCCCTATTGTTATCGAGACCTTGCCAAGCCTATGGAACTCGTCAGTTTTTTACTGGATTTCATTCTGCACATCGACCGTCATCTGGCGGAGTTGGTGGCTGTGTACGGGCCGTGGATCTATCTGATCCTGTTCCTGATTGTGTTTTGCGAAACCGGGCTGGTGGTCACGCCGTTTTTGCCGGGGGATTCGCTGTTGTTTGTGGCTGGCGCGCTGGCTGCGCTGGGCAGTATGAATATCCACCTGCTGGTGGCCTTGCTGATTGTCGCCGCCATCTTGGGCGATGCCTGCAATTACCAGATTGGCCGTCATGCCGGCGCGCGCTTGTTCGCCAAGCCGGATTCGCGGATTTTTCGGCGTGAATACCTGAACCGCACCGAGGCGTTTTACGCCCGCCATGGCGGCAAGACCATTGTGCTGGCGCGTTTTGTGCCGATTGTGCGCACCTTTGCCCCGTTTGTCGCCGGCATGGGCCATATGGCCTACCTGCAATTTGCCCGCTTCAATGTGCTGGGCGCGGTGCTGTGGGTGTGTGCGTTCTGCTACGCCGGCTATCTGTTTGGCAATATGCCGGTGGTGAAGAGCAATCTCAGCCTGTTGATTCTGGGCATTATCGTGGTGTCCATCCTGCCCGGCGTGATTGAAATCTGGCGGCAGCGGCGGGGGGCGGCATGAGTGCGCGCATTCAGCGGCTGCCGGATCATCTGGTCAACCAGATTGCCGCTGGCGAGGTGGTGGAGCGCCCGGCCGCTGCGCTGAAAGAGTTGCTGGAAAACAGCATCGACGCTGGCGCCAGCCGGGTGACGGTGGATCTGGCCGAGGGCGGCATCCGCTTGATTCGGGTGAACGACAACGGCGGCGGCATTGCCGCCGACGATCTGGCCCTGGCGCTGGACCGCCACGCCACCAGCAAGATTCGCTCGCTGGACGATCTGGAGCATGTCGGCACGCTGGGTTTTCGTGGCGAGGGGCTGGCCAGTATTGCCGCCATCTCGCGGCTGACCCTCACCAGCCGTCCGCCCGGCGCCGAGATGGCCTGGCAGGTGCTGGCGCAGGATGGCGCGCTGCACCCGCCCGAGCCGGCGGCGCATGCCGAAGGCACCACGGTGGAAGTGGCCGATGTGTACTTCAACACCCCGGCGCGCCGCAAGTTCCTGAAAAGCCCCAACACCGAATACGCCCACTGCGAAGCCGCGTTCGAGCGCATTGCCCTGGCCCACCCGGAAGTGGAGATGACCTTGCGCCACAATGGCAAGGTCAGCTGGCGGCTGGCGCGGCACACCCTGGCCGAGCGCGTCGGCCAGCTATTGGGCAATGACTTTGCCGCTGGCGCGCTGAGCGTGGACGCCCAGGCCGCCGGCCTGACGCTGAGCGGCTTTGCCGGCAGCCCGACGCTGGGCAAAAGCAGCCGCGATGCGCAGTATTTTTTTGTCAACGGCCGCTTTGTGCGCGACAAGCTGGTGAATCATGCCGTGCGCCAGGCCTACCACGACGTGCTGCACCACGACCGCCACCCCAGCTATGCGCTGTTTTTAACGCTGGACCCGGCCGCCGTGGACGTCAACGTCCACCCGACCAAGGTGGAAGTGCGCTTTCGCGAAGCACAGGCGGTGCATCAGTTTATTTTTCATGCGGTGAACAAGGCGCTGGCCGCCAGCAAAGCCGGCGCCGACAGCCCGGCGGAAGGCGCGGCCGACGCGCTGGACGCCCCTGCCGCCAGCGGCGCGCGGGCGCCCTTGCTCGGCAGCTTTGAGCCGCCGCCGCGCCGGCCGGGCGGCGGCGCGGCAGGCGGCGGCCTGCGCTACGACAGCGCGCCGCGCCAGTCGCGCCTGCCCTTGTCGGTGGCCGAGCACGGCGGCGGCAGCGGCTTTTACGCCAGCCTGTTTGCCGGCGTGCGCGAAGCCGAACAGGCCGCCAGCACGCCGCCCAGCCAGCCCGACGCGCCGCCATCCGCCGCCAGCCTGCCAACCCGCCACGACGACGCCTTGCCGCCGCTGGGCTTTGCCCTGGCGCAACTGCACGGCGTGTACATCCTGGCGCAAAACGCCGATGGCCTGGTGGTGGTGGACATGCACGCCGCCCACGAGCGCATTGTCTACGAGCGCCTGAAAACCCAGTTCGACGCCCAGGCCATCGTCCAGCAACCGCTGCTGCTGCCGGTGGCCTTTGCCGCCGACCGGCTGGAAACCGCCGCCGCCCACGACCACGCCGAGGCGCTGGCCGCCCTGGGGCTGGAGCTGGCCGTGCTCGGCCCCGGCCAGCTGGCGGTGCGCGCCGCCCCGGCCCTGCTGAAAGACGCCGACCCGGTGCCGCTGGCGCGCGCCATGCTGCAAGAGCTGCGCGAACACGGCGGCAGCCAGGCGCTGACCGAACACCGCAACGCCCTGCTGGCCACCATGGCCTGCCACGGCGCGGTGCGCGCCAACCGCAGCCTGACCCTGCCGGAAATGAACGCGCTACTGCGCGATATGGAAGCCACCGAGCGCTCCGGCCAGTGCAACCACGGCCGCCCCACCTGGCGGGCCTTGTCGATGAAAGAACTCGACGGCCTGTTCATGCGCGGCCAGTAACCCTTTCCCCACCATGACCGACACCCTTGCCCCCCTGCCGCCCGCCATCCTGCTGATGGGCCCCACCGCCTCTGGCAAAACCGCCCTGGCCCTGGCCCTGGCCCGCCACATCCCGGTGGAAATCATCAGCGTGGATTCCGCCCTGGTCTATCGCGGCATGGACATCGGCGCCGCCAAACCCAGCGCCGCCGAACAAGCGCAAGTCCCGCACCACCTGATCGACATCATCGACCCACCGCACGCCTATTCCGCCGCGCAATTCACCCAGGACGCCCGCCAGTTGATGGCCGAAATCACCGCGCGCGGGCGCGTGCCGCTGCTGGCCGGCGGCACCATGCTGTATTTCAAGGCGCTGCAAGACGGCCTGTCCGACCTGCCCGCCGCCAACCCCGCCGTGCGCGCCGAGCTGGATCAACTGGCCGCCGAACGCGGCTGGCCGGCGCTGCACGCCGAACTGGCGCGCATCGACCCCGCCACCGCCGCCCGCCTGGCCCCCAACGACGCCCAGCGCATCCAGCGCGCGCTGGAAATCCACCGCCTGACCGGCCAGCCGATGAGCGCGCTGATCGCCGAACGCCCACACGACCCGCTGCCCTGGCGGCTGCTGAAAATCGCCCTGCTGCCCAGCGAGCGCAGCGTGCTGCACCAACGCATCGCCACCCGCTTCACCCAAATGCTCGACGCCGGCCTGCTGGACGAAGTGCGCGCCCTGCGCGCCGCCTGGCCGGAACTCCACCTCGGCCTGCCCTCGATGCGCTGCGTCGGCTACCGCCAGGCCTGGCATTATCTGGACGGCGACATCGACCGCCAGCAACTGATCGACCAAGGCATCGCCGCCACCCGCCAACTGGCCAAACGCCAGCTGACCTGGCTGCGCGGGATGGAAGGGCTGGTGGAGGTGGATTGCTTGCTGGAGGGGGAGGCGGTGCTGGAGCGGGTGTTGGGGGCGTGGGAGAGAATGATGGTGGAGTGAGGGCTGGCGTTTGGGCATGAACGCCGTCGATGACCCGGAGCGCGACTCTTACTCACCGGTTTACGCTGGGGCGTGTGTTGCCGAGCAGACCGCACCAGATTCTTACCATTGCCTACGCTAGCCCATGCCTGAGACGACGCTTGGCGCGCGCCAGCGGGCGGGGGTAGCATCTGGCATTGTCATTTTTTTGTCGGGCTATCCCATGCACACCCAGATGCACGCCATGCTGCAACACGCTCCCGGTGGGGCGGACACTTTGTATTGGGGCGAAACCGCGCGGCCAGTGCCCGGCCCCGGCCAGTTGCGCGTGCGCGTGCGCGCCGCCGGGGTGAATCGGGCGGATATTGTGCAGCGCGAAGGCCGCTATCCGCCGCCGCCGGGCGCGTCGCCGATTCTGGGCCTGGAAGTGGCCGGCGAGGTGGACGCAGTGGGCGAAGGCGTCAGTGGCTGGGCGGCTGGCGATGCGCTGCTGGCGCTGATTCCCGGCGGCGGCTATGCCGAGTATGCGCTGGTGAATGCCGACGAGGCGCTGGCCAAGCCGGCGGCGTGGTCGTGGGCCGAGGCTGCCAGCCTGCCGGAAGCCTGGCTGACCGCCTGGCTGAACCTGATGGAGGTGGCCCATCTGCAAGCGGGAGAAACCGCGCTGATCCACGCCGGGGCCAGCGGCGTGGGCGCGGCGGCCATCCAGTTGGCGCGCTGGCGTGGCGCGCGGGTGATCGCCACCTGCGGCAGCGCCGATAAAGCGGCGTTTTGTCAGGCGCTGGGGGCGGATGCCGTGGTGAATTACCGCGAAACCGCGGACCTGGCCGCCGCCATCCGCGCACTGGGCCGCGCCGATGTGGCGCTGGATTGCGTGGGCGGCCCCTATCTGGACGCCCATCTGCAATGCCTGAACCAGGATGGCCGGCTGGTGGTGATTGGGGTGATGGGCGGCGCGCAGGCCACGCTGAATCTGGGGCTGTTGCTGGTCAAGCGCATCCGGGTGATGGGCTCCACCTTGCGCAGCCAGCCGCTGGCGCGCCGGGCGGCGTTGGCGCGCGCGCTGGCTGAACATATCCTGCCGGCGTTTGTGCGCGGTGAGCTGCGCTGGACGCTGGATCGGCAATTCGCCCTGCCCGACGCCGCCCAGGCGCATGCCTGGGTGGAGGGCAATCACAATAAGGGCAAGGTGATGTTGCTGGCCTGATGGCGAGGGCAAACACACGCCGGCATGCGCTGCGCTGTCCTTTTAAGCGCTGTTCACAAAACCAGACGCAGCGATTCTGTAGGTGACAAACAAGTATGGCAAGGTCGCGTAACAACGCCAGGAGGTGAGCGGCCCTCAGCCCGCAAGTTGTGTCAGTCGCGCCCAGCCCGGTTGATCACTCAGGAGCCCACCATGCAACTGCTTGACCACGTCTCCCTCACCGTGCCCGACCTGGCCCGCGCCCGGCCGTTTTACCACGCCATCTTCAACGCACTGGGCGCGGTGGTGGTGTACGACCACGCCGACGCCATCGGCTACGGCGAGCGCTGCGAGCGCAGCCAGCCCGGCCACAGCTACCTCACCGTGCGCGCCAGCGCCGCCCCGCTCAGCGCCGACCCTGGCCGGCACTGGTGCTTCAAGGCCGCCAGCCACGCCCAGGTGCGCGCCTTTCATGCCGCCGCGCTGGCGCATGGCGGCGAAGACGACGGCCCGCCAGGGCTGCGCGTGCATTACCACGCCGATTACTACGCGGCATTTGTGCGCGACCCGTTTGGCAACCGGCTGGAGGCGGTGTGTCATAGTGAGACATGGGCATAAAAACAGGCTAGTTCGCGAGTATTGCATAGAGATTTTTAGATAGTTTTGTCATGTTGGTGATAACATGGCTTGAGTCGCCTAATGAGGAAAGTGTACGTCAACTGCACATCGTGGCGTGCCAACCGCACACAAGGCCAGTTTGTAAAAACCACTCAAAAAAGGAAAGCGCCCATGTCACAAGATGACGCGGTTGCATCGCAATCAAAAAATAGATTTTTGTTATATGTGCTGATCCATATGCCGTTGATACTGTCTTTCTTCAGTCAGGAACCTGATCTGCTGTTGGTAGGATTTTCCGCAGCGGGGGTGTTGTACATCATTGCCTATTCCATCAAACAAGGCATGTTGTACGATGTGCTAGGCAGATTAATTATTACTCTGATTTTAGCTGGGATTGCTGCTATTTTTCCTCTGCTGGGCATCTTGTTGATACTGTGGTTGGTAGCGAATATTATAGAAACCCTGGCCGCTATTAAGATGCTGTTTCCTTTATTTCTCAAGTTTAACCTGCCTCTTGGGCTCTTGATTGGCGTGTGTATGGTTATGAAGGGTTGGCTCGTTATTTTACCAGTATTGGCATATTTTTGGGTGGCAAAAATTTATATTGAAAATCATGTCCCTGTAGATGCCTCACTGGAAGAAGGAATATTCCAGATTTTTGTGATGTTTTGCTCTGGTTTGTTGATTACGTTGTCGATTCTAGCTATTGCTGTTGCATTGAAAAACTTGTTTAACATTTCTTCTCAGCTGGTGTCGAGGCGTATCCCTACCATACAAAATGTGGCAGGGCACATGCGCGGCAATATTGCCGTTCAGGGATATACCCGTACGGTAACATCCACTGTCACCCAGGTAGTGAGTAGTGTGACTCCTGGCTCGGGGGCATTGACAGCCAGCGCTTTGGGTGCAGCGGCGGCGCAATTGTCTGCATCCGACAAATCGTCCTCTTCTACGTCTGCGCTAGCAATCACGCAAGACACCCCGCAGGGACTGCCTTTACTGACTTTGTCCAAGGAGACCCGGTTTGACCCATATACAGGGTTGAAGAATGTGTTGTTGCTAGATTCTCCACCTGATAATGTGCCGTACCGGGAAATCCAGCATGTGCGCATCAGCAAGAAAAAGAAATCTCTGTTTCATCCCGCGCCTACCCTCACCGAAGTGGAGGAAGCCTTGGTAGATGCCGGCCGCGCCTTGGAGGCAGATGCAATCGTCAACTTGCAGTATAAATCTGGCACAGACTGGACTTCCGGAAAATATATTGATGCGGAAGGCATGGCAATTCAGTTGTTATAACTCAGGATGGGCGCTGCTGATTTTGCAGTGCTCAGCTGACCTGGAAAATTAAGCAGTTACTGTCTGCTTCAACATCCGAATCCCCCGTTCCAGCCCTTCCACCGTCAGCGGGCACATGCGCCCGGCCATCAGTTGATGGATCAGCCGGGTGGATTCGCTGTAGTCCCAGTGCGCTTCCTGGCAGGGGTTGATCCACACGGCGTGCGGGTAGTGGGCCAGCAGGCGTTTGAGCCACACCTGGCCGGCTTCTTCGTTGTGGTGTTCCACGCTGCCGCCGGGGTAGACCAGTTCATACGGGCTCATGCGCGCGTCGCCGACCAGAATCAGCTGATAGTCGCGGCCGTAGGTGTGCAGCATGTCCAGCGTGGGGGTGCGTTCGTTCCAGCGGCGGGCGTTGTGCTTCCACAGGCTTTCGTACACGCAGTTATGAAAGTAAAAGTGCTCCAGGTGTTTGAATTCGCTGCGCACCGCGCTGAACAGGGTTTCCACCGTGTGGACGTGGTCGTCCATCGAGCCGCCGATGTCCAGCAGCAGCAACACCTTGGTGCTGTCGTGCAGTCTGGGGTGGTAGCGCAGGTCCAAAAGGCCGGCCTGGCGGGCGGTGGCGGCGATGGTGGCGTCGATGTCCAGTTCTTCGGTGGCGCCGTCGCGGGCAAACTGGCGCAGCCGGCGCAGGGCGATTTTCATGCCGCGCGCGCCCAGCTCGCTGTCGCCGTCCAGATCGCGGAACTCGCGCTGATCCCACACTTTGACCGCCCGGCGGTGGCGTGAGCCATCCTGGCCGATGCGCACCCCGGCCGGGTTGTAGCCATAGGCGCCAAACGGGCTGGTGCCGCCGGTGCCAATCCATTTATTGCCGCCCTGATGGCGCTCGCGTTGTTCGGCCAGCCGCTGCTTGAGGGTGTCCATCAGTTGCTTGAAGCCCATGGCCTCCAGCGCGGCTTTGTCTTCTTCGCTCAGGTGTTTTTCCACCAGCTTGCGCAGCCAGTCTTCCGGGAT
>ERZ650300.1482-NODE-1482-length-13280-cov-15.397127_pt1 | contig 13280 bp, 15 predicted proteins | sample MGYA00376236_ERZ650300 | MGnify/ENA primary metagenome ERZ650300 (study PRJEB26733, sample SAMN07839303) | wastewater metagenome | biome: urban; feature: wastewater treatment plant; material: waste water | place: USA: North Carolina | collected 2016-04-28 ... | reverse complement strand
TTTACGATTTTATGGAAAACTGTTGTGATTTTTAAAACTTCTTCAAAATCTAAAACAGTTGTAAAATCATGTAAAGAAGCATAAATAAACATCAAAATCTCATTTTCACTTAATAAATCTAAGAAAAAACCTACTTGATTTGAAATCTCTTTTAGTTTAGGATTATTTTCTTCTATAAATTTTTTTGCGTTTATTCTATTTTCAATATCATCAATTCCCAAAGAAAATCTTTTATCCAAATCACTTGCAAATGAAATAATTTCTAAAAACAAAGGATTATTCAAAGTCTCATTTGTATTTAAAAAAGGAAGTTTTTCTAAGTTGTTTTTTCCTAAATCATAACACAAAGAAAGTGAGCATAAATCGGCAAGTTGTTTTGGTTCAAGATTGTGTTTTATTCCTAAATGTAAAGCTATAAAAGCTACTCTTTTATAATGTCCCAATGTTGTATTTTCTAAATCTTTTTTTCTAAAATCAAAAGCAAAACTTAGAGCTAATAAAAAATTATTTAGATTAAAAGGTAGCTGTTTTTTCTTATCCATTTTTACATCCTATAAAAACATTATATAATTTTGATTATATTATAAAAAGCTCAAAAAATCAGTGAAGTTTCACTATGTGAGAGTGAAAAAAACTAGATTTTAAATAAATTCTATTTTAATATAGATTCTTATAGAATCTTTAAAATTAATAAAAATTAAGGAGAACTCATGTCAAAAAGAATTTTAATACTAGCTGGTGATTTTGTAGAAGATTATGAATTAATGGTTCCTTTTCAATGCCTAAAAATGTTAGGTTACACTGTTGATGTGGTTTGCCCTAATAAAAAAGCAAACGAACAAATAAAAACAGCAATTCATGATTTTGAGGGTGATCAAACTTACACAGAAAAACCAGGTCATAACTTCACATTAAATGCTTCATTTGATGAAGTTGTTGAATCAACTTATGATGCCCTACTTATTCCAGGAGGACGAGCTCCTGAGTATATTAGGCTAAATCCAAGAGTTATTGAAATTGTTCAAAACTTTAACAAAGCAAATAAACCAATTGCTTCTGTTTGTCATGGTATTTTGGTACTTGCAGCTGCTGGAATTATAAAAAACAAAACTTGTTCTTGTTATCCAGCTTGTGCACCTGATGTTGGTTTAAGTGGTGGAACATGGGCTGATATTGGCTTTGAAAGTGCAATAGTTGATGGAAACTTAGTAACAGCTGCTGCTTGGCCTGCTCATCCTGAATGGTTAGCTAAATTTAACGAGTTATTAAAATAGTTTTAAATGCCTAATCAAATAAAATCTTTATCAAAGGGTTTAAAAGTTTATAGGTTTATCGTGGATTACGGTAAACCTATTTTAGCTGTAACTTTATGCGAAAAATTACAAATAGACAAAAGTACAATGTCTAGACTTTTGAAAACCCTAAAAGATGAAGATTTTATCTCTTACTTAGAAAAATCAAATGAAATAATTGCAAATGATATTTCAAATAAAACAAACCAATCAACTAAAATTGAATTACTAATAAAAAGTACAAAAGTATTATTAGAAGAAATCTCAGAAAAAACAAATGAATGTGCATATTTAGGTATTTTTGATGATTATAAAGTTTCATATATAAACCAAATTGATTTATCAAATCAAGAATTAAAAACTAGAAATAATATTGGTGTTCAAGTAAATCTTCATACCAATGCCCTAGGAAAATCTATTTTGGCTTTTGGAAATTATGATTTAGAAAAAATCAAATTTAATCAATTCACAAACAACACAATAACAAATATAGAAAACCTAAAAAAAGAGATTCTAGAAGTAAAAAATAAAGGTTATTCTATTGATAATAAAGAGTATCAAGATGGAATGTGTTGCGTTGCTGTTCCACTTTTTAATAAAGAAAATATTTTAATTGGAGCGGTTGGAATATCTGGAAATTCTATGAGATTAAAAGCTAATAAACTAAGTGAAATTGGAGAAATCATTTCAGATATAGTCTCTAAATATTCAATAGTTTATTAACTTTTATATTTTTATTTACTCTTCAACTAACAATTCTGTTATAGCATCTATTGATTCAGGTGTCATATCTAAATCAATATGTGGTGCATCTTTAGCTTCCACAAGTTTTACATCTAAACCTTTAGCTTTTGCTAGATTGTAAAAATCTATTGTAGTTTGTGGTTTTGAAATATCATCAGCTGTTCCATATATAAGAACAAATTTTGTTTGTTTATCCACCTTATCTAAAACATCAACTATTGAAATAGCATCTTTTAGGTTTGGTTTCTCTTTTTTTATATCATAAACTCCACCTGCACAAACAAGATTATCAATCAACATTGGTTTTAATCCAGTTAATGTTGCACCCATTATACAACCTGCACTATGCCCAATATATGTGATTTTACCTGCTTCATATTTCTTTTTTAAAGCTTTTACTAATTCACCTAAAAACTCCACATACTCTTTTTTTGCAGCTAAATTTTCAACTCCTTCATGTGATAAAGAAGTAAAATTATTTGTAGAACTTTTTGAATATCCAGGAAGTGCAACAGCTATTGTTGTAATATCTGTTCGCATTGAGATATCTTCTGCAAATGGAGCATATCTAGCAAGTGTATCTGTTCCATCTTTCCATGTTCCATGAACTATGATATTTAATGAATCTTCAACTTCACCTTTAAATTTTTTATACTCTACACACTCATTTCCTGCAAAAATAAAATTATCGCCTTTTTTTGCACACTCATCTTTTGAGATAGTTGCTGCATTTAAAGATAAAGCAAAGGTAATTATAAAACTTGATAACAATAAACTTTTTTTAAACATTTTATTCTCCTATTTTAAATTAAAAAGATTAAATTAATATGCTGTAATTCCAATATATCCATCTTTTTGTTTTTCAATAACTTCAACAATTCCAGCTTGAGTAAATCCAATACCATCTATAAAATCAGACTCTTTCCATTTCATAGTTTCCATTGTGTTTTTACAAGCAATAAATTCAACATCATATTCCATCAAAGATTTAATTCTTTCAAGAGTTTTTTTATCATAATCTTTTTTTAAAACTCTTAATCCTTTTCCATAAGCAACAACAACTATTTTTAAACTCTCAGCTGGATACTCTTTTAAAATATTATACATAGAACCAATTGTATGTTCAACTGTTTCTAAATCACCAACATACAAAGAATAAACTACTTTTCTTGGGTTATCAAAGGTTGGTTGTGGCTCACTAAATTTTGATTGAGCGTAAGAAAATATTGCCAATAAAACAACTAATATAATTTTTTTCATTTTCTATCCTTTTATTTTTACAATCATATCTTTTGATACAATTCCACTTTTAATAATCTTACAATAAAGTCCCCTATGACCTTTTAATAAATGTGGTAAATTCTCATTAAAAACAGCCAAATGATTACAAACTGTGCAAGTTTGAGTAATTTCTATAATTGAATTTTCAATTATTAGTTTTGTTCCAATCTCTAAAATATGTGGATCAAAATCTAATAAAATATTTTCCCCTAAACTTCCAAACTCTAAATTTATTCCATTATTTTTGGCAATTTCATATGACTGGATTCCAACAATCATAACTGTTTGTTCAAGTTTTTTTCCTGCAAATTTATCATTTTCAATGCCATAATCTTTGATAAGATTTAGTTGAAAAACGAGTGGTCTTGGCGAACCACTTGACTCTTTTGTAGCACTAAAAGTATTTAATACTTTTCCTAAGATTTTTATTTTTTCCATATTATTTTAGATTTTCTTTCAAAATTTCTAAAAAATCAGATTTTGTCCAACTTCCAGGATATTGTTTTATATAAGTTCCATCTTTTGAAAGAATAAAAAATGTTGGAGTTATCTCTTTATAAACCTTTTGAAGTTCAAAAGGAAGTTTTGTTTCATCAACATCAACTTTCATATAAACATAATTTTCATCTATTTTCTTTTTAACCTCAGCTAAACTAAGAACTTCTTTATCCATTTTTTTGCAAAAATAACAAGTTTTTGAAAAAGCATAAACCATAATTTGTTTATTCTCTTTTTGGGCTTTGTTTAAAATAGTTGTTTCATCATTTGAAAGTAACTCTTTATTTTTATTTGTTTGAACTGAATTATTTTTATATTCCATAAAAAATATTGCAAGATTTGTATAATCTTCACTACTTAAACCTAAAACTGGTTTCTTAATATCATAAAACTGCAAAATATGTTCATCACAAATAGAGTTAAATCTATCTGGTTTTTCCAAATAAGATTTTAAATAAGACTCTATTTCTAAAGCTCTCATTTCAACATCTTCTGGATCACCAACTTTTTTTGCACTATCCATAATGGCATAAGCTAACATATTTACTGTTGGTGCTTTTAGATTTAAAAGCTTGTTGTTTTTTTCAAAAAAGTTTTCTTTTAATGTGTTTATTTCTATAAAATCACCATGACAAGAGGAACATTTATTTTTAAAAATAAATGCTCCATCTTTATAATCTGCACTTAAATTAACAAATAAAAATAGACAAAATAATAAAATTTTTATCAAAATAAATCCTTTTATTTTTATTTAGATAATTCCTGGATTTCCTTTTACTCCAATAATATCAGGAGTATCAACTTTTACATTACTAATATGTTTTACATTTTTTAAATATGTTTCAACAGTTTCCCAAACAGGTTCACCCTCACTTTGAGCTCCAACAGTTGACCAACCAGCTACTTTGTAAGATTTACTAGCATCTAGTTTTTCACCAGTTTTTGTTAAAACAATATCAGTGATTCTTTCACCCATTTTTGCTGTTGGATTTATTTTATATGAAATTCCACCAGTTCTTACCATATCTCCACCTTGTTGGTAGAATGGATCTTCATTAAATAAATTATCTGCAACATCTTCTAAAATAGCTTTAATATCCTCACCTTTAATATCTCTTGCATAAGTTTCAGGATATGTCATAGCTGTTTGAGTCATTAAATCATCAAAAGTAATTGTTTGACCAGGCATTACAGAAGTTCCCCATCTAAATCCAGGAGATAATGAAATTTGTGCTTCTTTTACTTCTAAAAGTGCATCACAAATAATTTGATCCCAAGAACCGTTGAAGTTTCCTCTTCTAAACAATGTTTGTTCAGTTGTTGCTATTGGACGTGTTAGTTCTTTTAAGAATGGAAGTCTTACATCTTCAATATATTTTTTCATCTCTTTATTTTCAGGAATTAAATCAGAGAAAATAGGAAGAAGTGTAAATTTAAAGTCTTTGATTTTTCCTTTTTGAATATCTAAATCTAAAACATTTAAGAATTTACCATTACTTCCAGCATTACAAACATAAGTTGTACCATTTGCATTTTTAACAGGAACAGCTTCAGGAACACCATCGTGAGTATGTCCACCCAGGATAAAGTCAATTCCACTTACAACTTCTGCCATTTTTTTATCTGTATCAAAACCATTGTGAGATAAAACTATAATAGCATCTGGTTTTTCTTCTGCTTTGATTTTATTTACAATTTCTTGCATAGAATCTTCTTTTATTCCAAAAGTCCAATCAGGAATAAATCTTTGAGGATTTGCAATAGTTGTATATGGGAATGCCTGACCAATAATTGCAACTCTTGCATTACCCATTTTTTTAATAGTATATGGTTTAAATGCATGTCCTGTATCTTCATCAAAAGCTTCAACACCATTCATCATTGAATCTTCTTTTACAAAAATATTTTGTGCTAAAAATTCTGCTTTTAACTCTTTTACATTTGCGAGAACTTCTTCAGCTTTATATGTAAACTCCCAGTGTCCAACAGCAACATCAACACCAAGTAAATTCATAGCACCAACCATATCTCTACCTCTTGTGTAAAGGGCTGTTGCACTTCCTTGCCAAGTATCTCCACCATCTAAAAGTAATGTTTTATCAGCTCCAAAACTCTCTTTTAAATAATCAACTACTGTTTTTATTTGAGCAAAACCACCAACTTTTCCCATAACTTTTGCATGTTTTTCAAAATTTACACATGAATATGCGTATTCAAGTCTTTTATTACCTTTGATTCCATAATAATCAAGTAATTTTTCACCTACAATATGTGGTGGTTTACCAAAATTACTAAAAAATCCAAGATTTACGCTTGGTTCTCTAAAATACACAGGAAGTAATTGTGCATGTGAATCTGTCATATGTAAAAATCTAGCATTTCCAAATGGTTTTAATTTATAATAATCTTCTAATTTTTTTGTATCTGTCATTCTTGTATGAGAATTTGCAAATACAGGCGTAGCTCCAAGCATAGCCATCATATATACAAACTCTCTTCTGCTTAATTTACTCATTTTTTCATACCTTATATTAGTTTGAAATACTAATTTTTTATAGTATTTATAAATTTATGGAAATAAAAAAAGTCAAGAGTTATAATCTTGACTTTTCAAACCTACTAATAAAATATTTTATTAATATTTATAACCATCACTTGGACTTGCCAATTTCCAAGTTTTTTTAGCTTCTTCTTCTTGAGTTAATGCACTAATAGCAAAAGTACAAGCTCTCCAAGCACCATATTCAATAGTTGCATCAGCTGTTTTTTTCTTTTTATCATCAACAATATCAATAGTTTTAGCACCTGATTTTAAAGCAGCATCAACAGCTTCAATATATTGACTAGCTTTCATTCCAAGTCTCATAAATTCAACATTGTGTTTTATTGCAATTTCATTATATTTACTTGCAGTTGCTAATACTTTTTCAACTCCATTTGCTTCAACATTACACTCTTTTTTAACATCTAATTTAGATATTTCAGAAGCAGTTGCGTTTACTAATCCAGAAGCTAATAAAGCTGAAATTGTCGCGAATTTTAAAATTGTTTTTTTCATAATATTCACCTCTTATTTTCTTACATCTGGACCGTCAACAGCCATACCATTTGACATATACGCTAAGAAATATAATAACTCTTTCATTTGTGTACTTTCATCTTTTGGTGAAACTTGACCTTGATCTACAATACAACCTGATATTCTTCTCTCTATCGTACCTAATTCATCCCATTTTAATCTAAATACTGGGAAATGTGTCATTTGTCCAGTTAATGGAGAAAGTTTTTCATTTCTAACTCTTATACCAGCTCCTTGAACATGGCACTCAGCACAAGAAAGTTTTAAATATCCCTTTTGACTATAATAATACTCTTTTCCATTTTCATAAGCTTTTTTAGCTTCAGCACTAGATATTTTAATATCAACTTTTTTACCAGCCTCAGTAGATGAACTTGCTAAAAATGCTTGAAAATTTGCCATATCACCTTTTTGTGTATTCCACTCTTTTTCACCATTTGCTCTTAAACAATCATTAACAGCAGAAGTCAAAGATACTAACTCTTTTTTCTTTTCATCAAAATATGGATAATTTCCTGAAACTGCTGGATTAGGGAAACAAGTTGCTAAAGAGTTACCATTAGCAAACTTTTTGTTATATAACTCTTCACCTTTTTCGATTCCATCTTCATAAGGAGGCATCTCTTTGATTGCTTCATATTGAGATTTAGCATCTTTTGAAAATGAATAAGCTCCTATTGCAAAATCATTATGTTTTAAATTTTTTGCATAATCATTTTTTAATTCATCATCTGTTGAATAAGGGAAAAAAGTATTTTTATTTTTTTCTGGGTCTGCAAACTTTGCTTCAAAATATTTAATTGCAGCAATTCTATCTTTTTCAGCCCCTGCATTAAAATCAGCTGCATTCAAAGTACAAACTGTAAGCGCTATTAATGCTGTAGATTTTACAAATTTTGATAACATCGTATCTCCTTTTATTTTAATAACTAAAACAAGTAATTATTTAATTACTTCTGTACTTACGTCTGTATTACCTTTTAAATCTTTCCAAGTAAGCTCTATTGTATCTCCAACAGCTGCTCCTTTAAATGAAAATTTCATATAAGGATCTTTTGATAAAAATTGACTTGTAGATGCTTCATAAACAACTTTATCTTTAACTTTTGCAACTACATAAGTTATAAAATTAACTTCTTTTTTTGCTCTTTCAGCTTCTTGATAACTTAACATTGGGTGAGTTGCTAATGCTTTTACTTCAACAATTCCGTCTTTTAATTTTGCTTTGATTTTTGTAGTACCTGACATTTTGATTCCTTTTTATATTTTTCTATTTAATTTTTTTTAATTATTATGCTAAATGATTAGTTGAAAAAATCAACCACCACATCCACCAATAGTTACTTTTACTAATTTAGAAACTGCATATAATTTTCCATTAGCTTCTGCAACAACTGTTACTGTTCCTGTTTTTGCTAATTTAATTCTTATTGCATAATCAATAACTGCATTTTCAGGAATAGAAAATACTGCAACTGCACTTTCAGGATTTGCATCTTGGAATACTGCAATTTTTGTAGCATTTAATGTTGTATCAAATGAAACTGGAATAACTGCACCATTTTCAGCAATATCAGGAGCACTTAAATTAATACTTCCTTCTGTTAAAGCAGATGATCCAAAAATCTCTTTTATTGCATCATCAACTTTTGTTGCAGTCCATGCTTTTGGTAGAGTTTCTCTAAAATCAATAGCACTTAATTTTCCAGGAATTGCAGCAATTGCAACTGCACCAAATCCTAAACTTAAAAAATTTCTTCTGTTCATCATTTTATATCCTTTTTATTAATTAATTGTTTTTAAATAAGCAATTACAGCTTTTATTTCATCATCACTTAACCAACCATTTTTACCAAATGCTGGCATTGCTGAAATTGGATTTGTTGTATTTGGGTCATAAATTTTTTCATATAAAGCTTCTTCTGGCCAAGATGATAAAGCTTGTAAAATAGGTCCCATACTTCCTGGTCCATCTAATGTTTTACCATTTATTGCATGACAAGCTACACAATTTCCCAAAGTATTAGTATTAAAGATTTTTTCACCTTTTTTAACTAACTCTTCATCTGATGCAAAACTATTAACTGCTAATAACCCACTAATTGCCGTTATAGTTAATATTTTTTTAATTACATTCATAAGCTCTCCTTTATTATTTACTAGAATTAATCATATAGTCAATTACTTCTTTGATTTGTTCATCATTTAAATCCGTACCACCTTTAGGAGGCATACTATTTATACCATTAATTCCATTATGATAAACTTTTTCCACTCCCTTTGAAACAACTTTAGCCCAAGCCTCTTTATTTCCTAAAACTGGGGCTCCAAGAGCTGGATTTCCATGACAAGTTGCACAACTTTCTTCATAAACTTTTTGTCCAAAAGATTGTGAAACTTTATTTTCAGCAGTTGGTAAACTTCTCACAACTGACATAGGCTGATTTGAATTTGCCGTTAAATCAATATTTATTTTCATTAAAAGATTTTGAATATCTTCTTTTATACAATCTTTCATACATCTTGTTCCTGTTCCATAAATTTTAGGATCAGAAAGTAGTGCTGTCATATTTTTTACACCTTGTTTTGGATCTTTTGTATCAACTTCAGGATAAAAACCGTCATAGTTTGGCATCACAATTTTCATCAATTTTTCTTTATCTAATACAAATTCATCATCAAGTTCAACACCCTCATAAGTTATTCCATTTATAGATAATAAATATGCTGTAAGTGCATAAGTTTCACTATTTGTCAAACTTTTTGGATGAGTAAATGGCATTGAATCTTGAACATACCAATACAAAGTGCTAACATATGGCCAATATGAACCTATTGTTCTAATTGGAGTATCAGGATTTGGATGTTCATCTGCTGGATTTAATCTTTGAATTTTTAATGACTCTTTTGTTCCACCAGCAAGTCTAGGATAACCTTTCCCACCTGTTCCAAAATCACCATGACACATTACACATTGTGCATCATAAAGCTCGTTTCCAAGTTCAACTGAACCTTGCGCCTTTTTTGGTTTTCCATCATCACCAAGTACAACTTCACCATTTTTCATATCAAACTGTGGTAAACCAGTTCCATCAGGTTTTGCATCAACATCCCAAGCTGTTATTTCTCTTTTTGTTGGAGTTCTTCCAATATTGTAATCTTTAACTTCTTGAGTGTTCAAATAATATGAAGTATATTTACCATCTTTTGTAGGATATTTAACAGCTCCATCAACTGACATTTCTTTTGAACTTGCAAGTGCTGAACTAACTAAAAAAGTTGATAAACCAATACTAAGAAGAGCTGATTTAAGCTTTTTTGTGTTTTCTAATTTGAACATTATTACACTCTCCTTTATTTGTGATTTCCCAAGTTACAATAGCATTTCTGTGATATACAGATTCAACTCCGACAGCAGAAGTTTCTTGATCAATTGTTGGTTGAATATTTCCAAAATCATCATAAGATCTACTTGCTAATAATAGAGGTTTTCCTTCCCATTTTATAACATAAGAAAATCTTGTCCAAGATTTTGGTAAAACTAAACCTTTAAGCCTTGCTTCAACCCAATTATCTCCACCATCAAATGAAATATCAACACCTTTAATTGTTCCATGACCAGACCAAGCAAGTCCTTCTATTTCTACCATTTCACCTTTTTTCAAATGTGTCCATGGTTTTTCAGGACATGGTGAAGTAATAACTGAATTTACTTCATTTACCCAAAAATATCTAATTGCTTTACCTGATTTTTGAAGCATTGTGTATTTTGAAGTCTCTTCTTTTGAGTGCCATGGTTTATCTGAGAACTCTAATCTTCTTAACCATTTAGTATTAAGATTTCCTTCCCATCCTGGAACAATAAGTCTTACAGGATAACCTTGTTCAGGTCTTAATGCTTCACCATTTTGTCCCCAAACAACCATTACATCATCTAAAGCTTTTTCAACTGGAATACTTCTTGGATTTGAAGCATTATCACTTCCTTCAGCTAACATCCAAACTGCATCTTTTTCAAGTCCTAAATCATCTAAAATAGTTTTTAACATAACTCCTGTCCATTGAGCTGCACTCATAAGACCTTTCATAAATTGTAAACTATTAAATTGAGGACCTCTCCACTCTGGACTTCCATTTGCTGGACACTCAATAAAGTAAATTCTTGATTCACTTGGATATTTTTTTAAATCATCTAAAGTTAAAACTATCTCTTTTTTAACTTTTCCATGAATCATTAATCTCCACTCATTTGGATCAACATGGGCAGTTCCCCCATGATCTCTTGTAAAAAACAGACCATTTGGTGTGATAATTCCCTCAGATTCATGAATTGGACACATTGATACAGAAGCATAAGCATCACCTGATGAAAATAAATCATGTGTTCTTCTAATATTATTATGTTCATAAGGTGATGGAATACCATATAGATTTTTATCTACAGGATCTCCTAACTTTGTACCCCAAGGTGCATCATTTATTATGGCTGTTTCATCTGCTTTTACAGATACTGGCGATAAAATTGATGCAGCGCTTAAAGCTCCAGCAGAATAAATAGCTGTTTTTCTAAAAAAATCTCTTCTACTTGGAATTTCCATAGAATTAGATTTTATATCTTGTAAAACTTTGCTGTTTTTCAACTTCTACCTCCTACATTATTTAATTATATTTATACAAACCATTCATCAAACAAATTATAGGTCTTATAACTTAAAACGAAACTTAATTTATTAATTTTTCTTATAATATTAGTTTCAATAATAGCATTAAAATAGCATTTTTATGGTATGTTTAGAAAGATATAACGATAAATGAGTGTTCATTTTAGTAGAGATTTTATTGATAATTTGGGCTATTTTTGTATGTGGGAATAGATAAATAAAAAATTATTTTTTAAGAAGAAAGAAGAAGTAAAAATATAAAATTTTTACTTCTCTAATTTAAACCATTTGTATAGTTTTCGTATAAATATCATAAGAAATAGTCCATCTATCATACTAGCAATAATAAATGAGAAATATTCAGCTTGAGTTATTAGCCCATAATTAAAAGATAACATAGCAATTGCTACCATAAAAGTAAGAGGCATAGAATCACTAAGAGCAAAAAGTGTTGTTTGTTTGAATTTTAAATAATTAAAAAATACCAAATAAGAACTAATTAATCTAATTGATATAATTGCAGCTATTATAAATCCTGCATGTTTCATAATTTCTAAATCAATAATATCAAGTTTTACAGTTGAACCTGTATAAATAAAAAATATTGGTGCAAAAAAACCAAAACCAAAAGATTCGATTTTATCAAGAAGTTCATGTTTTTGATTAAAGAACATTTTAAAGAATAATCCAGCAGTAAATGCTCCTAAAACAACATCAATTTTTAACAATAACATAATCGACACTAAAATCAATAAAAGTGAAATAGAAAATCTTATATCTTGGTCATATCTATCATTTTGAGAATCTGGAATAAGAAATTTTTTTAATTCAGGGAACCACCAAAAAGCAATATAAAAAACTCTTAATCCCAAAATCGTAATAGCAACAACACTAATAACAGTTAAAATTGATATAAAAAAACTAATACTTAAACCATGTTCTGTCCAACCACTAAATAAAGTTAAGGCTAAAATACTTATTATTTCTCCAACAACACCTATTGATAAAGCAAGATTTAACCATGGTTCTTCTTTTCCATATTCTTTTATAAGCATCATAATCATACCTAAAGAGAAAATAGGTAAAGCCACGAAATAAGTAAGTCCTAAAGAGAAAAACCAACATACAAATCCAGAGATTGAATACAATAAAATAAAATATAAAACTACATTTACAGCCAAAGTTGCTTTTATAATTTTTACAAGTCTAAAATTTATCTCTAAACCAGCAAGGAACATTAAATAAACGAATCCAAATTTAGCAATTAATTTTAATGTCTCATCCGCATATATCAAACCTAAATAACCTGCAATTAGTCCTAAAACTATCTCAACAACAACCACAGGTGCTTTTATCATTTTTGAAACAATGGGTGCCATCATAATAATTGTACACACTGAAATCATCAAAAGAATTTTTTCCACTTATTCTACTCCTAACCTATAACTACTCTTCATATTTCTTATATTTTAATATATTTGTCTTAAATTTAAGACTCTTCACTATCTTTTATAATCATTCCTGCTTCTTTTAGAAATGGACTTGCTACGAAAGTTATCTTTTTTATTTTGTCATATTTTGCAAAAGATAAATACAAAATATCTTTTGCCCTTGTAACTGCCACATAGAATAATCTTCGCTCTTCTTCTATGCTTCCACCTTTACTCATTAGTTTTCTATTTGGAAATCTTCCATCCATTAAATCAATTACATAAACCTCTTTAA
>ERZ650300.1481-NODE-1481-length-13288-cov-4.433160_pt1 | contig 13288 bp, 9 predicted proteins | sample MGYA00376236_ERZ650300 | MGnify/ENA primary metagenome ERZ650300 (study PRJEB26733, sample SAMN07839303) | wastewater metagenome | biome: urban; feature: wastewater treatment plant; material: waste water | place: USA: North Carolina | collected 2016-04-28 ... | reverse complement strand
CATGCTGCGGATTGTTTTCGGCCTCGGCACGCGCGCCGTCAATCGCGTGGAAAATGATTATCCACGGATCGTCGCCCTGGACGCGCCGCTCGTCAAACCCTACACGAAACCCGAAGATATCAAGCGGTTTTCCCAGCACGAAGCGGATGTCCTGAATCTGCGCGACAATGAATTTCAAACCCTCCAGACCGCCGAACTGCTCCGTGAGGATCTGGTGGCGCATCTGAATTTGATCGTGGAGGAAGATAAGGAAGCGGCCGATTATCTGCGCTCCGTGGGACGGGACGCGAAGCAGGCCTGGATCATCACGTTTGAGGAACTGCTGTCTGCGACGCCCTTTGTGAAAACCATGTCCAAAATGCTCAAGACGCTGGAACAGGTTTACCGCTATCCGGTGGACATCGAATTCACCGTCAATTTCGACGCGCAGGGAAAAACCCGGATCAACCTGCTGCAGTGCCGTCCTTTCCAAACCAAAGGCCATTACAGCCGGGTGGAGCTGCCGGAAAAAATCAGCCGCTCCAGAATGCTGATCCGGCAGGACGCCAACTTTATGGGCGGCAGCGTTTACCAGGCGATCTCCCGCGTGATCTACATTGATCCCAGGGCCTATTCCGGGCTGCCGCTTACGGAAAAGCATGAGATTGCCAGGCTCACCGGCAAGCTCAACCGGCGGATTGGAAAGCGCGAGGCCATGCCGACGGTTCTGCTGGGGCCGGGGCGATGGGGAACGACCACGCCGGCGATGGGTGTTCCGGTTACGTTTTCGGAAATCAACAACATGACCGCCATCGGCGAGATCGCCTACCAGGACGGCGCCCTGATCCCCGATTTGTCCTTCGGAACGCACTTTTTCCAGGACATGGTGGAAATGGACATCTTTTACATGGCCATTTATCCCGAAAAGGAAGGCGTGGTCTTCAACGTGCAGTGGATCAAAAAACAGCCCAATATTCTGGCGGACCTGATGCCGGACGATGCGCGGTTTGCCGGCGTTGTCCGCGTCTGTGACGTCCGGGCGAAGGACGTGCGCCTGATGTCGGACATCGTCACCCAGAAGATGATCTGTTTTCTGGGGGAAGCCGGTCGTCCGTAAAAATCCCTGCCGGTCGGGAGAGGATGGCAAATAAGGCGTTTCCGGACGCTTGCGCAAACTCCGCCTTTGGAGTAAAGAGGAGCATCTCTTGCAAAAGGATGGCAAAGCCATGAAAAAGATGCAGCCTACGCTTGCGGCGGAAAGACATTACGTAATCGAAAAGGAAAAGTTCGTTCCCGTCTCGCAGTATTTCGGCGAGGACACCTTCAGCCACGCGGTCATTAAAGAGAAGCTTCCCAAAGACGTTTTTAAAAAATTGATGCAGGCGATCAATGAAAGCAAAGCGCTGGACGAAGAGACCGCCAATGTCGTTGCCCATGCCATGAAGGAATGGGCGCTGGAAAAGGGCGCGACCCACTTTGCGCACTGGTTTCAGCCCATGACGGGCACCACCGCCGAAAAGCACGACGCCTTTGCCGATCCCTGCGGCCCCGGCGCCGTGATCGAGCGGTTTTCCGGCAAGCAGCTGGTGCAGGGGGAGCCGGACGCCTCTTCTTTCCCCTCCGGCGGCATCCGGGCGACCTTTGAGGCGCGCGGCTACACGGCCTGGGACATGTCTTCGCCCGCCTTCATCAAGCGCAACGGGATTTCCACGACCCTTTGCATTCCGACCGCCTTCATTTCCTACACGGGAGAGGCGCTGGACAAGAAAACGCCGCTTCTGCGGTCGCTGCGCGCCTTGAACCAAAGCGCGGTGGGGATGCTGAAACTGCTGGGGGCAAAAAGCGTGAAAAAAGTCCAGGTCAACCTCGGAATCGAGCAGGAGTATTTTCTGATCGACATGGATTACTACTATAAGCGTCAGGACCTGGTGCTGGGCGGCCGGACCGTGGTCGGCGCGCCGCCGGCCAAAGGTCAGGAGCTGGAAGACCAGTATTTCGGCAGCATTCGGGAGAGGATTTCGTCCTTCATGCACGACGTGGAGGAAGAGCTTTACAAGCTGGGCATTCCGGCCAAGACCAGGCACAACGAGGTCGCGCCCAGCCAGTACGAAATCGCGCCGGTGTTCGAAGAAGCCAATCTGGCCGTTGACCACAACCAGATGATCATGGAGACGCTGAAGGATGTCGCCAAGAAGCATCGTCTGGCAGCCTTGCTGCATGAAAAACCCTTTGCCAAAATCAACGGATCCGGCAAGCATATGAACTGGTCTCTTTCCGACGACAACGGCAACCAGCTGCTCAATCCCGGCAAAACGCCGCAGGACAACATCCATTTTCTCGTATTTTTGATTGCGACGATCCGCGCCGTTTACAGGCATGCGGATTTTCTGCGCGCCACGGTCGCGTCCTACGGCAATGATCATCGCCTGGGCGCCAATGAAGCGCCGCCCGCCATCCTCTCCGTGTTTTTGGGCGAACAGTTGACGCAAATTCTGGACAATATCGAAAAAGGCACCGTGCATAAGGCGACGAACGCGGAAATCATCGATCTGGGCATTTCCTCGCTGTCTCTGGTCAGCAAAGATTACACGGACCGCAACCGGACGTCGCCCTTTGCCTTTACCGGCAACAAGTTTGAATTCCGCGCGGTGGGCTCGTCTCAGTCCGTTGCCTGCCCCGCTTATGCCCTCAACACGATTGTGGCGGAAAGCCTGGACGACCTGGCGGAAAAGATCAAGGCCAGGGGATCGAAGAACATCAATCAGGCGGTCTTTGATGTTTTGAAAAGCGAAATCGCGCAGGTGAGGCCGATTCTGTTCAACGGGGACAATTATTCAAAAGAATGGGCGGCGGAAGCGAAGAAGCGGGGCCTGCCGAATGAAAAAACGACGCCCGGCGCGTTAAAAGCCCTGGTGACCGACCGGGCGCTTCGCCTTTTTGAAAAATATCAGGTGCTTTCCAATGAGGAGCTGAAGGCCCGCTACCTGATCCACATCGAGCGCTACCTGAAGGATCTGGAAATCGAAGTCAACTGCCTCACCAACCTCTGTCTGACGCAGGTGATCCCGGCGGCCGTCGCCTATCAGCAAAAGCTGGCGCGGGCGATTCTTGATGCCAAAGAGGCCCTCGGGTCCGCCGCGGTGATCTCCTCCCAGGCGGAGCTGTTAAAGAAAATTCTTGATTACAGCAATGATGTTTATACGGCCTGTAAGGAGATCGCCGCCGGAATGCAGGCTGCCAAAGCTCTGGACAGCGAGCAGAAAAAGGCGGAGATGCTCTGCGCCAGGGTCAAACCGAAAATGGACGAACTGCGAGAATATGTGGACGCGCTGGAAAATCTGGTGGATGACGAACTCTGGCCGCTGCCGAAGTTCTGGGAAATGTTGTTTATCTGTTAAGAAGACAGGAACCCCTCATGATTCTGATTATTGATTTCGGCTCGCAGTACAATCAGCTCATCGCGCGGCGGGTGCGGGAACAGCAGGTGTACTGCCGGATTGAGCCGCCCGATTTTCCGCTTTCCGCCATCCGGGCGATGGCGCCGGAAGGCATCATTCTGTCCGGCGGTCCGGCCAGCATTTACGCCAAAGGCGCCCCGCGCGCGGACCGCGGCATCTTTGATCTGGGAATTCCGGTGCTGGGGATCTGCTACGGTTTGCAGTTCATGGTGGATGCGCTGGGCGGTCGGGTGGTCGGATCGGCCAAACGCGAATACGGCTTCGCCGAACTTTTCATCAAAAAGCAAAAAGGCCTCTTTGCCGGCGTGGAGAAGAAAACGCCCTGCTGGATGAGCCACGGCGATTCCATCGGCGAGCTGCCGCGGGGATTTTCCGTTACGGCTTCCACAGCCAATACGAAGGTTGCGGCGGCCGAGGACGCCCGGCGGCGCTTTTACGGCCTGCAATTCCATCCCGAGGTGGTTCACACCCGCGAAGGCGGCAAAATGCTGGCCAATTTTCTGTTCGGGCTCTGCCGCTGCGCCAGGGCATGGTCGATGAAATCTTTCGTCTCGCGGGCCGTGGAAGACATCCGCATGCAGGTGGGACAGGAAAAGGTCATCCTCGGGCTTTCCGGCGGCGTGGATTCGTCGGTCGCGGCCGTGCTGCTCCACCGGGCGATCGGCCGTCAGCTGACCTGTGTTTTTGTCGATAACGGCGTCCTGCGGGAGGGCGAGGCAAAACGCGTCATCGACATGTTCAAAAAACACCTGCACATCAACCTGCGGTTTGTCCGGGCGGGAAAAATATTTCTCCGGAGGCTCAAAGGAGTGACCCAACCCGAACGCAAGCGCAAGATCATCGGCCGGACGTTTATTGAAGTGTTCGACGCGGAGGCGCGAAAAATCAAAGGCGTGAAGTTTCTGGCGCAGGGAACGCTGTACCCCGATCTGATCGAATCGCGTTCGGCTTTCGGCGGCCCCAGCGCGGTGATCAAGTCCCATCACAATGTCGGCGGTCTGCCCAAAACCATGAAGTTGAAGCTGGTGGAGCCGCTCCGGCACCTGTTCAAGGACGAAGTGCGGCTCCTGGGAAAAGAGTTGGGTCTGGCGGACGACGTGGTCTGGCGGCAGCCTTTTCCCGGCCCGGGTCTGGCCATTCGCATCATCGGGGAAGTGACCGCTCCGCGCCTGTCCGTGCTGAAGCGGGCGGATTCGATTCTGCTTGAGGAAATCCGCGGCGCGAATCTCTACGGCAAATTGTGGCAGTCGTTTACGATTTTGCTTCCGCTCAAAAGCGTGGGCATCATGGGCGATCAGCGCACGTATGAAAACATTGTGGCGATCCGGGCCGTCACCAGCGATGACGCCATGACCGCCGACTGGGCGAGGCTGCCGCACGACCTGCTCGCGCGCGTCTCCAACCGCATCATCAACGAGGTGCGCGGGATCAACCGCGTGGTGTACGACATCAGCTCCAAGCCTCCCGGCACCATTGAGTGGGAATAAGCGAAAAATCGCATGGAAGATCGATGCCCTGCTTGGGAAATGGAATCTTCTTGACACACCATGCGCCGCTTCCTATACTCAACCGCACGAAAAGAAAGTTCTTGCCAAAAAAATGTATTACGGGGCGCCATCCGGCATGGTCTTGAGCATTTTACGTTTAGCCGTCCGATGACACGGGAGGGATAAGGCATGGATGAAAAAATATCCAGACGTAATCTGATTAAAAGGTCCATTCGTGTCGGGCTTGCCGCCGGCGGTCTTGCCGTGGTCGGCGCCGCCGGTTACAAACTCTTCAGCGGTAAATCCATCGATGATCTTTACGGGCCATATCCCGACAACGCCAAGCTCAAGCCACTGAAGCTCTCCAATCCTTCCGCCCCGAAACCGAATGTCATCATTGTTTACTGCGACGATTTGGGCTATGGCGACCTCGGCTGCTACGGCAACAGGGTGATACGCACCCCCAACATCGACGGGCTTGCCCGCGACGGGATGAGGTTTACCGACTATTACTCATGCAATGCCGTGTGCGCGCCATCGCGGGCAGGACTCCTGACCGGCCGCTATCCGTTTAGAACAGGCATCATCGGCAATCCTTATCCGGCGGAGAATCCGCTTTTGCGCAAGATCGAAAGGGAAATCGCCTATCAATTTACACCGATGGGATCTTTTGATCAGCATGAGGACTATGTCGCCGCAGGGATTTCCAGCAAGGAAACTACCATCGCAGAAGCCCTGAAAATTGCCGGTTACAACACCGCCATGGTGGGGAAATGGCACCTGGGCGACTACAGCCGTGAGCCCCAATTCAATCCGCTCAAGCATGGCTTTGACCAGTACCTTGGCGTCCCGCACAGCAACGACATGCAGCCGTGTCCGCTCTTTCGCAATGAAACACAGCTGGAAGCGGACATCGGAACCAACCAGGCCAGGCTGACCGGCATGTACACCAGGGAAGCGTTGGCCTTCATTGAAAAGTCAAAGGGCAACCCGTTTTTCCTCTATTTTGCCCATACTTTTCCGCACCAGCCACTGTACGCGTCAGAGCGGTTTGCCGGAAAATCAAAAGCCGGAAAATTCGGCGACGCCGTCGAAGAAATCGACTGGAGCGTCGGCGAAATCACCAAAAAATTGCGGGAGCTGAATATTGAACAAAACACGATCATCTTCTTTGCCAGCGATAACGGCCCCTGGTATGAAGGAAGTCCAGGTGTGCACAGAGGCCGCAAGGGACAGAGCTACGAAGGCGGGTTCAGGGTGCCCTTCATTGTGAAATGGCCGGGACATATCCGTCCGGGTCAGGTGTCTTCTGAACTGGCCGTCAACCTGGACATTTTTCCAACTCTCCTGACACTGGCGGGAATCGAACATCCGTCCGACCGGGTTATCGACGGGAAGAGCATCGAAGGCCTTCTTTCCGGACGTGAGACCGTCTCGCCGCACGACATCGTTTATTTCTACCATTATGACCAGTTGGAAGGTGTACGCTTCGGAAAATGGAAATACCTGAGAAGATTAAACCGGTACGTCTGGCCGGTGCCCCTCGATGCGGAATATATTACCAGCAGGATGGGGAAAAAGGCACTGGGGGACAGATGGCCGCTTCTTTACGATCTTTCCCTGGACCCGGGCGAAAACTACAATGTCATCGCCACTTATCCCGATGTCGCCGGAAAACTGGAAGGCATGCTCGCTCAATGGGAAAAGACGGCTGAAAAAAACCCGCGGGGATTCCTGGAGTAGCGGGAAACGGAAACATGGACATCATTTGTTCATGAAAAACGCACGGCTCTCCAATCGAAATTTTTGCTGCTGAAGCCGACTCCCAGCCTGTGCAAGCGACCCTGAAGGGGGAGAGACCTTTGAAAAATCATTTTTTTGTCATACCGTCGAATACCCTGAAGGGCACACGAGACGGTATCCAGACGTCGTCCCCGCGAAGGCGGGGAACCAGTTCCTTTATTACTGGATTCCGGATCGCGCTGCGCTTGTCCGGAATGACAGTTTTGATGTTTTTTGATAGTTCTTCAAAGCGCTCGGGGAATCAGGGCGACACGCATCGCGTTTCACCCTGATTCCCCTGTTGTCGTTATTCGTAAATGATTTCATCCGCGGCTTCGGCTTCCGCGGCATCGAGTTCACAGTCACGGGTCAGGCCCGCCGCTTTTGCCATCAGATATTCCCTGTACCATTCATGGGCGGTGATCATGGACATGACCTCGCTCGTTCCGGTCCAGATGGAGGCCAGCCGCACGTCACGGTGGATGCGTTCGATGGGCAGAATGTTCGTGTAGCCGATTCCGCCGCAGACCTGCATGGAATTGTGAACGACCTTCTGGCAGGACTCGGTGATGAATTTCTTGGATTCCGACACCATGCGCCGGATGCGGTTCATGTTGACGCCGCCGTCCACCGCGCGCGCCGTTACGTAGGCCATCGAACGGGCGGCATCCAAAAGCATGATCGCCTCGGCCACCTGAAAACTGACGCCCTCGAACTGGGCGATGACCTGGCCGAAGGCTTTTCTCCGGGTGGTGTAGTTTGTGGCCACTTCCAGGGCGGGGCGCGCCGCGCCGATGGTCATGGCCGCCGTGCCGAGCCGCTCCGGAATCATCATGGTGTTGAAGACGTCATAGGCGCCGTTGACCTTGCCGACGACATTGGCTTTCGGCACTTTGGCGTCCTTGAAGACCAGACGCGCCGTTCCTCCGCCCCGGCAGCCCATCAGGCCGTAAAGGTATTTCGTTTCCACGCCCGGACCGCGGTCCACGATAAACGCGGTAATCGATTTTTGCGGCTTGGTTTTGGGGTCGAAGTCCGTCTTGGCGTAAAGCAGAAAGAAATCCGCTCCCTCGCCGCCGACGATAAAGCGCTTCTGCCCGTTGATGAGGAAGTAATCTCCCATGTCTTCGGCTTTGGTGGTTGCTCCGAAAAAGTCGGAGCCGCCCCGGGGTTCCGTCAGGCACTCCGCGGCAAAAAGATCGCCCCTCAGGAGCGGTTTGACATATTTCTCCTTCTGTTCATCCGTGCCGTGAAGGATAATCGCATCGCAGACCAGCTCCGCCCCCACGCCGAAGACGCAGGCCATTTCGTAGCCGAGAGTTCCGATTTCCTCCATGAGCATGCAGGTGGTGACCCAGTCCATCTCCCGGCCGCCCCATTTTTTCGGATAACGGCATCCCAGCAGATTCCTTTTTCCGGCTTCGCTCAAGAATTCCTTGGGAAACTTGATGTTATCCGCGTCCATGTCGAGAATCGTCTGACGGGGGATCGATTTGACGAATTCCCTCGCCTCGTCGCGGATTTTGAGCTGTTCTTTGGACAAAAGATAATCAAACATAATCGGTGGTTCCTTTCTATTCGTGATTTTTATTGATGCTCTTCCCTGAGCTTGTATTTCATGATTTTCCCCGAAGGGGTATGCGGCAGCGACTCCACAAAACGGAACGTACGGGGAATCTTGAATTTGGCCAGTTTGTCGGCCAGAAACGCCGAGAGAGATTCGGCCGTAAGGGTTTTCCCCTTGGCCGGAACGATGATGGCGGCAACGGTCTCTCCCCATTCCGGATGGGGCACGGCGATCACGGCGGATTCCATCACGTCCGGATGGCAGGCGATGGCGTCTTCCACTTCTTTGGAGTAAACGTTTTCACCGCCCGTGACGATCATGTCTTTTGTCCGGTCAACGATAAAGAGGTAACCGTCCTCATCCAGACGGGCCACATCGCCGGTTCTGTACCAGGGGCCGCTAAACGCTTCCGCCGTGGCCTCGGGATTTTTGAAATACCCTTTCATCATGCTGTCGGCCTTCAGCCAGATTTCGCCGGTTTCACCGGGCTTTGCAGCCTCCGTGTCCGATTTCATGACCATCACGTCGCATCCGGGAAGTCCGCCGTGGCCGATGGAGCCGGCTTTGCGCACCTGATCTTTCGGCAGAAGCGTCGTGCCGGTCGGTCCCGATTCCGTCATGCCGTAAACCTGGTAGAAGAGACTGGACTTGTACTTTGACATCAGCATTCCGACGGTATCCGCGGCGATGGGGCCGCCGCCATAGATCCAGGCCCGCATGGAGGAAAGATCAAACGTGTCGAAATTGGGGATCATCTGAACGGGCATGACATAGGAGATCGGAGCGCCGAAATAAATCGTGCATTTCTCGTTCTGAATGGCCTGCAGAAAATGAAGGGGATGATATTCCCGGATCATCACGGTTGTGCAACCCACATACTGGGCCGCCATGAACCAGTTGTTCAGCGGCGAGGAATGCCAGATGGGCATCGCCATCAGCAGCCGGTCGTCCTCGTCGAATTTCATCGTCAGCGCGCCGGTGATGCCGCTCATGATGACGCTGCGATGGGTATGGAGGCAACCCTTCGGTTTTCCGGTCGTTCCCGACGTGTACAGAATTTCCGCAAAATCATTTTCGGAAATCGGGACGGCATGAAAGGAAGGGGCATTGGCCAGAAGGGGATCGAATTGGTCAAATCCTTCCGCGGGACTGTCCAGGGAAAGACAGCGAACCGACCCTCCCGTGAGTTTTGAGGCCACGGCGGCCAGGGCGCCGTCGAAAAGAAAGATTTTCGCCTCACTGTGCTGCAGAATGTACTGAACTTCCGGACTCATCAGCTTGTGGTTGACGGGGACGACAACGCCGCCCGCCTTGAGAACGCCATAGAAGGCGATGACAAAACTTGGCGTATTGAGACTCATGATGGCGACTTTGTCGTCTTTTTTCAATCCCCATTGCTGAAATAATCCAGCCGCCTTCTCCGCCGCATTGAGAATGGAAGCATAGGTGTAACCCTTTCCCATGTAGCGGATACAATCACGGTTCGGATTTTTTCTTGCCGTACTGTCCAACAATTCAACCAGATTCATAACGATCCTCCTGAAATGGTTTCACTGGTCAAACCCTCTTTGATCGGGATCAAAAAGGGCAGGCATTTAGCCTTGTTCCGGACGAACTTCATCCGCTTCCTTGCCGCCATGATGCTGTCATAATAAATTATGACGTATTGTTATGATAGAGAGCAAAAAAAGATCGCCACAGGGGCGTCATCCATTTTTTCACAACGGTTTGCGATCCCTAAATACCACAGGATGTCATTTTATCAAGGATTATTTACGCCACTGTCTTTGCAACTACAACTGTCCGGAAATAATGAGTTTCTGGACATGGCTGGTTCCTTCGGCGATCCGGAAGGCCTGGGCGTCCCGATGCAGTTTGTCCATCAGGGAGGGTCGTTTGAAGCCGCTCTGACCGAGAATCAACAGGCCTTCCGTGGCGGCGCGCACCGCCAGTTCGCCGGCATAGAGTTTCGCCATCGAGGAAGCAACGGTATGATCTTTTCCTAAATCAATGAGCCGGCAGGCCCGCCAGACAAGGGCGCGTGCCGCCTCCAATTCCGTGACGAGGTCGGCCAGCATAAAGGCGATGCTCTGATTCCGGATGATAGGCCTTTTCAGAATGACGCGCTGCTTGGCGAAACGAACGGCTTCTTCTATGGCCGTGCGGGCAAGACCAACGGCAATGGCGGCGCCGAGAGCGCGTCCCCAATCCAGAATCTGCATGAGAAGAAGGTATCCGCTTCCTGCGGGGCCGATCATGTTTCCTTCAGGAATTCGAACGTTTCTGAAGTGGACGGCGGCGGTCGGCGCCGCGCGGAAACCGGGTTTGTCGTGGTAGGGTCCGAAATCGAGGCCTTCGGTCCCGGCGGGGATCAGAAACGCGCTGATTCCGGCGCGGTTTCTCGCGCCTTCTTCATTGGCCCACACCACATAAAAGCGGCTCTGTCCTGCGTTGATAATGGGCTCTTTATCGCCGTTCAGAAGGAAGGAGTTTCCCTTTCGGCTGAAAACTGTAGAGAAGGAAGAGGTGTTGGAGCCGCTCTTTTCTTCCGTGACGCAGAAGCTGGCCATGTGGCCTCCCGGCGGCAGCAGGAGCGGGAAAAAACGTTTTTTTTGTTCTTCGGAACCGCCGATGAGCAGTGCGGCGATGCTGTGAAAGGTCTGGGCATAGACGGCGGCGAAACCGGCGCATCCCGCGCCCAGCTCCTCAAAAAGAATGGCCAGACTCATCCAGTCCAGAGATTTTCCCCCGTATTCTTCCGGAATCAGAAAGGCATTGAGGTTTTCCTCGGCGATCAGAGCCCTATAATCCGGATCAACACCGGCCGGTTTGGCGGCATCGATGAGGATGGATCGCGGCCGCAGGCGTTTGACGGCCAGGCGTCGAAAATGTTCTTGCAGGGCTATCTGCTTCTCTGACGGTTCCAGGGAAATCATTTGTCGCCTCCCATCTTGCTTTTTTGCCAAAGGATGTAGTCCAGAACAGCTTTGCGCTGTGCGGGTTTCAAATCACGGGATGCGTGGAGAATGTCCTTCAGATAAGGTCCCCGCAGGATCGTTCCCGGATCGGAGAGTTCCACGGTTTCTTCGTTTGGGTCATCCAGAAAATACGTAATGGGTTTTCCCAGGATCTGACCGATCCGCTGAAGATCCGTGAAATACAGGCGCCTTTTGCCCAGTTCGTAATTGGATAGGGAGGATTGCGTATAACCCAGGACATTGGCCAATTCCTCCTGGCTCATTCCTGCTTCCTCACGGGCCTGCTGGAGCCGGCGTCCGATTTGTTCGTAGGCTTTCATAACGGATATGCCTTACGGAAATTTTTCAGTGTGCCCGGCGGTCGTTTTGCCAAAACGATGGAACCGGTTCGGCAGAATGTCTTTTCAACGGGAAAGCGCGCGACCTGCAGGGCCGGTCCATTGAAAGATCGACCCCGCGGGACCGAATGGACAAGCAATCATTTACCCTTGAAGTCGGCCGGGCGTTTTTCCAGGAAGGAAATCACCGCTTCTTTCAAGTCGTCCGACATGAGCAGGATGGCATTTTTCTGGACCGCCAGCGCCATGCCTTCGTAAACATTCACATAACGGCTGAAGTTCAGGACTTCTTTGGTGTATTGGATGCCCAGCGGTGCGTTGGCTGCAATCTGCGCGGCCAGTTTCTTTGCGGCGGCCATCAGGCTTTCCTGATCCGGATAAATGCCGTTCAATAACCCTTTTTTCTCGACGTCCTGCGCCGTGTAGTTGGCCGCGGTGTAAGCCATTTCGCGGGCAAAGCCCTGACCGACGATTTTCGGCAGTCTCTGCAGCACGCCCATGTCCGCGACCAGGCCGATCGCGGCTTCTTTGAGGCAGAAGACCGCGTCTTGTGTAGCCAGGCGGATGTCGCAGGCGGAAATCATATCCAGTCCGCCCCCGATGCATTTTCCGTGAACGGCGGCAATGACCGGTTTGGGACATTCTTCAATAAAATTACAGCAATCAAACAAAGGCTGAGATTTTCGAATCACGTCCAGGACAACCTTGGCCTGGTTGCTTGCGCCGGCGGCCGCTTCCTTTAAATCCAGCCCGGCGCAGAAAATGCGCGCCTTGCTGCAGAAGATGATCGCCCGAACGTCGTCATTGGCGCCCAGTTCACGGAAGACCGAGGCGATTTCCGAGGCAAATTCCAGATTCAGAGCATTGAGCGCTTCGACACGCGCCATGGTAACCGTGGCCACATAATTTTCGATTTTCAGGTCAATGTGCTTGTAGGTCATATCTTTTTCTATCCTCCTTGGGGATGATGGTTGCATTCGTTGCGATTTCATACGCTAAAAGAACGGATTTGTCTATCCGCAGTTCTACTTTTTCTTTTTGAGAAAGCGCTCCAGACGGTCCAGTCCTTTCCTGATATTTTCCAGAGACGTGGCGTAGGAGAAGCGCAGAAAACCCTCGCCCCCGCTGCCGAAATCGATGCCGGGCGTCACGCCGACTTTTGCCTTTTCCGTGATCCGGAAAGCCTCCTGATAAGAGTCGGTAAAAAATCTGCGCCCGTCGGCAAACACGTAAAACGCGCCGGTGGGTTCAACATGGATCACAAAACCCATATCCGTCAGACGCGCCAGCATGTAGCGGCGTCGTTCGTCGTAGGTCCGGATCATGGTCCGGACGGCCGTCTTTGTCTTTGCAAGCGCCGCGATTCCCGCCCACTGAATGAAGCCGCCCGCCGAAATCATGAAATTCTGATGAATGCGCTGCATGACCGCGCTGAATTTTTTGGGAAAGATCAGGTAGCCCAGACGCCAGCCGGTCATCGCGTAGAGCTTGGAAAAGCCGTTGATGACAAAAGCCCGGTCGGTAAACTCCAGAATGGAGTGCGCCCGGTCCCGATAGACGAGCCCGTGGTAAATTTCATCGGAAATAATATACGGCGCGTCAAACCGGGCGATGTCCTGCAGCTGTTCCCTGCTCATGACAATGCCGGTCGGATTGCACGGAGAATTGATCATGATAGATCGGAAGAGCACACGTCTGA
>ERZ650300.1480-NODE-1480-length-13291-cov-7.537020_pt1 | contig 13291 bp, 13 predicted proteins | sample MGYA00376236_ERZ650300 | MGnify/ENA primary metagenome ERZ650300 (study PRJEB26733, sample SAMN07839303) | wastewater metagenome | biome: urban; feature: wastewater treatment plant; material: waste water | place: USA: North Carolina | collected 2016-04-28 ... | reverse complement strand
TTTCAAAACTTAAAAAAACAGAAGTTATTGCACCTGATTATACTCAAGTTTTAAAGTCTGAAGTTACTAGTTATCTCTCTAAAACTCCTGAAACATTTGATAAGTCTGTTTCTCAATACTTTATTTTAGTTGATGCAGCCTTTAAAAAACAAAATCTTCTTTTAGCCTTTTGGGACTCTAATACTCAAACTTTTCAATTAAGTTCTAACATGACCAAAGTATCTACAGGACGCACTGGCTCTGTGCATCATTATATTACTCCTACTGGTTGGGTAGAACAAATTCCTGAAAATGGAACTTATAGGGCACAGGGCACTAAAAACTCTAATGGTATTCGTGGTTATGGTGCAAAAGGTATGAGAGTTTGGGACTTTGGTTGGCAAGACGCAACAACAGGTTGGCTAAAAAAACCTGAAGTTCGTCAAATTAGAATGCAAATGCATGCAACTGACCCTCAATTTTTAGAGCAGCGTTTAGGCAATCCTGCTTCACAAGGTTGTATTCGTTTGTCCGCTGAAACTAATCAGTTCATTGATAGTCATGCAATTATTGATAAAAAAATTGAAGAACTTTTTGCTGATGCGTTTAGCGATTTTCCTGAATTAAAGGATACCTATGATGAAATCGTAGTCATTCACAACAATACTTTATCTACGTTTGTGCCCACTGCCCTATTTGATGAGAATTATTTAGGAAGTTATTTGCAATACAACACCAAAGTGTTCGAAACTGATTTTTTTGCTTACGACACCATAGCTAATTACGAAATGAATACTGTTTACATTCCGTATGTGAACATCAATAATTTCTTTATTGACCAATTTGGTTCCTTTGATTATAAGCACGCTAACAGTATTTTGGTTACCAAAATTTTAGAAGCTTCCAAAAATAATGACAATAAAAAAATGGTCGTTCATTTCAATACAGGTCATTTTGAAATCATAGTGGTGCAAAACCAGCAGCTATTGCTTTTCAATTCCTTTGAATACGCCACACCCGAAGATTTCTTGTATTATATTCTCTTTACAGCCGAGCAATTGAGTTTAAATCCAGAAAATTTTCCATTAGAAATTATGGGAAATATTAACGAAGAAAGTCCTTACTATCAACTTGCTTACCAATACATCCGAAACATTTCTCTTTTTGATGTGAGCAGTTTGCAACGTAGTAATTCTTTTTCAGAAGCCATCAACAGACAACATTTTATACTATTCAACTCATGAGAATCATTTCAGGAAAATACAAAGGAAGACGCATTCAACCGCCAAAAAACCTGCCGGTGCGTCCCACTACCGATATGAGTAAAGAAGCTTTATTCAATGTGTTGAACAATCATTTTAATTTTGAAGGATTAAAAGTCTTGGATTTATTCTCTGGCACCGGAAACATAAGTTACGAATTTGCCTCAAGAGGCAGTTATCCAATTACTTCAGTGGATGGTGATTTTGGTTGTGTAAAATTCATCAAACAAGTGGCTGCTGAATATGATTTTACGATTGCGGCCACCAAGAGCGATGTGTTTAAGTTTTTAGAAAACTGCAAAACCACTTACGATATCATTTTTGCCGACCCGCCTTACGGTTTGGACCAAGCTACTTTTGAAAAAGTGGTGCTTTTGGTTTTTGAAAAAAACTTACTCAACGAAGACGGGATGATGATTATCGAGCATTCTAAATACACGAAAATGGAGCATTTGGATAATTTTTCGTTTCAAAAAAGTTATGGTGGTTCGTTTTTTAGCTTCTTTGAATTCAACAACACTGATGACGAAGAAGAATTAGACGACGACGATTTTGAAGTAACCGATTCAGAAGAAGAAGAAGAATAAAAATATAGAGTCTTTGCTATGCAAAGGCTTTTTTTTGGTGCTTCCCTAAACTATTTGGATATTCACACAAACAAAAAAACAACCATATAAGGCATTGAAGGTCATATAAGAATGGAAAAATGAACCAATTAGCTATTTAAAAGTACGTCTATGTTCTTTAGTTGTATTGGAGATAGAAAAATAAGAGCTGTATGTTTATCAAACTTATATGACCTTAAATGCCTTAAATGGTTCAAAAATAACAGTTGTTTTTTGTTAGTACAATACTACTTAAAATAGTAAAACCAAATATATAGGGTAGAACTTAAAAAAAATGCAGACCTATAAGCCGGATTCTGTATCTCGTCCCGAAAATTTGGGACGAAACCCTTATCATTTATCTAGACTTACAATTACTTGTAAGCTCAAGCTATCTACCCTTCAGCAACGAACGAGAAGCCCTTAAATGCTGATATACTTGATATTTCACCGCATAGAGTTTACCTGGTTTCACTACAGCATTACCTGTACATACTTTCTGTTGCACTTGTCCTAATTTAGTCCGTAAAGACCAAACCGACGGGTGTTACCCGCTATGCTTCTCTGTGGTGTCCGGACTTTCCTCCCCCCCGATAAATCGGGGCGACGATAAGGCGGTCTGCGGTGCAAAAGTAACTTTTTTAAACTTGATTTCCTTGTTAAAGTCAATTTTATAAGGGCTATTTACTTTGCGGATATACTAGTAGTTGGTTTCATTCTGAATTTTAGTTTATTAAAATTACTGGCTAGATGTAATTAAGTTATAATCCGTTTGGGGAGATACAAATAAAAATTTAACCACATAGGAGGAACATAGATTTACTATCAAGCATCTGATAACCAATAGAAATAACTCTATTTTTCACATAGATTGACTATGTGAATAGTAAAACGTCTATTGAGTTCTTTTTAAAACTAAAAAATTCTATGTTGCTATGTGGTTAAAAATAATTGCACCCAACTAGTTAAAATAGATTGTAAACGCCTTATGAAAAAGAGAAGGTCTTAAATAGCCCTGATCGTAGCGGCATCCTTTTTTAGTTCACAGGTTTTTGTAACCTGTGAACTAAAAAAGATATAGCGAAGAGCAGGACGACTCGTGAATGATAACGGGAATTGCTGCTCCTAATCATCTTTCAAATTAAAGAATGCGATAGAAAAATCAGCTAGCATATCGTTTGCTGCATCATTATTTTGATTGTCAATGGGATATTAGAAAATTGAAAAGATTTTTTGGCAAATAAACCATTTTGAACATCAAGAAATAAACAAAAAAGCTATATTTGCTTTCGAATCATAGGACAACAATGGAACAATTTATAGTATCTGCACGTAAATATCGCCCGCAAACATTTAAGGATGTTGTAGGTCAAAAAGCGATTACCAATACGCTACTGAATGCTATAGAAAACAACCATTTGGCTTCGGCTTTGTTGTTTACAGGACCACGTGGTGTGGGAAAAACGACTTGCGCTAGAATTTTGGCTCGTAAAATTAACCAACCCGGTTATGATGACCCCGAAGAAGATTTTGCGTTCAACGTATTTGAGTTGGATGCGGCTTCGAACAACTCGGTGGACGATATTCGAAATTTGATTGACCAAGTTCGAATCCCTCCACAAACCGGACAATACAAAGTGTACATCATCGACGAGGTGCATATGTTGTCTTCGGCGGCGTTTAATGCTTTCTTGAAAACATTAGAAGAGCCACCAAAACACGCCATTTTTATTTTGGCTACTACAGAAAAGCACAAAATCATTCCAACGATTTTGTCTCGCTGTCAGATTTTTGATTTCAAACGTATTACGGTAAAAGACGCGAAAGAACACTTAGCTGATGTTGCCGAAAGTCAAGGCATTCAATTTGAAGATGATGCGTTGCACATTATCGCTCAAAAAGCAGATGGAGCGATGCGTGATGCGCTGTCTATTTTTGACCGTGTGGTTTCGTTTTGTGGCACCAACTTGACAAGACAAGCCGTTACCGAAAATCTAAATGTTTTAGATTACGAAACCTACATCAACATCACCGATTTGGTTTTGGAGAATAAAATTCCAGATTTGTTATTGGCTTTCAATGCTATTTTATCTAAAGGTTTTGATGCGCATCATTTTGTATCAGGTCTTGCTTCTCACTTTAGAGATTTATTGGTGGCAAAAACTCCATCTACCCTAAGTTTGTTAGAAATGGGAGAACAAGCGCAACAACTTTATGGTGTACAAGCTCAAAAATGCAGTGCCGACTTCTTATTAAAAGGAATCGAAATTGCCAATGACTGTGATTTGAAATACAAAGTCAGTCAAAATCAGCGCTTACTAGTCGAACTTTGTTTGATGCAATTGGCCTCTATCACTTTTGATGGAGAAAAAAAAAAGCTGAGTCTTTCATAATTCCGCCTACTTATTTCCGTAAAAATGACTATTCGATAACCGAAGTAGTTAAGCCTGTTATTGCCTCTGCAACAGAAACTCCTGTAGTTGCTCCACCAGTTACTGAAACAACTCAAAACACAGAAGCAACAGTAGAAAAACCAGTAATTGCAACACCTATAACACCTGTTTTAAGTACAGACGAGCCTAAAATTTCGGCTTTTTCGTTATCGAGTATTCGTGCCAAAAAAGCATTAGAAGAAAGTAGCAAATCGATTGTAAAAGAAGTGGTTCATACTCCTACAGAAGCTTTTACAGAAACCGAAATGTTGTTGCAATGGACAAAATATGCCCAAAAATTAGGCAGTAAAGGCTATAGAATTATGGAATCGTTATTGTTGATTAACGACCCAAAATTAGACGGTACAAGAATTACAATTGAATTACCCAACGAAGGTTCCAAATTGGATTTTGAAAGTCAGAAACACGGACTTTTAGGACACCTGAAAGGGCATTTGCACAATCACGAAATCACTATTGATGTAATTGTAAACGAGAGCATCGAAATCAAAAGAAACCTAAACGACCAAGACCGATATAATCGATTAAAAGAAATAAATCCCGCCATCGATTTGTTGCGTTCTACTTTTGGTTTGCACGTTGATGCGTAATAATGTAACTATTTTTTGGTTTTTGTAATAATAGTATCAAAATACTAGCTTTTAAATCCTTATTTTTACTTGTTTACTAACTTTAAATACTAAAAAATATGGAAAAAAAATTAGCCAATCCCGCACCTTTGGGACTTTTAGGTTTTGGAATGACCACCATCCTATTAAACATTCACAATCTAGGATTTTTTCCAGTGAGTGGCGTAATCATTTCGATGGGACTTTTTTATGGAGGATTAGCACAAATTGTGGCTGGAATTTTATCCTATAAACAAGGAAAAACTTTTGCCGGAACTGCCTTTACCTCTTATGGTTTTTTCTGGATTACTTTGGTTGGAATTTGGTTATTTCCTAATACAGACTTTGAAATGGCTGGTGCTACTCCTGCCCCATTTTTTGGCTGCTACTTAATCTTATGGGGAACATTCACTGCATTGATGTGGTGGGGAACTTGGGGCGGTAGCAAAGTACAACAGTTTGTATTTCTTTCACTAACCGTTCTTTTCTTTGTTTTAGCGATTTCAAAATTCACTGGTAGTGAATTCATCAATCAAATTGGCGGTGCAATTGGTGTTATTTGTGGAGGTAGTGCTTTTTATTTGGCTATGGCGGAATTGTTAGAAGAAGTAAAAAACAAGAGAGTGTTGCCTTATTAGAACCTATATTTCTTTATAAGAAAATCTTATATCTAAAATCGGATTACTTAAAAAAAAGTAATCCGATTTTTTTGTTGTATACCATTCGGCTATTAGTAATAAAGTTTAAAGTATTTCGTAAAAACAGTAGCTCTATTTTATTTAACAATAAGTACTTACAATTCCTTTTTTAAAAGCTTAACTTAGAAGAAAATTGGCTATCGGACACAATTTTAGAAAAATGATAGCAAATAGCAATAAAAAGCACAAGACTCATATAGAATTTTCTCTGCAAGCTCTAAATAGAGTTGTAGAACTTGAAATTTACCTTTTTAAAACCGAAACAGAATATTTTTTCATAAATCAACCAACGAAAAATCAATCCCTAAAATTTGCTGCATAAAAAAGGCTGCCCTTTTCGGACAGCCTCTTTTTATTTAGATTTTACCGTAGTACATTGCTTTTACAATACCATCCGAAAGTCCAATCTTTGGCACATAAATTTGACGGGCTCCACTCCATTTCATAGCATTCAAATAAATACGTGTTGCAGGCACAATTACGTCGGCACGGTCTGAATTTAATCCCAATTGCGAAATTCGTTGTTCATAAGTTAAGGAACTCAAATAAGCATATTGTGAATTGATATATATATAAGACAATGGCTTATCTTGCTGTTTACCAGACATTTTAAACAGTTTGTTGATATTTCCCCCAGAACCAATCAAAGTAACTTCTTCATAATCGGCTGTATTGGTTCTAATCCATTTTTCAATTTCTTCCCAAACGACATCATGTACCATTTCATTCAATAAACGTACAGTACCCGCTTTGAAAGAACGAGAAGTAATCATCTTACCGTGAGAAAATAATGTAAACTCTGTGCTACCACCACCTACATCTACAAATAAATAGGTTTCATCTGTTTTTAATAAATGATGTAAATCTGTAGAAGCAATAATAGCCGCTTCTTTTTTACCATCTATGATTTCTATTTTAATATCGGCTTTTTTCTTTATCAATGCTACCACCTCTTTTGCATTATAGGCCTCACGCATTGCTGAAGTAGCGAAAGCTTTGTAACACTCTACTTTGTGTACCTTCATCAAAAGATTAAATGCCTTCATAGCATCGCACATTCTTTCAATATTCTCTGGAGAAATTTCTCCAACTGTAAAAGCATCTTGCCCTAAACGAATAGGAACACGCACTAAGGAACTCTTACTGAATTGTGTTTCTTTTCCTTCTTGTTCAACAATATTAGCAATCAACAAACGCATCGCATTGGATCCGATATCAATAGCAGCATATTTTTTAATTTTAATCATATGTTCACTCATTCATTTATAACAGCACAATTCAATACATTATGCTTCTTCAGTAATTACTTCAAGTTTATTTTGATAATATTTATAAGTCTCAATTTGTGCTCTAAAAAGAGGTTCACCATTTCTTTGTTTGTACTTGTTATCTAAATTTTCAGAATGATAACGGGCTTTGACATTACCTTTCCAGCCCAAATCAAAATGATCTATCAATTCATTTTTTATATCTTGGTCATAGATAGGACAAGTTACCTCTACCCTTGCATCTAGGTTTCTTCTCATAAAATCTGCCGATGAAATGTATACTTCAGGAATTCCTGCATTCCCAAAAATATACACTCTAGAATGTTCCAAATAATTATCGACTATACTAATTGCTTCAATGTTTTCACTTAAACCAGGAACCCCAGGAATCAACGAACAAATACCTCTAACTTCTAATTGGATTTTGACTCCCGCTTTGCTAGCTTGATATAACTTATCAATCATTTCAAAGTCAGACAAACTATTCATTTTTAACTTTATATAAGTCTTTCTACCTGCCAAAGCATGCGTAATTTCACGATCTATTAACTTTACAAACTTACTTCGTGTGTAATGTGGAGATACAATTAAATGCTTATAACGATGTACTCTATAATTCACATCGAAGAAATCAAAAATTTTGTTGATGTCTTTTAATATCTGCTGATGACTTGTGAAAAGGGTTACATCAGTATAAACTTTGGCTGTTGATTCATTAAAATTACCAGTAGAAACAAAACCGTAACGTTTAATTTTGTCTTTTTCTTGTCTTTCAATCACACAGATTTTGCTATGTACCTTCAAACCTTTGATTCCAAAAATCAATTCTATGCCTTCCGTTTTCATTTGTTCGGCATATGAAATATTGGAAGCTTCATCAAATCGAGCTTGCAATTCGATTTGTACTGTTACTTTTTTACCATTTTTGGCAGCGTTGATTAAAGAACTTATAATCTGTGAATTCTTTGCCAGACGGTATAAAGTTATCTTAATGGAAAGTACTTTTGGGTCCAATGCTGCTTCTCTCAAAAACTTAGTTAGATAAGAAAACGATTGATAAGGTGCATTCAATAAATAATCTTTCTCGCTTATTTTATCCAGCATACTTCCTTCTAGACTCAATCCAGGAATTGGTAAGGGTACATTCGATTGATACAATAAATCAAATCGTCCCAAATTCGGAAAGTCCATATAATCTCGTCTATTATGATATCGTCCACCGGGTATGATGCTATCAGTAGAAACAATATGCATTTTATCCAAAAAGAAGTTGAGCGTATCCTCCTCTATTTCTTGGTCGTAAATAAAACGAACGGGCTCTCCAATGCGGCGGTCTTTTACACTCAAAGCAATTTTTTCAATCATACTTTTGCTCAAATCACTATCGATGTCTAACGAGGCATCTCTTGTAATTTTTATCATATGAGCTGATATGCTTTGATAGTCGAAAATATTAAAAATGCTACTTAAATTTTGTCGGATGACATCGTCTAACAGAATAACATATTGCTTTTCGTTTTTAGAAGGGAGTACAACAAAGCGATTGATTGTTTTTGGAATTTCGATTACAGCATAGCGCACTTCTTCCTCCTTTTTCATAACCAATTTCACTGCCAAGTAACCAAAAGTGTCTTTTAGCAAAGGAAATTCGGCTAAGTCATTCAAAATAATAGTCACCAATTCAGGACTTACTCTTTGAATGAAAAAATCCTTCAGATAGTTTTCTTGGTCCTTATCTAAATCATTCTCATTGATAATGTAGATGTTCTCTTTTTGTAACTGACTTTCAATTTCATTCAAAATATTCAAACTTTCAGCTTGGTGTTCAATTACAATTTCGGTAATTTCTTTAACCAATTGTTGAGCAGAAACACCTCCTAAATATTTTTCACCAGAAATTCCAGAAAGGCTTAATCTACGGATGGCTGCAAATCGAACTCTAAAGAATTCATCTAAATTATTCGAAAATATGCCTAAAAAACGTAATCTATCTAATAAAGGAACTGAATCATCGGCTGCTTCTTGCAAAACTCGGGCGTTGAAAGCCAACCAACTCTTTTCTCTGTCAATATATTTGTGTATCAAAACTTTATTTATTTTAAATCTTTAGGAACAATTACTTTTAAAGTTTTACCTTTTTCTATGGCACTCCAATCGTCTACATCAAATTGTAGCGAGACAAACCCAGATGTAGGAACATTTTCAATAAAAACGTCTCCAAATTTATTAACAAAATTTGTAATTGCCCCATTATGTCCAAAAAGAATTACACTATCAAATTCATTTTTACAAGATTTAATCACCTTAGCTAATTGGTTTTCATCAAAAGTATACAGCTCCTCTTTGTAAATAATACTCTCTATGGGATAGGATAAATTTTGAGCAAAAATTAAAGCGGTTTGAGAAGCTCGTTCTGCCACACTTGTCCAAAGCAAATAGGTTTTAGGCAAATACTTTGAAACATAGCTAGATACGAGATGTGCCGCTTGCAGACCATTTTTAGACAAAGGTCTATCTCTGTCCTTTAGGGGTGTTTCCCAACTTGATTTTGCGTGTCGAACTAAGATTAAATTTTTCATGGTATTTCGGATTAATTAGTTTTACTACTCTTTAGCTTTAGGCTTTTGTCTTTTTTAAAATCAATCATTGATTTTTTAGACTTTTAAATTACGGTTAATTTCTTAGTCTCCATTCAACGAAATACAAATTAACAATTGTTTAATCTTTATTTATTAAAATGAATATGATAATGAAAGACTAAACAAAAAATCAACATTACTAAACTATAGAATTTGATGTATTTAATAAAAAAAGTCTTTCTACGTAGGAAATAGATTGTTTAAAAAAAATATTCGAAACAAAAAAATAAAAATATAACATATAATACATTTGGCGAGTTGCATGTAGGATTACAAATATGTACTTTTTTATATTTTGAATTAGACGTCTTTTTACTTGAAAAAAAATCCAATTCAAAATAAATTAGACAGATACTTTTATTTATAAAAATAAAATATGTAAATTACTAATAATTAATATCATAAAATAATAAAAAACTATTGACCAACTGGATTTAAATGAATTCAAATGCAAAAATAGCCATTATGAAAACAAGAATTATCACTTTCATTACGATGTTACTAGCTGCGGTGGTTTATGGTCAACAAGATGCACAATTCACTCAGTACATGTACAACACCATTAGTATTAACCCTGCGTATGCAGGTAGTCGCGGAGTTATGAGCATATTTGCGCTGCATCGTACCCAATGGGTAGGTTTGGATGGAGCACCCACTACTAATGCCGCCTCAATCAATACGCCTATTAGTAATAGTAATTTAGGATTAGGTCTTTCATTTGTTAATGACAAAATTGGACCTACGAACGAAAATACGATTTCGGTGGACTTATCCTACACCATTCCCACTTCAGAGAATTTTAAACTCTCTTTTGGGATGAAAGCGACCGCTAATTTGTTTAATTTGAATGTTAACAAACTCAATCCTGTTGATCAAGGGGATCCACAATTTCAGAATTTAAGAAACGTCTTTACTCCAAACATCGGAGCTGGTATTTACTATCATTCAGACAAAGCTTATCTAGGATTATCGGTTCCTAATTTCATTCAGACCAATCGCTATGACGATAATTAAGTGGTGATTTTTAAAGAAAAAATGAATTATTATTTAATAGGAGGTTATGTGTTTGACTTATCGAATGACATCAAATTCAAACCTGCATTTTTAACCAAATTAGTAAAAGGTTCTCCTTTACAAGTAGATGCATCAGCGAACTTTATGTTTGTAGAGAAAGTAGAGGTTGGAGTAGCTACCGATGGAGCGCTGCTATGAGTGCCATGGTTGGATTTCAAGTGACAGATGGCATGTATATAGGTTATGGATACGATCTAGAAACGACCAATTTAGAAAACTATAATTCAGGATCACATGAGGTTTTCTTGCGTTATGAAATCTTCAAAAACAACGAAAAAATTAGACGAATTCAATAACTTAATGCAACAAATGATAAATTTTATCTTTGTTGAATTATGGAAAAATTACGCAGACGATTAAACTTAAATGAACGGATTGTTATTGAGACTTTACTCAATGAAAATAGATCCAAAAGCTACATTGCAATTCAACTTAAAAGAAACAGATCTACTATAACTCGTGAAGTTAATAATTGGATTAAAAAACCTTCCGATAAATACAACGCAACAATAGCTCACTTCTTTGCTAAAGAAGAATATTTAAACAAAAGAAATCTAGACAAAATCAACACACATAAAAGGCTTAAATCTTTTGTTTACAGAGGATTATTATCTGGTTTTAGTCCAGAACAAATTGCTGGTAGAATTAAAATCGTTTATCCAAATGACACAATAATGTCAATATCACACGAAGCTATTTATCAGCATATTTACAAGCATCGACAATCTTATTTAGGTAAAAAACTTATTAAACTCCTTCCCTATCACCATCACAAAAGAAGAGAAAAAAGAAAGTTTGGTAAAAATAGAGTTCGCATTAAAGACCAAGTCAATATTAGTCAAAGACCTAAACACGTTGAATTACGCATTGAAGTTGGACATTGGGAAGGTGATTTAATGATTGGAACAGGACAAAAAAGCGCCATTGGAACAATTGTAGAAAGAAAAACCAGATTCACTTTTATTGTCAAAATAGAAAACAGAAAATCTAAAACTGTAACTCAACAATTTGCTAAACTTTTAAATACATTACCTAAATACATCAGAAAAACAATGACTTACGACAACGGAATTGAAATGGCTAACCACAAATGGCTTTCTAATAACACTGGAATGGATATTTATTTTGCTAATCCATATTCTTCTTGGGAAAGAGGAACTAACGAAAATACTAACGGCTTAATTAGACGATTTTTTCCAAAAGGAACTGATTTCAATAAAATAACTATTGAACAGCTTAAACAAGCCCAATTTGCTTTAAATAATAGACCTAGAAAAATTTTAGGATACAAAACTCCTAATGAAATTATGAACCAAGAAATCACCAATTATGCTGCTTAGACCAAGCCAATTTCGGAAATAACTTTTGGCTAATTTAAAAAGCCAAAAAAGTTATTCTGAAATTATGCTGAATTGAAATAAAAAACTAAATTTGATTATTAATATATTAACTGACCTTGTTGCATTAAGGTCTTGAATCCGCCTTACTACTCCAAGATTTTTCTAAAAATTAGATCATGAATGTACAACAAAAGATGATTTCAAAAATTATTCTCATATTTCCAATAATTCTTTATGCACAAAGCAACCATGAACAGTTAATGGATTCTGAGAAAGAAATTAAATCAATATCCTATGAAGTTATTGAGACCATTCATACTGCATTTGGAAGTACTAAAGTAGTGTATGTTGTTAGTAACAAGAACATGATCAACACATATGATTTAGGGCATAATAATACGAGAGAGGTTAGGGAAATAATAACGTACAAGAAAAAAAGAATTCCCAAAGAATTAAAAATCAAGAATAAAGAATTACAAGATGTAAAAGAATCACAACAAATAAAAGATGTAAAAGATGATAAAATTGTTGCGGTTCAGGAAATTAATCCTAATAAAACTATTACAATCATCCCTTTAGAAACCTATGAAAGACTTGTAGAACAAGGTATTCGCTCCTCAGAATTATATAGTCAACTAGCGGATGCCTATTTTTATAAAAATGATTATGCTAAAGCCTCTAAATATTATTTCGAATTCTTTACAATCGAAAAAAAAATACAACCAGAATTTTACTTTAGATATGCTGTAACAATGGATAAGCTAGGTCAAAAGGAGAAATCTAAGGAATTGTTAATGACTTATGAGGCTTTATTGAAAAAACTTTAACGAAATAATATCCTTTAGCTTTTAAGTACGAAGCCGTTTCATCTTTGGAAAAGTTAAAAACTTGGTTTGCTCTTTTATCTTCAAAAAGCAACGTAACTTTTTCATTTTCAAACTCATATCTTCCAGAAACTACTTCGCTTTTGTCTAATTCTGCGTCGTAATTATCAAATTCAAACCAGCCATTATGACCTTTTATGGTTTTTTCAACCTCGGAAGGTTCCTTAAGACTGTTAAAATCTACACTACCCCCGTCATAAAAAACAGTTACACTTAACAAACCTTTTGAAGGACTTTTGATAACGAATGGAATTTGGCGTGAATTGAAGAATTTTTCATCTGGAGCAGTTTGTTTGGTAATAGCTTCAGATGTGTTTTTAGAAGAGGATTATATTCGAGAGTTTGAGGATTTTTTGAAATCTAAGTCTTAATGATATACTGTGAAATCGATGCCTCTTTTTTTGAGCGCATGTTTGATTTTAATGAGAAGACGCAATATATAACTAGGTGTAACTAATAAAACTCTAGTTTTAAAAGGTAT
>ERZ650300.1479-NODE-1479-length-13294-cov-21.051741_pt1 | contig 13294 bp, 17 predicted proteins | sample MGYA00376236_ERZ650300 | MGnify/ENA primary metagenome ERZ650300 (study PRJEB26733, sample SAMN07839303) | wastewater metagenome | biome: urban; feature: wastewater treatment plant; material: waste water | place: USA: North Carolina | collected 2016-04-28 ... | reverse complement strand
GGTTTGGGTCGCCTGCCATCACATAAGGAATTAAAGCTTTTTTGTTTTGCTCTCGCAATGTGTTAAAGGTGGTTTCAATTCGGGTCATAGGTTTTCCTAATATTAGCGTAAATTTATTGGGAAGTTTAAATAGCTTTCCATTTCATTAAAATCTCAGCTTTCGGCTTATAGAATATTTTCAAAGGATTGTCTTTTGCCATTTGCTGTTTATTGTTTATCTGTTGATAAGTGCCACTATTGATTCTCACTTTATATTGATATTTGCACTTTTGTATACGACTATCGCAAGAGCTTGGGTTTTCCTTATCATCAAAAAACAAATAATACTCTTTCGTCCCACGATAGTCTTTCACTTGGGTCGTATATTCATCAGCTATCACTGTTTTGGTGGGCTCAAAAACAGCATAAAAGCTCTGTTTAAATTCAAATGAACCAAGAAATAATATAATTGCTAAAAATATGATGACCAGAATGCCACTTCTAATATCGGCTAAAACACTATCATTCCCTTGTCGCATTTTTTGAAATATAAAATAGCTAGCTACCGCCATTGAAAGCAAGACCGCACTAGAACTAAGTTGGTATAAAATCTCCCAAATACCTTCGTGAAAATTGGCATAAATACCGATTAGAAAGTAAAAAGCAAAAGCCATGTACAAATAATAAATTATTTTGTAGCTATTAGATGGCTGTGTCGTTTCGGTATTATTTATCATAACCTATTTATTTCGTTAAAAGATTTAGCTAACTTTCATTAAGGCAAAACCGAGTAAATTTAACCCTTTATCAAGGTTCTACCAAAAAACAACTTCATCGCAGTCATCACACTGGCATATACCGCCACGCACGCCAAAACTAGTCCAGATAATTTATTGATAACATTTGCCAATTTATTACTTTTGATTTTGGAAAACATTACGGCATATATACTTAAAATCCCATAGTCAAGCAGCATCCAAATCCCAACCAGTAACGCTATACTTAAGACTTTATCATTGCTAATCGCAAAAAATAGCGGAAAAAATGCGATAAAAAACAAAATATCTTTGGGGTTTGAAATGCCAACAATAAACCCATCTTTAAAATGGTGTTTACTCTCCTGCCTTGGTAAGGCAGTCACTTGTTCTAAATTAACGCGGTCTTTTAAAATATTGATAGCAAAATACAGCACATACAAAGAACCAAACAACGTCAGCCACAGTAGCGCCTGTTCGCTGATGGCAAATATGCCTTGAATCACCGCAAACGATGCGCCAATCAAAATGAGTGATGCGCTATTGGTACCAGCAATGGTGGCAATACCTGCTTTGATACCATGTTTGACGCTGGTGTTAGCGACCATCACCGTGACAGGTCCAGGCGTTCCTAAAAATAAAATGATGGCTGAAACATAGGCAATAACTATCGTAAAATTAATCTGCATCAATCAAATCTCAATCCCATCCCGTTTCATGACGGTATGCAAATCCTTATCCCCACGACCCGACAGATTGACAATAATCGACTGGTCTTTGCTCATGGTTTTGGCAAGTTTCAACGCATACGCAATGGCGTGCGAGCTTTCTAGTGCAGGAATAATGCCTTCTTTTTGGGTACATTCACGAAATCCCACCATCGCTTCTTCATCGGTACAAGGTACATACTGCACACGGTCGATATCCTTTAAGAAACTATGCTCAGGACCCACGCCAGGATAATCCAGCCCTGCTGAAATCGAATGGGTGCCCAAAATCTGCCCATCATCATCCGCCATCAAATACGTGCGGTTGCCATGTAATACACCCACTCGACCGACGGTAAGGGGTGCAGCATGGTTGCCTGTCTCCACCCCATCGCCGCCGGCTTCTATACCATACATTTTGACGTCTTTATCATTTAAAAAGTCATAAAACAGTCCGATGGCATTACTACCGCCACCGACACAAGCGACCAACGCATCGGGCAGTTTGCCTGTTTTTTGGTAGTGTTGTAGTTTGGCTTCTTTGCCGATAATGGCTTGAAAGTCACGCACCAGCATGGGGTATGGGTGCGGACCTGCGACAGTGCCAATGACATAATAAGTGCTATCGACATTGGTGACCCAGTCGCGCATGGCTTCGTTCATGGCGTCTTTGAGCGTGCGAGTGCCCGAAGTGACAGGTACCACTGTCGCCCCAAGCAAACGCATACGATACACGTTCATGGCTTGGCGTTCGACATCATCTGCGCCCATATACACCACGCACTCTAATCCCAAACGCGCCGCGATGGTGGCAGTTGCTACGCCATGTTGTCCTGCGCCTGTCTCGGCAATGATGCGTTTTTTGCCGACCATTTTGGCAAGCAAGGCTTGACCGATGGTGTTGTTGACTTTGTGAGCGCCTGTATGGTTCAAGTCTTCACGTTTAAGATAAATCTGCGCGCCACCGATATCATCACTTAGGCGCTTGGCATGATAAAGTGGCGTTGGTCTGCCAACATAATTGACCAAGTCGTCTTGAAAGGCTTTCCAAAATTCGGGGTCAGCTTTGGCAGTGTTATAGATATGCTCAAGTTGTTCCAGTGCCGCCATCAGGGTTTCAGAGACAAAGCGTCCCCCATGAATGCCAAAATGTCCGCTGGCATCTGGGTATTGATTGAAGTCTTTTACTTCAGTTGGGTTTTGAATGTTCATTGTTGTTCCTTTATTTAATATTGCAATCTATAACTAAGATTAATGTTTAAGATTCGAATTTCGGTTTGGATTCGTTCCCTTTGGTTTCGTTACATAGTTGTAAACCACTGATTTCTTCAAAACAACGACCATTATCCCAACGTACATCAACACAATCTATATCATCAACAGAGAAAGGCGGTTCAACTATAGTTCCAACGCCCTCACCTCTACCCCAACTATCAAAATCATTTTGTTTCCAAGTCTTAGGGTTTTTAATGACTTTATCGCCAACTTTAAACATTACAAATCCTTCACTACTTTTAAACCTGCAAAGGTTTGTGCGGTGGGCATGACTTCGATACGGTTGATATTGACGTGTTTGGGCTGTTCAATCAGCCATGCCACCATATTGGCGATATCCTGTGGGGTGACATATTGCACGCTGTCATAAACTTGGGCAGCTTTGGCGTCATCGCCATGAAAACGAATATTGCTAAACTCTGTGCCACCACATAGTCCTGGCTCGATATTACTGACACGGATATTTTTACCGACCAAATCGGCACGTAAGTTTAGGCTAAACTGGGTCACAAAGGCTTTGGTCGCGCCATATACATTACCACCAAAATACGGATAATTACCTGCGGTTGAACTTAAATTAATAATGTAGCCGTCGTTATTGGCGACCATGAAAGGCAGGATTTCATGGGTTAAATGAATCAAGCCTAAAATATTGGTATTGACCATTTGTTGCCAATCGGCAAAGTCTGTTTTATCCGCGGGTTCAAGTCCGAGTGCCAATCCTGCGTTATTGACTAGCACATCTAGGTTGTTGAGTACATGGCTTGGCAAAGTTTGTAGCGCGGTTTTGGTGGCGGGCAAGTCCGATACGTCAAAGTTTAGCGGGATAAATTTGTCGCCCAATTGGGTCTGTAGTTCGTCCAGTTTTTCTTGGCGTCTGCCCGTGCCGATGACGGTATGACCTTTTGAGATGAGTAATTCGGCAATCGCTTTGCCAAACCCTGCGGTTACGCCTGTGACCAAGATATTCATTGTATCCCCTATCATTTTTCATGTTCTATTATACTAGTACGTTAGTATATAGAATTTTATTAATTTTGCAATGTTAAATTAATACTTGATTGAGTTGACTCATTATTCACTTTTTCCTAGAATCCATTTATCAAATTCTTCAAAGTTTAGTTTCATCAGTTCTGTGTTGATTTTTTTCTGCCAATTGTCATTATCAATCACAAAACTATAAATTTCATTTATTTCACTTAGAAACATAAATAGATTGTGATTATTTCGCCAATGAATAGTGAATGAAGAAAAGTCTCCAACCAAACTTTTAATTTCATAAATATCTTCTTTGTCCAATTCATCAATCCAATTGCTGAAGCTTTCAATGTAAAGAAAATCATTTGGATTATTGGTAAGATTTTTTATTTCACCATTAACATTCCTTTTATCACAAAGCCATTGATGAAAACTTTCAGTTTTTTCCTTAGGAATATATAAAGTAACGAGTTTCATTCTGTTCCAAATGACTTCTAATTTGATTTTACAACGTTTAAAAATGCTGACATTTTCTCCAAACTTTTCACCCCTTTCGCCGATTCAATACCGCCACTCACATCCACGCCGTAGACATTGGTTTTGGCAATCGCTTCGCCCACGTTATCCGCTGTTAACCCCCCCGCCAAAATAATCGGTAAAGGTGAGTGTTTGGGGATTTTATCCCAATCAAAACTATCGCCCGTTCCGCCAAATTTATCGGGATGATAGGCGTCAAGTAGCACGCTACACGCGCCAAAGTCTTTAAGTTCTTTGATTTGTGCGACAATCATCTCCGTGGTGTCATCATGGCTGATGCGTAATGCCTTTATCCAGCGTTTATTGATTCTATCCGCCATCAGCTTGCATTCTCGCGGCGTTTCATCCCCGTGAAACTGCACGATATCAAACGGCACGTGATGCGATAGATAAACCAATTCTTGCTCGGGCATATTGACCACCAATGCCACCACCGTGGTAAACGCAGGCACCGCTTTGGCAAGCTCACAGGCTTGCTCGGGGGTCACTGCTCGCGGACTTGGCTCATAAAATACAAAACCCACCGCATCCACGCCAAGATTGACCGCATTTGTAATATCTTCAAGTTGGGTAAAGCCGCAAAATTTGACCGCTGTATTTTTCATTGAGTTGTGTTTGTCTTGAGAATGATAAAAGCTAGTATAACGAAAAAAGACACCCAAACGGATGCCTTTTCTCAGTCTTTTATTAGGCTATAACGAATGTCACATTCGCTTAAATTAAAGCCGCCTAGATTAAGCCTCTTTTTTTTCTGATTGTTCTGACTTTTCCGCCTTGTCTGCATGGTCAGCTTTCTTGGCGTCTGCAAGTTCTTCTATTTTTTCCTGAGCAGTCTCTTTAAGCGTGGCTGCTTTTTCTTGAACTGTTTCTTTTAAGGTTTCAGCTGTTTGCATGACACTGTCAATCACGGTGCTTTTGTCATTAGCGCTATCTTTCGCATGGTCTTTGGATTGCGCTTTAGAGTGCTTTTTGCTATCTGCTGATTTGGCGGTATTGATGCCAAGCTTACTGTAACAAGGACAATGACCTGTCGCCCCTGAAATTAAAGGCGCTAGGGCTAATAATTTCATTTTTTTTGATTTTGATGATTTTAAGATTGCCAGCCCTGCAATCACGCGCGCGATACGCTCTTTGTTGCCCACATTGGTTTTCATTTATTCTTCTTCCTTATTTTATGATAATTGATTTAAGGGAATTTTAAGGTAGCGAACGCCATTGTCTTCTGGTTTTGGCAATTCACCTGCATTGATGTTAACTTGTACCGATGGCAAAATCAAACGTGGCATTGCAAGTGTTTTGTCACGTTGGTTACGCATTCGTACAAATTCTGCTTTAGGCGTCCCTTGTTTGACATGAATGTTGCGTAATTTTTGCTCATCTACACAAACCGTTGCGATATGCTCACGCCCACCCTTAGGTGGATAATCATGGCAAAGATACAGCAGGGTATCATCGGGCAAGGCTAATAAACGCTGAATCGAGTCATACAAATCCTCGGCACTACCATGGGGAAAGTCACAGCGTGCAGAGCCGACATCAGGGGCAAAAATAGTATCACCGACGAATACAGCGATTTTCTTTTTGCCTGCGCTTTTATCCGTCACTTTATATGCCATATCGGCTGGGGTATGACCCGGTACATGCATGGCCGTAATGCTCAAATCACCCAGTATGAACTCGCTGCCTTCCTCAGTCAAAATATCAAATTGACTGGCATCGGTGGCTAGGTCGTCAAAGTTAAAAATGGTTTTAAAGGTTTTTTGCACCTTATCGATATATTTACCCATCACTATTTTACCGCCTAATTGCGCTTTGATATAAGGCGCGGACGATAAATGATCGGCATGGGCGTGGGTTTCGATGATATAGTCAAGAGTCAACCCTTGTGATTTGACAAACCCAATGACGTTATTGGCATTGTCATAGCTAATTTTGCCGGCTGCGGGGTCAAAATCCAATACTGGGTCGATGATGGCACAGTGTTTGCTAGCTTCATCAACTAGAACGTGGGTAAAAGTTTCAGTGTCTTTGTCTAAAAAAGAATGAATGTTCATAAGTTTTCCTGTTCTCTAAAAACGCTTTTGGCATATCTTTATGGCAATTTCAACTGAAAAAACACTTTATACTTTTGTATAATAGCGGTATTGCAAGGTGTTGCAAGGTGTTGCTCAATTCATTATATTATTTTATAATATGTTTTTCAATATATTGTATTGGCGCAAACGTTTATTTATTTTAAAATTATGTGATAAGTTTGATGGTAGCAGCAGTTAGTATCAGGCATTGCGTATCAGCCATCAAAATACCTTGGGGGAAAAGTCATGTCTGAAATTGCCGAACCGCAGCCCGATGCGCCTGTATCGATGGATGCAACCATGCTCGATCAAATGCACGCTGCTGCAGGAAAAGCCAGCCAGTTGTTAAAGTCGTTATCTCATCCTGACCGCTTGATGCTGCTGTGTCAATTAACACAAGGTGAGCATTGTGTGAGCCAGCTTGAAGAAAAAGTGGGACTGGGTCAACCAAGTCTGTCGCAGCAATTGGGGATTTTGCGTAAAGATGGTTTGGTCAACACCCGCCGCGAGGGCAAACAAATCTATTATTCAGTCGCCAGTGAGGATGCCTTGGCAATCCTTAATGTACTGTACGATCGCTTTTGTCAGACAAAATAATTAAGTCTAAAGCTGACCTGTCCGCCAATTTATCGGACGCTAATTTATTGGAATAACCACTGTATCGGGATAACCACCTTGCCATTACATGCAGCCAACTTGCGATGTTTACCCCACTGGGTAACGCACTATAACAAGGCAAATCTTAGTCAAGATTTGTTGGCGGGCATTATCGTGGGTATTTTGGTGATTCCGCAAAGTTTGGGTTATGCCATGCTGTCGGGTTTGCCCCCTGTGTATGGCTTATATTCAGCGATTGTGCCGGTACTGGTGTATGCGTGGATTGGCGCAAGCTCGGTCAATGCCGTAGGTCCCGTGGCGATTACGGCGATTATGACCGCGCAAGCGCTGCAGCCCTATAACGAGTTACCGCCCATGCATTATGCCATTATGGCGTCGTTTTTGGCACTGATAACAGGGGTACTATTGTGGCTAGCAAGCGTGTTTCGGCTCGGCTGGATTACTCAGTTTATTAGCCGTGGCGTGACGGCAGGGTTTATTAGTGGCGCGGCGATTTTGATTTTGGTCGGGCAAATCAAATATGTGACGGGTATCGCGATCAGTGGCAATTCACTGCTAGAGAATGTTGAAACTTTTTTGTTTCATCGCCGTGAGTTGCACGTGCCCACCTTGATGGTCGGTGTTGCGGCATTCACCGTACTAATTATCAACCGCTATTATCTTAAAACTTGGCTCAAACCTTTATTGGCTCCCAAAGTCATTGAGGTCATCACGCGTATGTTGCCCCTTGGGGTACTGGCAATCGGTATTATCGCCAGCCAAGTTGGCAACTTTGCCGCTATCGGTATTCGCACGGTGGCGGACGTACCCAGTGGTTTGCCGCATTTTGTGCTGCCGTTTTATCAGATTTCGCCCGTTGAACTCATTAATTTATTACCTGCAGCCGGATTGATGGCGCTGATTGCGTTTGTCTCTAGCAACTCAGTTGCCAGCTCATTTGCGCGACAACGCCATGAAGCTTACGATGCTAATCTGGAACTCAAAGGGTTGGGCGTTGCCAATATCGCAGGTGCGTTTTTTCAGTCGTTTACCATTGTCGGTGGCTTCTCACGCACCGCGGTAAATGTCGATGCGGGTGCGCAAAGTCCCCTTGCCAGTATGTTATCGGTACTGGTGATGGCATTTGTACTGCTGTTTTTTAGCCAGACTTTAGAGCCACTCCCCTATGCTATATTGGGTGCTACGATCATGTCAGTGATTATCAGTATGATTGACGTGCAAACGCTCAAGCAAGCGCTGCGCTATGACAAACTCGATGCGCTAGCATTTGGCGTGGCACTCACAGGTGTGTTATTGTTTGGGCTAAATATTGGCTTGGTGCTGGGGCTGTTTGCTTCCTTTGCAGGCTTGATTTGGCAAACCAGCCACCCGCATATCGCGATTGTGGGTCAAATTGGTGATACCGGGCATTTTCGTAATGTTGCACGCCATCCAGTGACCCAGTTTGATGATTTGTTGATCATTCGCATTGATGAAAGTCTGTTTTATGGCAATGCCCAGTCAGTGCTACAGTTTATTGAGCAAGCGATTGCCAGTCATTCACAGACTAAAAATCTGGTACTGATGTTGTCGGCAGTCAATCATATCGATTTGACAGCACAAGATATGCTCATCAATCTAAACCAAAATTTGGCGGCTCAAGCTATCACCCTACATTTTTCGGAAGTCAAAGGGCCTGTGATGGATGTGATTGAAAAAACCGATGTGATTCAAAAATTAACAGGCAAGGTATTTTTAAGTACGCAACAAGCGGTTAAACAATTAACCCAATAAATATACTTGTCGCAGTCAGTAAAAACATGAATAATCAACGCTAATTTTATAACGCTAACTTTATAAGGAAACACAACATGCCAAAAAATACTGTTTTTTATGGTCAAATTGAGCCACAGCAAGTTGACAAAATCGGGGCGCAGGGCTTTAAAACCATCATCAACAACCGCCCCGATGGCGAAGAACCCAACCAACCGCTACAAACAGATATCGCTACTAAAGCACAGCAAGCAGGGCTCGCCTATCATTATCTACCGGTCGTTGGTGGTCAATTAACCCGTGAGCAAGTTGAACAGTTTGCCGAGATTTTTAATCAAGCAGAAAAACCCGTGTTTATGTTCTGTCGTTCAGGCAACCGCTCAAACGTGTTATTCCAGTCTGCCAAACAGCTTGATTTGCTAGACGACTAATCTTTTTAGTGAAAGCCATGACAGCAAAAATTACCCTGTGGATAGACGCTGACGCAATTCCCAATATTGCCAAGCAAATCATTATCAAAACCGCGGAGCGCACGCAGACGACCGCGATTTTTGTCGCCAATCGTGCCATTGCTTTGCCGCGGTTGCCAGTTTTGCAGATGACAGTGGTCGAAGGCGGTTTTGATAAAGCGGATGATTATATCGCAGCGCACTGTGTGGCGGGTGATGTGGTCATCACCAGTGATATCCCCCTCGCCAATGACTGCATTGAAAAAGGTGCCAAGGTAGTCACGTCTCGCGGTTTTGTGTATGACAAAGACAACATCAAGCAAAAGCTCAATATGCGCGATTTTATGGACACCATGCGTAGTACCGGCGTGTTAGAACCTTCACAGCAAGGTGGACAAGCACCCTATAGCGACAAAGACAAACAAGCCTTTGCCAATATTTTGAACGCATGGATTCGCTAGTTGATTATGCTAAACCCTATTCGTGCTATTGAGTTATTGTATCAACTAGAAAATCACCCCGAACCGCTGGGTATCAGTCAGGCGATGATTGAGCAAAATGAGCAGGCCTTGGGCTTTCAACTACCTGCAGGTTTGTATCATTATTTATTGGCTTTAGGCAATATCGCTAGTCTCAATAGTGGCTTTAATCACCTTGGCTTATTGCCGTTAGAACGCTTGGGCGACCATCTCGTCATTGGCAAAACCTGCGATAATGACGGCGTTTGGGGCATTCAGGTAGATGACCTAAGTCCAAAAAAGCAGCATAACCCGATGGTGCGTATGAGCCGCAACTTTGATGCGATTGAACAAAGCGAAATTCATTGGTTTGATGAATTACCGTTAGCGGAGTTTTTGTTGGCGCAAGCGATTGTCAATGGCGTCAATGGGGGATTAAAACACCATGCCCAAATTTATGATTTTGATGGACAATCAATTCCGCCCGATTTGAGTGAAAAATTACAGCATATCGCCAATGAAATTACCGAATTGCGACAACCGCATGAGCGCTATTTTCAAGCTGAGGGTTTTGGCGTGGTGATGTTATTGGGTATGGATGAGTCTATTCCCAATGCCTTTATGATTGCTTCGCAAGATGAATACAAATTCAATGATTACATTCATCAATTAGCGATTGGATTTGAACATTGACCTAAAAGTAGCCTTATGACGACTTAACAAACCATTTTTGTCCAAACATAAAAAACGATACGCCCACTAGCATCAATACAATCCCCAAAAATTTACTCCAATGCAGGGTTTTCACAGACATACCAAATAAACCCAAACTATCCACCACCATGCCCATTACCAGCTGACCTAAAATAAACAAAAACACCGTATTGGTAACACCGATTTTTGGCGCTAAAAAAATCGACGCAAAGACAAAAAACGCGCCCAGCGCACCGCCAAGCCATTTCCACCAGTCACTGATTTGCATGTCTGATAGACCCGATTGCACCGCTTGCCAATCGACAAATAGCAAAGACACCAAGCACAATAATAGCGCGCCAACCGTAAACGATACGAATGCGGCCATTAGCGGTTGACCACCAAACATTGCGCCCAATCTAGTGTTAATCGCTGCTTGAATCGGGATGCCCAAGCCTGCCACCAGCCCCAAAAATAAATGCCAAACTTTCATATCAATTCCTATTTTTTGAGTTCACCACTGTTAGGCGTGAGGGGTGGGTATAGCGATGACATCGCGGATATGGGTTTTGCCCGTTTTAATCATCAGCAGTCGATCGAGACCAAGCGCAATGCCACTACAAGCTGGCAGGGCATCACAAGCTGCCAGCAGGTTCTCATCAATTGGCATTACAGGTAGCCCGCGTTTTTTACGCGCCACATTATCTTCATCAAAGCGCAGACGCAGCGCCTGTCCGTCAGCCAGCTCATCATACGCGTTGGCGATTTCAAGACCGTTGATATACAGCTCAAAGCGTCTAGCTACCCGATTGCCATCTTTGTCTGTGACTGTCTTGGCGAGGGCGGCAGTGGCGACAGGATAATCATAGATGAGTGTCGGTAGCGCTTTTCCCAAATTAGGCTCTACCAAATGACTAAACAATAAATCTAACCAGCCTTGGTGATCCTCCCCCAAATCAATGTTAAGACCATTATCTTTGGCGATGGCTTTGAGGGTATCGCAACTGGCATTGAAGGGATGAATTTTAACAAAATCCATAAAGGCATCCACATAGCGATAATGGTCAAAAATCACCGGATAGCCGAGTACCGCGGACACCAAATCATTGGTTTCTTTTGCCAGTTCATCCAAGCTAAAATTGGGACGATACCATTCAAGCATGGTAAATTCAATGTTGTGACGGCTACCAATTTCGTTGTCGCGAAATACGGGGCAAATCTGGTACATCGGTACTTGCCAAGCTGCCAATAGACGCTTCATGGCAAATTCGGGTGAAGTGTGTAGATAATAGGTTGTTGGATTGTCACCCACAGTGACATTGCTAGAGACGGATTGCAAAAATATATCGGTATTGCCCGCCTGTGACATCACGGGGGTTTGTACTTCTAGCACCTGTCGCTCGGCAAAAAACTGGCGAAGGGTGGCATACATCGCAGCACGGGCTTGGGCGGTTTGTGGGGTGCAAGTAGGTTGATAAGTGGTTGACATAACAGTTTGGATAGGTGGATTTGCGACAATATTAGCAGACCCAAAAAAAATAGCTAGTATTTTCCCATACTGGCTATTTTTGCTTTATGTCATGGTGAACATTTTTATCAAATTTTAAACACGTATGATTGCCATTCACGGCGCAGCGGGTAATTTTTACGCAGGTTATCAAAGTCTTTGCCTTCAATATCACCGTTTGCATTTGCCACACTACGTAAACGCTTGTCATCAGCTTTGATGTCATACATTACAGGAATTTTATTGAGCAGTTGGTGGCGCTCGTGGTCTTTGAGTGGGTTATGCACTTCTTGAAACAGCGGCACTTCAGCTGGCATCAAGGTATGAAAATCAACCGTTGGGGCAACCTGTAAATATTTGCATAAGGCATTGTAGACAAACTGTGTACCCCTAAGTTTGCCTTCTAGGGTATAACCGGCGATATGCGGGGTAACGATACTACAGGCTTTGAGCAGCTCTGCATCGATATTGGGCTCGTGTTCAAACACATCGAGTACACACACATTCGGGCTTGCGACAATATCATCACGACCGAGCACTTCACCGCGTGAGGTATTGATGATGATGGCAGTGTCGGATACGGTTTGCCAACGCGCTTGGGTCATCAGATAGTCGTGATGGGTGGGATATGAGCTGTTGTGCGCATGCGTCAGCGGCACGTGAAAGCTAATCACATTGCTTTCTTGCAGCACAGTTTCAAGTTTGGCGTTGTTGACTACCGACGGTGGTTTGAGTGGGTCGTAGCCCAGCACATTCCAGCCATAGGAAATCGCATATTGCGCTAGCGTATTACCGATATTGCCCACCCCAATAATGCCAAGGTTGATGGGTTTGAAAAAATAGTCAGGGCGCAAATTGGCAATCGCTGCCACCACATATTGTGCAACCGAATGCTTACTACAGCCAGCGGCATGGGCAAAAATGATACCGCGCTTGGCGAGGTACTCCACATCGACATGGTCGATGCCGATGGTGGCACTACCGACAAATTTGACGCTTTTATTGTTGTCTAATAACAGCTTGTTGACAGGCGTGACGGAACGCACTAACAAAATATCAGGCTGATGCTCATCTATCACAGCCGCGTCAATCTCACGCCCTGCCATCGCAATCAATTCGATGGGTCGCCCTAAAGTGTGTTCATTAAAAAAATCGCTTAAATGAGCAATATTGCCATCAGCAATAATTTTCATATTGTATCCCTATCTTTCTTTTTGTTGTCATCATCCAACTTACAGACCGTTAGCATAACAAATTTTTATGACCTTTTGATGCGTATGCTAACTTTTTTCAATTAAAAATTGGGCAAATTTATCATCCGTTGCCGTAAAACCACCGCCTTTAGGCGGTGGATATAAGGCAACTTGTACACTATAACGCTTGCATAAATTTTGCTAAAATAATTTGCATGAAAACACTCAAGCTACGCATACGAGACAAACATACTGATAAACTCAACCGCCTAAGCGGTTCGGTCAATTTCGTGTGGAATTATGTCAATGATTTGAGTT
>ERZ650300.1477-NODE-1477-length-13316-cov-5.117412_pt1 | contig 13316 bp, 12 predicted proteins | sample MGYA00376236_ERZ650300 | MGnify/ENA primary metagenome ERZ650300 (study PRJEB26733, sample SAMN07839303) | wastewater metagenome | biome: urban; feature: wastewater treatment plant; material: waste water | place: USA: North Carolina | collected 2016-04-28 ... | reverse complement strand
TCCTAAAATTTTATATTTATTTTATAATTATACACACTATTAATTGTATAGAACGCCAAAATGAACTACAATACCCATTATTATAAATGCTATCAAAAATCCTATTAATCCTCCGATTATAACTTCCTTTATACTATGTATTTCCGACTTCACTCTACTTTGTGCTACTAAAAATGCCATAAATAAAGCTAGACTTACTATTCTTATATCTGGTGTTATAAAGAGTATCATTGCAAATATAGAAAATGCAATCGCACTGTGTCCACTAGGCATTCCACCTTCAAGCGGTGTTCCTTTTTTATAAAATGCTTTTATTGTTATGACAATTAATGCCGTTAACGCTAATATAAGTACAACAATATTTCCTGTTCTTCCTGCTATTCTGGTAACTTGAATATTTCTACTAAATAATAAAAGTGCTTTGTCATAGAATATTAAGTATGCTACGCAAATTGCATTGATAGCTGAAATTAAAACGGCCCCTGCAGCTACATCTTTTGCTAGTTTTGCTAGCACATGTCTTTGTGGTGAAATGAGATCAACAATTGCTTCAACTGATGTGTTTATTAACTCGGTGATCATAACGAAGGCAATTGTAAGTGATAAAATCATTATTTCAACTTTACTTGCATTTGTTAAAATAGCAGCAATCATTATAAGAGCAGCTAGAAGAACATGTACTTTCATATGCTTTTCATTACGTATTGCTTCTATTGTACCTTCTATAGCATAATTAAAACTATCTACAATTCTTCTATCTCGTTCTCTCTCTCTTTTTATATTCCAATCAAAATTTTCATATTTTTTGAATATAAAAAACTTTCTTTTATTAGTCTTTTTTTTATCTTGATTTTGGTTTGAATTTTCCATTTTATACCTCTCTACTATATTTAAAGTTTAATAAAATTTCTTCTTCTCTTTTTCTCATTATCTTCTTATCTTCTTCTTCAATATGATCAAATCCTAACAAATGAAGCATTCCATGACTCAACACATAGTAGAACTCTCTTTCTACACTATGTCCATAATCCATTGCTTGTTCTTTTACTTTATCAATTGATATAATAATATCACCTAAAACATTTAGTGGCCCTATATTTTCTGTTTCGTTATATGCAAACGAGATAACATCTGTATATGCATCCTTACCTCTATATTCTTTATTTATACCTCTAATGATATCATTTGTTGTTATTAGTATTGATACATAAAACTCATCCTTTTTATTTATTTGATTATCTGTATTTACTATATGTTCTATAATTTCTTGTACTTTCTCATCATCCATATACTCTTCTATTTCTTCAATGTCATAACTTATATCTACATTTATCATTATTATTTATTCCCCATTTCTCCTAAAAGTAAATTATCTTCTACTTTTTGATATTGAATCCGTTGGTGATAAGCTCCTAATAAAACTGATACAAATGCATTAATTACAGTTTCTATTTCCTTCAATGTAAGGTTTGCCTCTGATAGTTGTCCATCATCCATTTTATGTTTTATAAGGCTTCTGATCAGTCCTTCTATTGTTTCCTTACTCTTGTCTTCCGATGCTCTAACAGCTGCTTCAATAGTATCTGCTAGCAATATTATTGCTGACTCTTTTGTTTGTGGTTTAGGACCTGAATATCTGAAATCAACCTCTCTTATTACTTCTCCTTGTTGCCTTGCCTTGTTATAGAAATACTGTACCAATGTCGTTCCATGGTGCTCCATCATAATATTTAATATTTCTTTAGGCAGTCTATGTTTTTTACCCATAATATATCCATCTTTTGCATGTGAGATTATAATCAATGCACTTAATGATGGTTTCAAATTATCATGTGGATTTGGTCCACCTTTTTGATTCTCAACGAAAAAGTTTGGTCTTTTCAATTTACCAATATCATGATAATACGATGCAACTCTTACAAATGTAGCATTTGCTCCTATAGATTCTGCTGCTCTTTCCGAAAGAGATCCTACCATAATACTATGGTGAAATGTTCCTGGAGCAACAATTAGTAATTCTTTCAATAAAGGATGCGAGAAATCACTTAATTCTACTAATTTTATATTTGTTAAAATATCAAATGTATTTTCAAAGTATGGTAGCAATGCTAAGCAAATCATCCCTGTAAATAGTCCTGATAAAACTGATGCAATTATTAATCCTGCCAAAAGTGGTACTGGAAATTGATTTATTAATCCATAACCAAGAGATAGAATTGCTTCAAAAACACCAATAAAAACTCCTAATTTTACAATGTCATTTCTACTTGTCATATTTTCTGTACGATATAAAACAACAATTGTTACAAGAAACATAACTAAAAACCATGTTTCATTCTTTGATATAACCAACATATTCATAAATGTTAATGTTAATGCAAATATCTTATCTCCTGTCATTGATAGGATTATTGGCACAATTGCAAAGGGTAGTAAATATATTAAGAAATCTCTATTAAAAAATAAGACAAATAATGTATTCAATATTATAATTGTTATTAATCCTGGATAAAATGAATTTGACTCCATTATTTTTCTAGAATACTTTTTCAAAACATAATATGAAACTAAAACAAGTATTATGAATATTATTCCTAAACCTACTAATTTTACTGCTTTATCCGCTCCTCTAACAAGATTTAGCTTCTCCATTTTTTCATACATTTCTGGATCAATTACTTCGCCTTTTTTTACAACTATATCTCCTCTATATATTTTTATTTCTTTATTTTTAAGTGAATCTATATTTGCTTGTATTTTTTCTTCTGTTTTTTCACTGTTAACCGTTAAATTTTTATTTATGAAAATTTTTAAAAACTTCCTGTCTAGCGTATCAATCTTTATCTCTTTATCAGTAATAATTGCATCAAAATCTTTATTGCTGTTTATACCCACACTATAAACTTTTTCTAGTGTATTCACAAGATTTACTATATAACTTATACTTTCCCCTCTATTCAAGATTTCTTTAGCATCTTCAACAGTTAAGTCATAATTATTATCTTTTATATAATTTTCTACAGATAAATCGTAGTTTTTTGAGTTTGCTTTTATATTTTTTGAATTAGCAAAAAAATTATTAAGGTTTTGGATACTTTGATTTTCAACTTCAGGCATTATGTCATATTCGGGAGTTGTATTTTCAAGTATTTTTTTTCGTATATCTTTATCCATAATATCCTTGTAATATGTGACATTCTTATATGCAATAATATCACTTGCTGCAATATCTCCTACTTTATAATTTGCTTTCAATTCAGTTATTTGTATAATTGTTCCGAAAAACAAAAATACTCCCATTAACATTGCAAAACGGTAAATATATTTTTTATCAAATAAATTTTTTAATTTTGAACTTCTATGAATATCTTCTTTTACTTCAAATATAATCTCTTTTCCTAACAAATTAATTCTCATATTTCCTCCACATCTATTGTTATATTATCATATTCCAATTAATTTAACTAGATGCTCAAATGATTTCTATAATATTTTCTTTACTATCAACAATTATATTTGTTTTTGGTAAAGAATTCAAAAACTTTCTTCCATAATATTTTGTTATCACTCTGTTGTCTAAAATTGTTATAATTCCTGTGTCACTTTTACTTCTTATTAAACGTCCTATTCCTTGCTTAAACTTTATAACTGCTTGCGGTACTTGAAACTCATTGAATGGATTCCCTTTATTTTCTCTGATATGCTCTATAATTGCCTCTGTTACAGGGTCATCAGGTACTTTGAATGGAAGCTTAACTATAATCACTGATTTTAGTTGCTCTCCTTGCACGTCAACGCCCTCCCAAAAACTATCAGTTCCAAATAATATTGGATTTTTTGCATTTCTAAATATCTCTATCATTTCATTTCTCGAGTAATCACCTTGTTTTAACAGCGTATAATCTTTTTTATTATAATATTTTTCTAGTTTATTATATAAATAATTTAGCATACTATATGATGTGAATAATAAGAAACAATGTCCTTTTGTTTTTCTAATTAACTTATCAATAAAAACCTCTGTCTCAGCTATAAAATCTATTGAATTAGGATCAATCGTATCACTTGGTATAAATACCCTCATTTGATTCATATAATCAAATGGAGACGAAATAAGGTGCTTTGATAGCTGTTTGTCATTTTTATCAAATCCCATACTTTTCATAAAGTAATCAAATTTTCCTTCAACAGCTAATGTTGCTGATGTAAACACCATTCTGTTTAGTTTACTTAATAAATTTTCCTTAAGGTCCTCAGAAACATCAAAAGGTGTTGCGAATAGTTTTATATTATTCTTATTTGGTGTTACGCTAAGCCAGTACACGTAGTCTTCACTATCGTTATTCACTATAAATTCGAAATTTTTATAATACTCTTTCAATCTATCAATATATTTTTTAAAATCAAAAATTATACCATCTTCATCCTCTAACTCGTGGTTTTCTATTATATTCATGAATTTATTTATCGTTTTTGCTAACTCAACATATAAATGTTTAAATTCTGTATTTGCTTTTGTAATATCTTTCCATGCAGATGAATTCTTTATTTGATCTTTATCAATTCTTCTTTTTATTTCAGAATTTCCAATTTCCTGAGCAAAAGGATATAACATTTTATCAAATATTTCAATCCCTTTCTCATAGAAAGAATTTAATTCTTCTATTAATGATGTTTTCAATGAATCTATCTTTTCATAATCAGATGAGTCCAACTCTGTATTTAAATAGTGTAAAACTTTCGTCAATGTTCCTGCATTTGCCAAATTTGTAATTCTCCTATTATGAATAAATCCTACCAACTTACCAAATCCAAATCTTGAAATTTCATAAGTAAAATAATTACGAGCTGTATCTTCAATATTATGTGCCTCATCAAAAACAACAACATCATAATTAGGTAAAATTGAATATTCAGTGTTAAATCCAACTTCATTTCTTATAGATAAATCTGCAAAAAACATATGATGATTTACAATTATTAAATCTGATTCGCTTATACTCTTTCTCGCCTTAAAGAAATAACATGATCCATAATAATTACATTTAGGACCAGTACATAAATCTGATTCGCAATTTGCTTGCTCCCATATTCTATACGGAATTTCTTGTTTTAGTTCACTTCTATCCCCAGTTTCAGATATATCATCCCATTTTTGCAAGTTCCCAATTATTTTCTTGTCACTTTCTTCTTTAAATTCTTCAAAATCTATATTATATAATTTTCTTTTGCATAAATAATTACCTCTCCCTTTTACTAATGTATACCTGAATTCTTTATTTAGAATTCTTTGGAGTAATGGAATATCCTTATTTAATAGCTGTTCTTGTAAATTTATTGTATTTGTTGAAATAATTAGTCTCAAATTATTCTCTATTGCATAAAGAAGTGTTGGGATTAAATATGCTATTGTTTTTCCAGTTCCAGTTCCAGCTTCTATTATTATTTTCTCATTATTGTTTACTGCCATTTCGATGGCTTTAGACATTTTTAACTGTTCATCTCTTATTTCAAACTTTTCTATTTTTGATTTTATTAACCCTTTTTCTCCAAAATATTCATTAATATCTATTTTATTCATTTTTTTGAGTGGTACAATTATGTAAAGATCATCGACATCATTATTTATGATATATGATCCCCCTCCACTTTCACCATAAACACCTGATATTTGAATATCATTTTGTGAAGGTACTAGAAATCCTGATGGATGATTATGAATTATAACTTCTCCCTTTTTCATCCTATTTATAAGTGCTGCGACAGAAGTTTCATTTCCTCTAGCAATTACTTCTACTTCTACAATTATACCCTCGTCAGAAGGTATTCCTCTAAAGAAAACTTCGTTTCCACTCGCCTTTACGATCTCTTTTTTCATGTCATCTATTGCATTTTCTGCTATTAGATTTCTAATGCTCATGTTACCTCCTATAATTATAAATTCTACTACATAAATGACTTTTTTTCAATACACCATACTTAAAGGATTTTTCTGCTTGCATTTTATATGAAAAAGTGCTATTATTACTATTGATTTTCAAATTATAAAAAGAAGGAGGAATCATGGCTCATTCAAAAGGATCTAAAAAAAGAGTTGTTATTGGTGAAAGAAACACTACAAGAAACCAAGCAATAAAAAGTAGAGTTAAGACATTCGTTAAGAAAGTTCTTACTGCTGTTGAAGCTAAAAACGTCGACGAAGCAAAAACAGCATTACAAGTTGCATGCAAAGAATTAGATAAAGCAGTAACTAAAGGAGTTCTTAAAAAGAATACTGTTTCTAGAAAAAAATCTAGACTTGCAATAAAAGTAAATTCATTAGCTAGCTAATCAATTAAAAAAGAAGGAAATTGACCTTCTTTTTTTTATGCTATTTTTTATTGTTTTTACTTGATATAAATGTAATTAATCTTTCTACCCCTGATTCCATTCCTATTTTACCAGTTTTTATATTAGTTTCTGTTTCCCAACAATTATAAAGAATCTCATTGACTCCCTCTAATGTATAGTTTTCTAAATATTTTTTTTTATTGAATATTGCATATGGATGAGGTACTCTTCCGTTATTTTTAAATACTGTCTTATAGTTTTCAAATTCACCTTTAAATACGTTGTAGTTATTTGAAAAATTTATATTTTGATTTTTTAGATCTAGCATTTTCTTTAATATCTCAAATTCATTATACAAAGAATATAGTATTCCCATATGCTCTTTATTGTCATTCAAGTATTCGAATGCTTCTCCTACTTTATTTGTCATTATTCTTTCAATTATTTCATATATTTGATATTCTTTTTCTACTGTTATAATTTTCCTTGCAGAACTTATACTATAAGATTCATCTCCCAAATAATTTTTCAGTTTTTCTATCTCATTTTTTACTTTATACGGGTTCTTCCCAATCATTTCAAGAAGTTGTAGCGCATCTTTTTCAGAAATTTTTAGATTCTCAAATATATATCCTATGTTTCTATTTTCAGTATCCACTGATTTGTATGCTTTCAGTATTCCTTTTTTTTCCATTTCTTTCAATCTTGTTTCTAATTTATCAACCTTTTTATCAGATGAATGGTGAAAATCTACTATTACTTCTTTAGAATTTGTATCTATTCCACTAAATATATCCAATAGCCAATCAATACTTGCAAGTTTCTCCGCTCTCTTTAATATTAATAATTCTCTTGCACCAAATATTGAATTAAAAGATAATTTTTCTATGAATTTATCTTCTTCTTTAGTTGCTACATCAAATATATATTCCACAATACCTTTTTCTTTGCTCTTTATACTCTGTAGCGTTTCAAAATACAGAAACTCTCTATTTTCATCACCATATATAAAATGTATCATTTTACTCCCTACAATGCTTATTTTTTATCTTTTTTCTTATTCTTTTTCTTTTTTTTCTTACTATCTATTTCTTTAGGGGTAGCAATATTAGCTGTGACTGGTGCTATTTTTCCATCCTCAGATAAAAGGATATTTTTACATTCTGCTAATTTTGCTTTCTCTTCATCTGATAATACTGGGTAATCTAATTTTAAATTTTCTAAAACATTTAGCACAATCTCAGAGACTTGGTATCTTGCATACCACTTCTTATCGGCTGGAATTACATACCATGGCACATCCTTAGTTGCAGTTTGATTTATTGCTTCCTCGTATGCATTTTGATAATCATCCCAATATTTTCTTTCAGTCACATCTCCAGATGCAAACTTCCAGTTTTTTTCTGGGTTTTCTATTCTCTCTAAAAATCTATTTTTTTGCTCTTCTTTTGAGACATTTAAGAAGATTTTTACTGGTATTATTCCATTCTCAATCAAATATTTCTCCGTATTTTTTATATGCGAATATCTTCTATCCCATATATCTTTTGTAATATATTCTTCTGGTATACTACTAGTTTTCACTAAATTATGAACTTTAACAACTAATACCTCTTCATAATAAGATCTATTAAATACCCCTATTCTTCCTCTTTCAGGAAGTGCTTTATTTGTTCTCCACAAATAATCATGGTCTATCTCTTCAGAATTTGGTTGTTTAAAGTTAAATACTTGAAATCCTTGTGGGTTTATTCCACTTAGAACATGTTTTATTGTACTATCTTTTCCCGCTGCATCCATCGCTTGAAAAATTAATAATATTCCATATTTATTACTTGCATATAATTTGTCTTGTAATTTAGATATTTTTTCTTTATTTTCTTCCATCTTCAAAAGTGCTTTTTGTTCATCTACATTAGATAATTCTTCTACTTTTTGGTACTCTTTAAGTTTTATTTTCTTATTTCCATCTACCCTAAACTTATCAATCTTTTTCATTTCATCCACCTCTATCAATGTTTTTTTATTTTTCCCATATATTATTGTACCATATATCTCTTTAAAGACAAAATTGATTTATTATATTTTTTATGGTATAATTTATTAGATTTAAAAATATTGGAGGTATTAACATGGGTAATATTTATGGAGGAAATCCTAAAGAAGAAGCATCTATTGGTGGACTTAGAGCAAATGCTGCAGCTTTTATAGTAAACTTAAGTTTTTTTACAGGTATAGGACTACTTTTTGCATTAGGAGCTTTAATTTTAGAGAAAGACAATAAATTTGTGAGATTTTATGGTAAACAAACATTAGCACTTAATGTTATAGTATTCTTGTCATTCTTATTAAATTTAGTTGTAGTTATTGGATCAGTAGTTTGGGTAGTTTTAATATTCGCAATAACTATTTTACAAGTTTATGCAACTGTTAAATCATTCTTTGGTGAAACTTTTGAAATACCATTTATAAATAAAATAATGGATTTTTTCTTTTTTGATTAGTATCTATATAATAGTTGAGGCGCTCATAAATGAGCGCCTCTTTTTTATTTCCCTCTATTAAATATATTAAATGTCTCAAAAGGTATTATTCTTCCATCCGTATGAGCTATATGAACACATGATTTCTTTACAGAGCGTACATCCAAATTATATCTATCTGCAAATTCCATAATTATTATTCTAAACACATTTTCATAAGTAACATTCTCAGGAATATCAACCTGAACCTGAGGTAAACAACACAATAAGTCCATTAAAGAATCTTTTGCAGATTCTGGAGAATGAGCCGCAGATAAAACATCTAATACTTTTGCTTTTAAATCCTCATCACTTTCTAAAACTATAGTATTTCTTCTTCCTTCTAACAATATATCGGGGTCTATCATTCTCGTTAATGGAACAAGTGAACCATTTAGTTTCAATGCATATCCCATTGCTAAAGCATCTGGATGACAAGGTACCGGAATTATATCATCATCAATAAATAAACTTTGTTCTATTATATTTTTTCTAACTTCTGATAAAGTTAACCTATTTTCTTCTTGATTGTAGTTTTCAACCCTTCCTTCTTCTTGAATAGGTTGAAACGTTACTCCTCTAACTGCTTTTGATTCTATTCCTATTTTTATAACTTCTCCTATTTCATGAGTATTTATACCTTTTTTTACAACTGTAACCAATGTAGTTGATAAATTGATTTCATTTAATTTATTGAGAGCTTTTTTTCTAATATTTGTTAAGTCAATTCCACGTAAATTCTCAGAAACATCTTTTGTCAATCCATCAAATTGTAAATATATTTCTATTCCTGGCATATACGCAAGAAGTTTTTCAGCGAACCCATCTTCATTAGCAATTTTAACTCCATTTGTATTTATCATTAAATGACGTATATTTTTAGTTCTTGCCAAATCTAAAATTTCAAAAAAATTAGGGTGGATAGTCGGTTCTCCCCCACTTATTTGGACAATATCTGCCATACCTTCATTTAACATTATTTGATCTAGCATATATTCAATCTCTGTCATCGTTCTGTGCTTTAAGTTCACATCAGTCCCTGAACTACTATAACACACTCTACAGTCAAGATTACATTTTTCAGTTATTTCTAAAACAGTTACACAACTGTGTTGTTCGTGATCAGGACATAATCCACAATCAAATGGACATCCTTTTTTTATTTCTGTATTCCATCTATTTGGCATTTCAGATGGTTTCACAAAATCTCTACATTTTCTATAGTATTCTTCATCTATTGATATTAAAATTTTTATTTCTCCATGTTCTGGACATCTCTTTAATTGATATACTTTAGAATTTTCAAAAATAATTTTCGTATTAACTAGTTTTAAACATTTAGGACATAATGTCTGTGTCCAATCATAGTAGATATAATCTCTTTGCTTATCTGACATACTTTCACCTCTTTATTTTTACATTAATTGCTTTAAAAATTGAATATCCATAATAAACAATTGTAATTAAACATATAACTTGAATACTATTGAGTCCAAAATAAAATTTTGAATACGGTTTTATATAATCTATTACAAATCTAAATATAAAATACAGAACTATCAGTGTTTTAAATAAAAAACCATTTGGAAAACTTTTCTTTATTTCTTTATTAAATTTCACATATAGAGCAAGTATTACAATGAAAAATGCTATCTCATATAATTGAGTTGGATGTCTTGTAATTCCATCCCCAAAATCTATTCCAAAAATTGACTTTGTTGGATTCCCTACGGTTCCATCACTAAGTCCTGTTAGAAAACATCCTAACCGACCTATCATCATTCCTATAATAATTGGAAGTACAAATGCATCACCTGTACTAACATCTACATGTACAATTTTTTTAGTTATTTCGATTCCTAATATAGCCCCAAATATTCCGCCAACTATTGTTTTTCCAACTGTTAATATATATAATGGGTTTTTCTCTGTCTTATAAATATTTTCTATAGGATTCTGCAAATAACTTATTAATATCGCAAATATAAAAGCTCCAAAAATCATTCCATATATTATAGATATTTTTTGAATGAAAGTGATTTCATAATTATTATCTAATTTTCTTCTTTCTACTGAATATATTCGAGCTGCTACAAAGTATGCCAATGTTTCAAAAAAAACATGTGGATGAATATTTTTTCCAAACAATTGAATATATACTGGGAAATTCATCGTAAAATTCCCCAACTACTTCCAATAATTAATCCCCAACATCCTATGAAGAATATAAAGAATGTAGCAACAAATGTTCCTAGAAAAGATAATGAGAAAAATAATAAAAATATCATTTTAATTGCTGATGAAGTTTTAGACTATGGATACATCATAAAAGTAATGTCTATACTAAAAGAAGCAGGGGTAGAAGGAATTAGTCTGAAGACGGAAAATTAAATTTATTTATAAATTGAAAAATTAGGAGGATTTAAATGAAAAAGAAAATGTTTTTAATGGCTTTAATTGCTACATCAATGCTATATGCAGATGATTTTTATGAGTCAAATGCAAGTGTGAATTTAGAAGAAACAGTTATTTCTACAACTGGGTTTGAGGAAAAAACTCAAAATATTATAAGTACAGTTACTGTTATAACTTCTGAGGATATTTCAAAAAAAAATTATAAAACGGTTGTAGATGTATTAAGTAGTGTTGGAACTTTAAATATGACAGGAAATACCGTTCTAGGTTCAACTATAGATTTAAGAGGTCAAGGGAGTAGAACAAGATCTAATGTTCAAGTACTTGTTGATGGAGTAAGTTTAAATTCATTGGATACAGAACATGGGGTTTTCCCATTTGATAGTATTAATATAAATACTGTAGAAAGAATAGAAATAATTTCTGGAGGTGGAGCCGTTGTTTATGGAAGTGGAACTTCTGGTGGAGTAATAAATATAATAACAAAAAATGGCTTTAGTTCTGATAAAAAAATATCTGGAACTATAGGAACAGAAATTGGCTCTTATAACTCTTATACTTACAAAGGCAATGTTATTGGACAGGTTACTGATAATCTGCAAATCGGTTTAGACTATCTACATGGAAATAGTGATAATTATAGAGAAGGTTCAGAATATGATAAAGATAACTATGGGATAAGTTTAAATTATAAAATAGACAATAATCAAAAAATAAACTTTAAATATACAAAATATACAAATGATTATAGTTCTCCAGCTGTTTTGACTCAAGCTCAATTAGATAAAGATAGAGATGGAGCTTCTACTTCTGAAACAGATTATCAAGCAGATAAAGATAGTTATTCACTGGTTTATGATTATAATATGAAAGATAATTTAAAGTTTAATCTATTAAGCTCTTATTACAATAGTATTTCAGAGAGTTCTACAAGTACATCTATTACAAATTTTGACGAATCAAAAATTGCATTTAAGCCAAAATTAAATTATGAATATTCAAAAGGAACTTTAACAGCAGGATACGATTATACATTTAATAATATTGTAAGAGATACAAAACTAGGAAATGGAGCATTTTATGATATTTCTAAAATGACGAATAGTGTATTCTTGAATAATAGATATGATATGAATAAATTAGAGTTAATAACAGGATATAGATATGAGAAATCTGATTATGAAATGAAAGATCAAAAATATGGAACAAAAACTCCTTCAGATATGGATAAAACTTCAAGTAATAGTGCTTATTCAATGGGGCTAAACTATCTTTATTCAGATAGTGGGAAATTATATGGGAAGTTTGAAAGTGGGTATACTTTCCCAGACCCAAGACAATATATTAATTTGACTAATGGAGAAGGGGAATTAAATAATCTTCAAGATGAAGAGTTTATGACTTATGAAATAGGATTCCAAGATTATATTATAAATTCTTTAGTAAAAGGAGCTGTATATTATACAGAAAAAGAGAATGAAATAAGAAAAGAAGGAAGTAGCTTGAATGCTAAATTTTATAACATTGATGCAAGTAAACGTATTGGAGGAGAATTAAGTATAAGTCAAAATATTAAAAAACTTGAATTATCTGAAAGTATTGCTTATGTTGATGCGAAGGTAACAGAAGGGACTTATGAAGGGAAGAGAATTCCTTATGTATCTAAAATAACTTCTTCTATTAATGCTACATATACACTTAATGAAAAAGTAGATTTATCAGCAAATATTACATATAGAGATAAATATTATGTAGATGCAAGTAATCTAAGTGGACTAGTAAATGATAAATTTGTAACAGATATAAAAGTTAATTATAGCATAGATAGTAATTGGAAAACTTATGCAGGAATAAATAATTTATTTAATGCAGATTACTATAATACAATTAATTATAGCAGTGGAGCATACACTTATGATCCTGCGTCAGAAAGAAACTACTTTATAGGATTTAACTATAGTTTCTAAATAAATTTATATGAGTGCCAACTTTATTATGGTTGGCACTTTTCTTAAAAAGGAGCAAAAGATCGGAAGAGCGTCGTGTAGG
>ERZ650300.1475-NODE-1475-length-13321-cov-22.607342_pt1 | contig 13321 bp, 10 predicted proteins | sample MGYA00376236_ERZ650300 | MGnify/ENA primary metagenome ERZ650300 (study PRJEB26733, sample SAMN07839303) | wastewater metagenome | biome: urban; feature: wastewater treatment plant; material: waste water | place: USA: North Carolina | collected 2016-04-28 ... | reverse complement strand
GATGATAGTGCGGATTACCCGTGTGAAAGTAGGTCAACGCCAGGCTCCTATTACAGCCCCCTGTAGCTCACGCTACAGGGGGTTTTGTATTTTTAGCTCGGCTCACTAATTTGCTGTGTTTTGTGTTTTGTGAGCCGCGCTTCGCGCGGGTTTATCCCAATCACGCCTCTCTTTGCATCGTTTAGCCTCCATGCATGGCAAACCCATGCTGACAATACGGCTATCCAGATGAATTCAAAGCCTTTTTTGCCGGTGTGGCAGATTGTCTGGCACAATGTCCAGCTTGTCTTACCGCGCACTGCCCAGGCCTGCCCATGACTTTTTCGACCGATTCCGCCGCCCCGCCCTTGATTATTTCCCTGCCGCGTCAGCCGATGACCGGCGCGCGCACGGCGCCATTTTTGCCGATGAGCCGCGCTGAAATGAAGCAGCTGGGCTGGGACGCCTGCGACATCATTCTGGTGACCGGCGACGGCTATATCGACCATCCCAGCTTTGGCATGGCGCTGATTGGCCGCCTGCTGGAAGCACAGGGCTTTCGGGTGGGCATCATCAGCCAGCCCGACTGGAAAAGCGCCGAGCCGTTTCGCGCGCTGGGTCGGCCCCGGCTGTTTTTTGGCGTCACCGCCGGCAATATGGATTCGATGATCAACCGCTACACCGCAGACCGCAAACCGCGCTCTGACGACGCCTACACCCCGCATGGCGAGGCCGGCAAGCGGCCGGATCGGGCCGTGGTGGTGTATGCGCAGCGCTGCCGCGAGGCGTTTCCGGGTGTAGACATCATGATTGGCGGCATTGAGGGCAGCTTGCGGCGGATTGCCCAGTACGACTACTGGAGCGACAAAGTGCGCCAATCGGTGCTGGCTTACGCCAAGGCGGATTTGCTGCTGTTTGGCAACGCCGAGCGCGCCTTGCTGGAAGTGGCGCACCGCGCCGCGCACGGCGAGCGCCTGGCGCAGATGCGTGATATTCGCGGCACAGCGTTTTTGACCAGCCAGGGCTGGCGGCCAGACGACAGCTGGCAGGAAATCGACTCGACCACGGTGGATGCGCCAGGCCGGGTGGACCCGCATCCCGACCCTTACGCCATGGAGCCGGTCAACCCGGCGCCCAGCGACCCCAGCGCGCCGCAACCGGTGCGATTGATTTCCGCCGCCGAGCGCGTGCGCCAGCGCAAGGCGCAGCGCGCCAAAACCGTGGTGCGTTTGCCGGCGTATGAAGCTGTGGCCTACGATCCAGTGCTGTACGCCCACGCCAGCCGCACCCTGCACCTGGAATCCAACCCCGGCAATGCCCGCGCGCTGGTGCAGGCGCATGGCGAGCGCGATGTGTGGATCAACCCGCCGCCGATTCCGCTGACCACGCCGGAGATGGACTACGTTTACGATTTGCACTACGCCCGCCAGCCGCACCCCAGCTATGGCAATGCCCGTTTTCCGGCCTGGGACATGATCCGTTTTTCGGTGAACATCATGCGCGGCTGCTTTGGCGGCTGTACCTTCTGCTCGATCACCGAGCACGAAGGCCGCATTATTCAAAGCCGTTCAGAAGAATCGATTTTGCAGGAAATCGAGCATATTCGCGACAAAACGCCGGGGTTTACCGGTCATATCACCGACCTGGGCGGGCCGACCGCCAATATGTATCGGCTGGCGTGCAAAGACCGCAATATTGAAGCCTCCTGTCGCCGCTTGTCCTGCGTGTATCCGGGCATTTGCGAAAACCTCAACACCGACCACAGCGATTTGATCCAGCTGTATCGCAAGGCGCGCGCCGTGCCGGGGGTGAAGCGCATCACCATTGGCTCGGGCGTGCGCTACGACCTGGCGGTGGAGTCGCCGGAATACATCCGCGAGCTGGCCACCCACCACGTCAGCGGCTATCTGAAAATCGCCCCGGAGCACACCGAAGACGGGCCTTTGTCCAAGATGATGAAGCCGGGCATTGGCAGTTACGAGCGCTTCAAGGCGCTGTTTGAGCGTTTCAGCCAGCAGGCCGGCAAGAAGCAGTATCTGATTCCCTACTTTATCGCCGCCCACCCCGGCACCAGCGACGAAGACATGCTCAACCTGGCGCTGTGGCTGAAGCACAACGGCTTCAAACCCGACCAGGTGCAGGCGTTCACCCCCACGCCGATGGCCTTGGCCACCACCATGTGGCACACCGGGCGCAATCCGCTGAAAAAACTGGCGCGCAGCTCTGAAAAAGTGGAAGTGATCAAGGATGCCTACCGGCGCAAACTGCACAAGGCGTTTTTGCGCTATCACGACGCCGAGAACTGGCCCTTGCTGCGCGAAGCGCTGGTGAAGATGGGCCGCGCCGACCTGATTGGCCATGGCCCGCAGCAGCTGATTCCGCCGGAAAGCGGCGCCGCGCGCCCTGGCGCGGCCAAATCGGTCCGCGCGCCGCACGGCAAACCGCTGGGCAAACGCCCGACTGTTGCAGGAAAGCCGCAGTCACGGCCGCCAGCAACGCAGAAAAAAACCGGCCGCCGTTAAGCCGGTCAGGCGCGCGTCAGCGCGTCTGCCGGCTTGGCTGAACCGCGCTTAAAAACGCTTGGCCAGCCGGGCGCTGTGGATGATGGTGCTGGCGATTTCTTCGATGGATTTGTGCGTGGTGCTGATAAACGTCACCCCCTGCTGGCGCATCATCGCCTCGGCTTCTTTCACCTCAAAGCGGCAATTGTCCAGCGAGGCGTAAGTGCTGTTTGGCCGGCGTTCCGAGCGGATTTGCACCAGGCGATCCGGGGTAATGGTCAGGCCAAACAATTTGTGACGATGCGGCAGCAGCAATTTGGGCAGAATCGGTTTGCCAAAGTCTTCCGGCGTCAGCGGATAATTGGCGGCGCGAATGCCGTATTGCAGCGCCAGATACAGGCAGGTCGGGGTTTTGCCCGAGCGCGACACCCCCACCAGAATGACATCGGCTTCGGCCAGATCACTGGGTTTTACGCCATCATCATGGTGTAGCGAAAAATTCACCGCGTCGATCCGATGATGATAGGTTTTCTCGTTGGTGATGCCGTGGGATTTGCCCGCCGTGCGCGAAGCCTGCTGGCCGAGTTCTTGTTCCAGCGTGCTGATGAACGAATCAAACAGATCAATCACCAGCGCGCAATCGTCCACCTCAATGGCCTTGCGCACGCCTGGGTCGATAATGGACAGAAACACCAGCGGGCGGTGATGGTCGCTCTGCGCGCGCTCGGCAATGCGTCGGCTGACCTCGCCGGCCTTGTCTGGCGTGTCGATGAACGGAATGGTTTCCCGCTTGAATTCCGCCGTCTCGAACTGGGTCAGCAGCGTGTGGCCCAAGGATTCGGCGGTGATGCCGGTGCGGTCGGAAACAAAGAAGGCTGAGCGGCGATGTGGCATGTGAACTCCGGCTAAATGGGCATTGCGCTTGATTATACCCGTGGGAACATGCACTTTCGCAGGGCAAATCCGGCTTTTGTGCAGTGCATTAAGGTTACGCAAAGTTTACGCTTTCGGATAGAATCCGGTTTTCGATAGCCCCCATCTAGCACAGGAAGTTCGTTACATGGCAGAGAATTACGTTGTCTGGTTCGACAAGCTGCGCATGACCGACGTGGAAACCGTCGGCGGCAAAAATGCGTCGCTGGGCGAAATGATTAGCCAGCTCGCCAGCTCCGGCGTGCGCGTGCCTGGCGGTTTCGCCACCACTGCGCAGGCTTACCGCGATTTTCTCGCTCACAACGGCCTGGCCGACCGCATCAACGCGATGCTCGCCAAGCTTGACGTGGACGATGTCGTCGAGCTCGCTCGCGTTGGCAAGGAAATCCGCCAACTGATCGTGGACACTCCGTTCCCGGCGCAGCTGGAAGCAGAAATCCGCACCGCTTACGACCAGATGGTCGCCGACTCCGGCGCTGCCATCTCGGTGGCCGTGCGTTCTTCCGCCACCGCAGAAGACTTGCCGGACGCTTCGTTCGCCGGTCAGCAAGAAACCTTCCTGAACATTCTCGGCTTCGAGAACGTGATGGCGGCCATCAAGCATGTGTTCGCCTCGCTGTACAACGACCGCGCCATTTCCTACCGCGTGCACAAGGGCTTTGCCCACGATGTGGTGGCCCTGTCCGCCGGCATCCAGCGCATGGTGCGCTCCGACTGTGGCGCCGCCGGTGTGATGTTCACCATCGACACCGAATCCGGCTTTAACGACGTGGTGTTCGTCACCGCCTCGTACGGCCTGGGCGAAACCGTGGTGCAAGGCGCCGTGAACCCGGATGAATTCTATGTGCACAAGCCGACCCTCAAGGCTGAGCGCCCGGCCATCCTGCGCAAGAACCTCGGCTCCAAGCTGATCAAGATGGAATTCACCGACACCCGCGAAGCCGGCCGTTCGGTGAAAACCCTGGATGTCGCCCCGGAACTGCGCACCCAGTTCTCCATCAACGACGCTGATGTCGAAGAACTCGCCCGTTTTGCCCTGATCATCGAAAAACACTACGACCGTCCGATGGACATCGAGTGGGGCAAGGACGGCGTGGACGGCAAGCTGTACATCCTGCAAGCTCGCCCGGAAACCGTGAAGTCGCAAGAATCCCGCGTGGACACCCTGCGCCGCTACCGCCTGAAGAACAAGAGCGCCGTGCTGGTGGAAGGTCGCGCCATTGGCCAGAAAGTGGGCCAGGGCGTGGTGCGCCTGATCAAGGACGCCTCCGAGATGGATCGCGTCAAGCCGGGCGATGTGCTGGTCACCGACATGACCGACCCCGACTGGGAGCCGGTGATGAAGCGCGCCGCCGCCATCGTCACCAACCGTGGCGGTCGCACCTGCCACGCCGCCATCATCGCCCGCGAACTGGGCATCCCGGCTGTGGTCGGCTGCGGCAACGCCACCGACGTGCTGAAGGATGGCATGCAAGTCACCGTGTCGTGCTCGGAAGGCGACACCGGCAACATCTATGACGGCCTGCTGGAAGTCGAAATCATCGACCTGGCGCTGGATCAAATGCCGGATTCCCCGGTCAAGATCATGATGAACGTCGGCAACCCTGAGCTGGCCTTCGACTTCTGCCAGCTGCCCAACGAAGGCGTGGGCCTGGCGCGCATGGAGTTCGTCATCAACCGTCAGATCGGCATCCACCCGAAAGCCCTGCTGGAGCTGGACAGCCTGTCGCCGGAACTGCAAGCCGACATCCGCAGCCGCATCGCCGGCTACGCCAGCCCGGTGGACTTCTACGTGGACAAGATCGCCGAAGGCGTGGCCACCCTGGCTGCGGCGTTCTACCCGAAAAAGGTCATCGTGCGCATGTCCGACTTCAAGTCGAACGAGTACGCCAACCTGGTCGGCGGTTCGCTGTACGAGCCGCATGAAGAAAACCCGATGATCGGCTTCCGTGGCGCCGCCCGCTACATCGCCCCGGAATTCCGCGACTGCTTCGAGCTCGAATGCCGCGCCATCCGCAAGGTGCGCGACGTGATGGGCCTGACCAATGTCGAAGTGATGATCCCGTTCGTGCGCACCCTCAAGGAAGCCGAATCGGTGGTGCAGATCCTCAAGGACTTCGGCCTGGAGCGCGGCAAGAACGGCCTGCGCCTGATCATGATGTGCGAACTGCCGACCAACGCCGTGCTGGCCGAACAGTTCCTGGAGCACTTCGATGGCTTCTCCATCGGCTCCAACGACATGACCCAGCTGACCCTGGGCGTGGACCGCGACTCCGGCGGCCCGATTGCCCCGACCTTCGACGAGCGCGACCCGGCGGTGAAAGCCATGCTGCACATGGCCATCAACGCCTGCCGCCGCCTGAACAAGTATGTCGGCATCTGCGGCCAAGGCCCGTCCGATCACCCGGACTTCGCCAAGTGGCTGGTGGAAGAGGGCATCGAGACCATCTCGCTGAACCCGGACACCGTGGTGGAAACCTGGTTGTACCTGGCCAAGGAAGTGCAGAAGTAAGCACTTGCCGAGCGCAACAAAAAACCCCCAGCGATGGGGGTTTTTTGCGTATGGCCGCGCACTTTTTGCTATGGTGGCGGTCTGCTGGCCAGCGCACGCGCCTGGCCGCGTCGCCAACTTGACCCCTGTTGACCGATTTGCCATGACGCCCACCCCTCTTCGCCTGGCCGCCCGTGACGCGCTGGCGCTGACCGAACTGCCCGCCAAACTCAGCGCCGTCGCCGCGCTGGACCTTGCCGCACCCTGCGGCGCCGAGCTTGCCCTCACCCCGCCGACGCCGCTGCCCGGCCGCCCGGCCCGACCAGAGCTGATCCCGCCCAGCCAACTGGCCCAGCGCGGCCTGGGCACGCGGGAAGGCCGCGCCGCGCTGATCCACGCGCTGGCGCATATCGAACTCAACGCCATTGACCTGGCGCTGGACATCGTCTGGCGCTTTGCCGGCCTGCCTGACGCCTTTTACCGCGACTGGCTGGGCGTGGCGCAGGAAGAAGCCGAGCATTTTCAGCTGCTGAACGCCCACCTGAACACCCTGGGCCACCAGTACGGGGATTTTCCGGCTCACAACGGCCTGTGGGACATGGCCGAGCGCACCGCCGACGACCTGCTGGCGCGGCTGGCGCTGGTGCCGCGCACGCTGGAAGCGCGCGGGCTGGACGTCTCGCCCGGCATTCAGGCCAAGCTGCGCCAGGTGGGCGACCTGGACGCGGTGGCGATTCTGGATGTGATTCTGCGCGATGAAATCGGCCATGTGGCGCTGGGCGTGCGCTGGTTTGCCGAGTTTTGCGCCGCGCGCGGCCTGGAGCCCGTGGCCCACGCCGAAGCGCTGCGCCTGGCCTACCGCGCGCCGCGCCCGCGCGGGCCGTTCAACCTGGCTGCCCGCCGCCAGGCTGGCTTTGCCGACGCCGAACTGGCGGCGCTGGACGCGCGGTGAGTCTCGCCTTCGCCGCCCCGCCAACGCTGCGTCTGAGCGCCGACGGCGAGGTGCAACTGGCCGGCCGTTGGACGTTTGCCGGTCTGCGCGACCACGCCGGGCTGCGTGCCGCCGTGCGCGCGCAGTTGCCACAGGCGCGCTGGGACGTCAGCCATGCCGAGCTGGACGCGGTGGGCGCGCTGTGGCTGTGGCAGGACTGGCAAGGCCAGCTGCCCGCCGCGCTGCGCGCCACCGAGGCCCAGCGCACGCTGTGGCGCGACCTGGCCGCCGCCCAAGCGCCTGCGCCGACGCCCATCCGCCGCGATGCGCTGGCGCCGCTGCGCGCCGTGGGGCGCGGCGCATTGGCCTTGCTGACGCAGGCGCAACTGGTGTGCATGCTGTGGGGGCGGCTGCTGCTGGCCAGCCTGCACCTGCTGCGCCATCCATCGGCGCTGCCGGCGCGCGAGCTGTCGGCCAATATTTACCACGCCGGGGTGTCTGCGCTGGGCATCACCGCGCTGGTCGGCCTCTTGATTGGCGTGGTGCTGTCTTATTTGTCCTCGCAGCAGCTGGCGCGCTACGGCGCCAATGTGCTGATTGTCGATTTGCTCGGCATCAGCATTCTGCGCGAGCTGGGCCCGCTGCTGGCGGCGATTCTGGTGGCCGGGCGCTCGGGCTCGGCGATGACCGCGCAACTGGGCACGATGAAGCTGAATCAAGAGCTCGACGCGCTGGCCGCCATGGGCTTGTCCGCCACCTTGCGCCTGGCCTGGCCAAAAACCGTTGCCCTGCTGTTGGTGCTGCCCTTGCTGGCGGTGTGGACCAGCGCGCTGGCGCTGGTCGGCGGCATGCTGGCGGCGCATTGGGAGCTGGGCTTGTCGTTTGGTCAGTTTCTCGATCGTTTTCCGCGCGTGGTCAAGCTGGTGCATTTGTGGATTGGCCTGGGCAAATCGGCGGCGTTTGGCTTGCTGATTGGCCTGATTGGCTGCCACTTTGGCCTGACCGCGCCGCCATCCAGCGAAGGCCTGGGCCGCGCCACCACCCGCGCCGTGGTGGCGGCCATCACCCTGGTGATTGTCGCCGACGCGCTGTTTGCCGTGCTGTTTTCCATCACCCTGAGGCCACGGCCATGAGCGCGCCGGCCGTGCGGCTGCGCGGGGTGAGCACCCGTTTTGGCGAACGGGTGATTCACCATCAGCTTGATCTGGACGTGCAGCAAGGCGAAGTGCTGGCGCTAGTCGGCGCCTCTGGCTGCGGCAAAACCACCTTGCTGCGCCATATGATCGGCCTCACCCAGCCAGCGGCCGGCGTGGTGGAGGTGCTGGGCGTGCGGGTGAGCCCTGAGCAGTTTCTTGCCCAGCGCGGCCTGCGCCAGCGCTGTGGCGTGCTGTTTCAGAGCGGCGCGCTGTTTTCGGCGCTGAGCGTGCTGGAGAACGTCGCCCTGCCCTTGTTGGAGCGTGGCGGCCTTGGCCGCGCCGACGCCGCCCACATTGCCCGCTGCAAGCTGGCGCAGGTGGGCCTGGCGGCGGAGGATGGCGACAAACTGCCGGCGCAATTGTCCGGCGGCATGATCAAGCGCGCCGCGCTGGCCCGCGCCCTGGCGCTGGACCCGGAATTATTATTTTTGGACGAACCCACCGCCGGGCTGGACCCGCTTGGCGCGCAGGCCTTTGTGGCGCTGATTGCCGAGCTGCGAGCGCTGCATGGGCTGACGGCGGTGATGGTCACCCACGAGCTGGAGCGCGTGGCGCCGCTCTTGGACCGCGTGGCGGTGCTGGCTGACCGCCGCGTGGTGGCCATCGGCCCGCTGGCGGCCGTGCGCCGCGCCGATCACCCTTTTATTCAGGCGTATTTCGCCGCGCATGACCCGCAAGGGGAGAACCATGGAAAGTAAGGCCTTTGCCCTGTGGACCGGCCTGTTTGTCATCGCCCTGCTGGCCGCGCTGGCGGCGGTGGTGATCTGGATGAGCGGCGTGCGCCAGGGCGAGCGGGTGGAATACACCCTGCTCTCGCGCCAGTCGGTCAGCGGCTTGAACCGCGAAGCGGCGGTGCAGTATCGCGGCATCCCGGTGGGCAAGGTGGTCGAGCTGGGCATCGACCCGGCCGACCCCAAGCAAGTGCGCGTGCGCGTGGCGGTGGACAGCACGGTGCGGCTCAGCGCCCAGGCGTGGGCGCGGCTGGGCACGCAAGGGCTGACCGGGCTGACCTTTGTCGAGCTGCACGACGACGGCGGCCCGCCCTGGCGCGACCCGGCCGGCGCGCCGCTGCCGATGCGGCCATCGCTGTGGCAAGACACCACCAGCAAGCTGCCGGCGGCATTGGGCGAGGCGCGCCAACTGGGTGAGCGCTTGAATCTCTTGCTGGACGACGCCAACCGCCGCGAGCTGGCCAGCCTGCTGGCCAATCTGAACCGCTTTTCGGCGCAGCTGCCGGCGCTGGGCGAGCAATCCACCGCCACCCTGGCCAGCGCCCGCCAACTGGCCGACGAATTGCGCCAGCTGTCGCAAGGCCTGCGCGCCGTGCTGGCCCAGGCCGGCCCCGCCGTCGGCCAGGCCAGCGCCCGCCTGAACCAGGACACCTTGCCCCGGCTGGATCAACTGGCCAGCCAGGCCGAGCACACCGCCCAGGCGCTGGATGGCTTGATCGACAGCCACACTCGTCGCCCGCAACAATTATTGCTGGGCGCGCCGATGGATCCCCCCGGCCCCGGAGAGGCCGGCTTTGCCGGAGCCGCACGATGAAGCCCGTGATTGTCCGCCTGTTGCCCTGCCTGGCCGCGCTGGCGCTGGCCGCCTGCGCCAGCGCCCCGCTGGCGGAAACCCGCTACCGCCTGCCCGAACCCGCCCCGCTGAGCGCCGCCCAGCCGGCCATGCCGGCGCTGGCGGTCACCGTCGAGCAAGCCGCCTGGCTGAACGGCCTGGCCATGCACTACCAACTGGACGCCCAGCGCCCGCAGCTGGCGCGCTACCGCGACAGCCTGTGGGCCGACCGCCCGGCCGCGCTGCTGGCCGCCCGTCTGCGCCAACGTCTGTCCACCATCCCGGTGGCCGCCGGCGCGCCCTGGTCGCTGCGCCTGTATCTGGACCGCTTCGAACAGGTTTACCAGCCCGATCTGCACAGCCAGGGCGAAGCGCGCTGGCAGGCGGAACTGCGTGACAGTCACGGCGCCTTGCGCGCCCGCCACACCTTCAGCGCCAGCGCCCCGGCCAGCCAGGCGCACGCCGAAGCCGGCGCGCGCGCGCTGGGCGCCGCCAGTGACGCGCTGATTGAAGACACCTTGCGCTGGGCGCGCGAGGGGGGCGTGAGGTAAAGACCTGATGGTGGATTCGCGCCTGCGCTCATCCGCCAAAAAACCGCCCGCTGACGCCCTTTGCCCTGCCCCGTCTGTCTTATTGGCGAGAAATGTGCCAGAATTCAGGCCATTGGATATTGAGCAGGTTGCATCATGTTAGACCGGGACGGTTACCGCCCCAACGTCGGAATCATCCTCTGCAACGCCCGCAATGAAGTGTTCTGGGGTAAGCGGGTGCGCGAGCACTCGTGGCAGTTTCCGCAAGGGGGCATCAAGCCGGGCGAAAGCCCGGAGGCGGCCATGTACCGCGAACTCATGGAAGAAGTCGGCCTGTCGCCGCACCACGTCAAGATTCTGGGGCGCACCCGCGACTGGCTGCGCTACGACGTGCCCACGCACTGGATTCGCCGTGAGTGGCGCGGCAGCTATCGCGGCCAGAAGCAAATCTGGTTTTTGTTGCGGCTGACCGGCCGCGACAACGACGTGTGCCTGCGCGCCACCAATCACCCCGAGTTCGACGCCTGGCGCTGGAACACCTATTGGGCGCCGGTGGACGCGGTGATTGAATTCAAGCGCGACGTTTACGAGCGCGCGCTGGGCGAGCTGGCCAAGTTTTTGAAAGGGCTGGACCCGCGCCAGGGTTTGGCTCCGCCGTCCCTGCCCGAGGCCCCGCCCGCTGCGGCGCGCCGCTGACGCCCCATCCGCATCCCGCCTGTCGGCGGGATATTTGTTTTTTGCCGCCGCCCAGACGCGGCGGCGCAGTCTTCACTGAATGCCACCGATGAGCAAATCCTACGACGAATCTTCCGTGCGCGTGCTCAAGGGCCTGGAGCCGGTCAAGGAACGGCCGGGCATGTACACCCGCACCACCGACCCCACCCACATCTGCCAGGAAGTCATCGACAACGCCGCCGACGAAGCGCTGGGCGGCTTTGCCCGCAAAATCGCCGTCACCCTGCACCTGGACGGCTCGCTGAGCGTGGAGGACGACGGCCGGGGGATTCCGGTTGGCCTGCACCCGGACGAAGGCGTGCCAGTGGTCGAGCTGGTGTTCACCCGCCTGCACGCTGGCGGCAAGTTCAATAAAAAAGACGGCGGCGCGTATGCGTTTTCTGGCGGCCTGCACGGCGTGGGCGTGTCGGTGACCAATGCGCTGTCCACCCGGCTGGAAGTGGAAGTCAAACGCGAAAGCGCGGTCTGGCAGCTGGCGTTTTCTGGCGGCGAGGTGATCGAGCCCCTGCGCAAGCTGGGCGATTGCCCGCCGCGCACCAGCGGCACCCGCGTGCGCGTGTGGCCGGACGCGCGCTATTTTGAAAGCCCGCGTTATTCCATGGCCGAGCTGGAGCGCCTGCTGCGCGCCAAGGCGGTGCTGCTGCCCGGCGTGGCGGTGACCCTCACCCTGGAAAAAGCCGACGGCCAGCACGAGGTGCGCAGCTGGCGCTACCCGGACGGCCTGAAAAGCTACCTGGTTGAACTGTATGGCGACGACGAACCTGTCGCCCCGGCTTTTGCCGGCGAGAATTACATTGGCGCCGAGCACGAGCAATTCTCCCCCGGCGAAGGCGCGGCCTGGGCGCTGGCCTGGTTTGAGCACAACGGCGGCGGCGAAAGCTATGTCAACCTGATCCCCACCGCCAGCGGCGGCACCCACGAAGCCGGCCTGCGCACCGGGGTGTTCGAGGCGGTGAAAAGCTTTGTCGATCACCACAATCTGCTGCCGCGCGGCGTCAAACTGCAAGCCGAAGACGTGTGGGGCCGGGTGCGCTTTGTGCTGTCGGCGCGCGTGCTCGACCCGCAGTTTCAGGGCCAGACCAAAGAAAAACTCAACAACCGCGACGCGCTGAAACTGGTGGCCAGCCTGGTGCGCGACCCGCTGGAAATCTGGCTGAACGCCCATGTGGACCACGCGCGCAAAATCGCCGAACTGGCCATCCGCCAGGCGCAAAGCCGGCTGAAGTCGGTGAAAAAAGTCGAAAAGAAAAAAGGCTCCGGCGTGGCGGTGCTGCCCGGCAAGCTGACCGACTGCGAAAGCGAAGACATCCAGCGCAACGAGCTGTTTCTGGTGGAAGGCGATTCGGCCGGCGGCTCGGCCAAACTGGCCCGCGACAAGGAATACCAGGCCATTCTGCCGCTGCGCGGCAAGGTGCTCAACAGCTGGGAAACCGACCGCGACCAATTGTTCTCGAATGCCGAAATCCACGACATCGCCGTCGCCATCGGCGTAGACCCGCACGGCGCCGACGACAGCCCGGATCTGTCTGGCCTGCGCTACGGCAAAATCGCCATCCTGTCTGACGCCGACGTGGACGGCTCGCACATCCAGGTGCTGCTGCTGACGCTGTTCTATCGCCACTTTCCGGCGCTGATCCGCGCCGGCCACATCTACGTGGCCAAGCCGCCGCTGTACCGCGTGGACGTGCCCGGCCAAGGCAAAACCCGCCCGCCGCGCAAATTTTACGCGCTGGACGACGCCGAGCTGGACAGCATGCTGGAGCGACTGCGCAGCGAACATGTGCGCGAAGGCAGCTGGAGCATCGGCCGCTTCAAAGGCCTGGGCGAAATGAACCCCGAGCAACTGAAAGACACCACCATGCACCCCGACACCCGCCGGCTCAGCCGCGTGGTGCTGCCGCCGGTTGGCACGGCCGACGCCACCTTCACCATGCTGATGGGCAAAGGCGAAGCCGCCAGCCGCCGGGCGTGGATGGAAGAAAAAGGCAATCTGGTGGAGGCGGATGTGTAGGCGCAGCCTGCCGCCCCAAACGCCCAAAATCAAAGCCCCCGTCAGCATTCACTGACGGGGGCTTTTTTGCGCGTAGATTTTCACCGCCTATCAGCACTGCGATTCTGGCCAGGTGGGGGCCGACAGTAGACAGCACAAGCAGTACGGCAAGCTCACACCACAACGCCAGGGGAGCGCCGCGCTTACCCCCGCAGCGCCTCCAGCACCGCCTCCACCCCATCCACCAGTGCGGCGATCGCCGTTTCCGGCGTGTCCGGGCACACCAGCATCATGTTGTGGAATGGGGTGATCAGCACGCCCTGATTGAGCAGGCTCAGGTGTATCAAGCGCTCCAGCGCGTGGTCCATGGCTGCTTCCGCCTCGGCGCCAGTGCGCGGCGGGGTGGGGCAAAACTGAAATTCGCAGCGCGCGCCGATTTGGGTGACGCACCAGGGCAGGCGATGGCGGGCAA
>ERZ650300.1464-NODE-1464-length-13355-cov-8.348496_pt1 | contig 13355 bp, 7 predicted proteins | sample MGYA00376236_ERZ650300 | MGnify/ENA primary metagenome ERZ650300 (study PRJEB26733, sample SAMN07839303) | wastewater metagenome | biome: urban; feature: wastewater treatment plant; material: waste water | place: USA: North Carolina | collected 2016-04-28 ... | reverse complement strand
ATAATCCAACTCATAGTAATATGCTCTCTGGTACGAGTATGTTGTAAGCCATGATAAGTACCAGCATGATGAGCAGCAGGATGAAGGAGATGTTGGTAAACTTACCTCTGGTGAATGTGATGAAATGGGCGATAAGCGGTGCTGTATTCACAATCAGGATGCCGCCCAGTTCCTGTATATGTTGAGGCTGGAGGACGATGAAGATGATGCAGGCAACCGATATCATGATAAACGTTTCGTAGATCATGCGGGTTCGTATCTTATCGCCGTAGCTGGTGCGTATGAAGTGGATGGAACCGATGATGGTGAGCAGGGTAACGAAACTCAGGTTCAGTACCTGATGGTCGGTAACCTGCGAATAATCAAAGAGTTCGCTGTAGTTGATGAATTCGCAGAAGTGGTCAGCCAGCCCCTGTATGTTGTCGGTATAGAAGAAATAACCGGCTGCAAACCAATAGGGCACGATGAGACCTACTAGTGTTGCAAAGAATGTCTTTACGCTAAACGAGAGGGTAAACACCATCATCATGATCCACAGTATAGGCATGAAATAGCCTATCTGCACGAAAATCATCGATGCCAGACCGATGCAGGCAAAGGCGTAGAAAGTCCAGCCTGTTGAGCGTTTATCCTGATAGCAATTCCAGATAATGAGATAAAAGGCGATGAAACACATCGTCACAATACTGCTTTTTAAAGAGAGGTGGGGGAGTCCTGCCATCGTCATTAATGCCAGAAAACTGCAGGATACCATTCGGCTGTAGGTACGCATCAGGGCATTACGGTTGTTCAGTTCCACCATCAGCAGGGTAGACATGGCTGTAAAAGCAAATTCTACCCAGATATTGGATACCAATAAACCTACTGCAACCCAAACCAGCGTGGCAAGGGTTGCAGTAATAGGTAAAGAGTAGCGGCTAGCCGCTACTTTATTTTGAAAAGTTTTCTTTCTTAACATCTAATTCAACATTAAAAAACTAAAGGTCCTGTCCGATATCAGAACGGAAGTACTTGTCGGTGAACTGGATCTTCTGTGCCTCAGCAAAGCTCTTCTTCAAGGCTTCTTCCTTGTCCTTGCCGTAGCTGCTTACGCAGATGACACGACCACCGTTGGTTACTACCTGACCATCCTTCATGGCTGTACCGGAGTGGAATACTACCGAACCTTCTACATCGTCGATGCCCTGGATAGGATAACCCTTCTTGTAAGCCTCAGGATAACCGCCGCTTACGAGCATCACGCAGACTGCTGCACGCTCATCAAACTCGATGCTGCGCTTGTCCAAATCGCCTGCTGCTACACCTTCGAAGAGATCCACGATGTCGCTCTTCAGACGGAGCATCACGCTCTCTGTCTCAGGGTCACCCATACGGCAGTTGTACTCGATGACCATAGGCTCGCCTTCAACGTTGATCAGACCGAAGAAGATGAATCCCTTATAGTCGATGTTCTCCTCAGCAAGTCCCTCTACGGTAGGACGGATGATGCGCTCGTCAACCTTCTGCATCCACTCCTTGGTAGCGAATGGTACAGGGGTAACGCTACCCATACCGCCGGTGTTCAGACCGGTATCGTGCTCGCCGATGCGCTTGTAATCCTTAGCCTCAGGCAGAATCTTGTAGTTCTTGCCGTCGGTCAATACGAATACAGAGCACTCAATGCCGCTGAGGAATTCCTCGATGACTACGCGTGCAGAAGCGTTGCCGAACATACCGCCGAGCATCTCCTTGAACTCCTTCTTAGCCTCTTCCAGGGTAGGGAGGATGAGAACGCCCTTACCGGCGCACAAACCGTCAGCCTTCAATACATAAGGAGCCTTCAGTGTCTCCAGGAATTTCAAGCCTTCCTCTACGTGCTCGCCGTCGAAAGTCTCATACTGGGCAGTAGGGATGTTGTGGCGCTTCATGAACTTCTTGGCGAAGTCCTTGCTGCCTTCCAATACGGCGCCAGCCTTTGATGGACCGATGACAGGGATGTTCTGGGTGCGAGGATCGTTCTTGAAGTCATCGTAAACACCCTTTACCAATGGGTCTTCCGGACCAACTACCACCATATCAACGCCATTTTCTACTGTGAAGTTCTTGAGCGCCTCAAAGTCGTCTGCCTTGATATCTACGTTCTCGCCGACATTCTGTGTACCGGCATTACCAGGAGCGATGAAGAGTTTCTCACACTTCTCGCTCTGAGCGATTTTCCATGCTAAGGCGTGCTCGCGGCCACCGCCTCCTAACAATAAAATTTTCATTTGCTGTAAGTTATTGTTTGTTATTTGATGTAGAAGTAAACTCCCCTTTTTCGGGGGATGTTTACTCCTAGATATTTACTTGAGATAATCGAAGAAATAATTGCTGATGCGCTCATGCAGATGAGTGCTCTGATGACCTCTCATGTTGTGAGGCTCGCCAGGATAGACGAAGAAGTCTGGCTGGGTGCCTGCTGCGATGCAAGCCTTGAGGAAGGTGAGGCAGTGCTGTGGCACTACGGTCACATCGTTCAAGCCCTGGATAATCTGCAGCTTACCCTTCAGGTTCTTAGCCTGATAGAGCAGGGATGTCTTCTTGTAACCCTCTGGGTTGGTCTGTGGGGTGTCCATATAGCGCTCGCCATACATCACCTCGTACCAGTGCCAGTCGATTACCGGACCGCCTGCTACGCCTACCTTGAACACATCAGGGTGGTTGGTCATCAGCGAGATGGTCATGAATCCGCCGAAGCTCCAGCCGTGAACGCCAATCTTGTCAGCATCTACGTAAGGAAGCGTCTTCAGATATTCCACACCCTTCATCTGGTCTTGCATCTCAATCTGTCCGAGCTGGCGGAAGGTAGCCTGCTCGAAAGCCTTGCCACGGTTCTCGCTTCCACGGTTGTCGAGGATGAAGAGCAGATAGCCCTTTTCTGCCATGTAGGTTTCCCAACCACGGCTAGAGTAGTTCCAGCGGGCATCTACGTTGTGGGCATGAGGTCCACCATATACATATATAATGGTAGGATACTTCTTGTTTGGATCGAAGTTTACCGGTTTCACCATTCTCCAGTAGAGGTCTGTTTCGCCATCGGCAGCCTTGATGGTACCGCAGCTGTACTCAGGCACATTGTAGCCCTTCCAAGGGTTCTCGGCAGTGAAGTAAGCGGTGCGCTTGCCGTTCTCGGTATTCACGAGGGCAATCTTGCGAGGCACGGTAGGAGTAGAGTAGTTGTCGAAGACATACTGTCCGTTCTCGCTCAAAGTGGCGCTGTGCCATCCCTTGCCGCAATCATCTACCAGCGTACGCTTGCCGGTTTTTGTATCTACGGCAAAGATGTTTCTCTGGATAGGCGATTTCTCGTTGGATGCGATGATGATACTCTTGCGCTTGGTGTTGAAGCCGAGTACTTCCATCACTTCCCATTTGCCGGAAGTCAACTGCTTGATTTCGAGCGATTCTGTGTTGCTTGCCATGCGGCTTCCGTGCTTGCCCAGGGTGCAGAGGTAGAGGTGGTTGTAGCCATCCTTGCGGCTCTGCATGATAAAGCTGTTGCTGTCCCAAGGCAGGAACTGGATAGGGTGGCAAGGCTCCACGTATTTCTCGTCGGTCTCGCGATAGAGTTCGCCTGTCTTCTCGCCGGTTTCTGCATTGTAGGCAGTCAGACGGCAGTCGTTCTGGTCGCGGTTCAGTTCGAACATATAGATGGTCTTGCTGTCCGGACTCCATGCGATGTTGGTAAAATAGCGGTCGGTTGGATCGCCAGCCTTCAGATAGACGGTCTTGCCGGTCATGCAGTCGAACACGCCTACGGTTACCTTGTGTGATGTCTCGCCAGTCATCGGATACTTGTCTGGTGCAGGAGTAGCAATGCAACTCTGTGTTTCAGGATGATTGAAACCGATTTCCGGGATGTCGACCTGCGGATAGTCGGTTACCATACTCTGGTCCATGCGATAGAAGGCGAGCAGTTCGCCGTTCGGACTCCAGAAGGTTCCCTTGCTGATACCGAACTCATCGCGGTGAACACTCTGTCCATAAACAATTTCGCGGCTTCCGTCCTTTGAGAGCTGGAAATCGTGAGATTTCTTCTCTTTTGTCAGGGCGTTGCTGGTTACATCGAAGGTACGCACATAGAGGTTGCTGCCCTTCAGATAGGCGAAGGCGTTCTGCTGGGCATTAGCCTCCAGGAGGTTCTCGCCGTCAGCAAAATCCATCTCGCTCAGCAGCTTATGCTTCTTGAAGTCGATGGTGTAGGTCTTGCTGCCGTTGCTTACCATCACGATGCTCTTGCCTGCAAAAGGGAAGAGAGCATTGTAGAGGGCTCTTACCTTGATGTCCTTGGTAGGAGCAATCCACTGGTTGATGTCATTGATGCCGAAGAGTCTGGTCTCCTTGCCTGTCGTCTTGTTGACGAGATAGCAGGCATCCACATCCTGGCGAACGAGTTCATTGCCCCACCAGGTGCACCAGCGGTTCTTAGCTACCATGTTACGATAGTTGTTGCCGCCGAAGTTCAGGTCTTCCAATGTAAAGGTTTTCTCGCCTTTCTGAGCAGGAACCACGCCCTGAGCCTGTAAGTCGGTTGCATTCATAGCCATCATAATCATAGCAGCAAAAGATAATTTATAAATTGAATTCTTCAGATTCATTATATTCTTTACTTTATCGGGTTTAACACCCATGCGTCGTGAAACACGACGTATGGGTCGATATGTCTTTAATCCTCGTCGTCGAAGTCAACGCTGAAGTTCTTCTTGCCTCCGCGCTTGCCTCCGAAATCACGGCCACCACGTTTGTCGCCCTTGAAGCCACCACGCTTGTCGCCTTTCTCGAAACGCTTTCCGTCGCGCTTGCCACCGAAGTCACGGCCACCCTTGCGGTCGCCCTTGAAGCTGCGGCTTCCACGCTTGTCATCGTCGTCATCATTGCGTCGACCGCCACCGATACGTGAACGGCCGCCCTTATGGAACTCAGCACGCTTCTTCTCGAAGTCTTCCAGACGGTGAGTATGGAACTTGAAAGAACGGATATCGTCCTCCTCGTTTTCAGTCTCCTCGCTTACACGCTTCTTGAATTCACGCTCCTTCTTGAAACGGTGCTTCTGAGCCATCTCGCTCTTCTCGCGCTCAGTCTTCACAATACCGCCTTCAGAACGGAAGTCCTTCATCTTGCCGTCGAACATCACATACTTGCGGAATTCGCACTCCAAGCTTCCGTTGAATACAGGAATCTTGATAGATGGTTTCAGACCAATCTGCTCGAAGCACTCCTCGCGGTAGCTCAATACCCAAGCCTCGTTGCCGGCAAAAGCCTTCTTGAAGCGCTCACCTATCATCTTGTAGGTGTTCAGGAGGTTAGGGGTAGAGATGCGCTCACCGTATGGAGGGTTCATCACGATGATGCTCTTCTCTGCTGGCTGGGTGAAGTCCTTGAAATCAGCCTGTGAGATGGTGATGTCCTTGCTGAGACCGGCAGCACGAACGTTGAGATTAGCTGTATTGACAGCCTTCATGTCAACATCGTAACCATAGATATGGTGCTCGAACTCGCGCTCCTGAGAGTCGTCGTTATAAATCGTATCGAAGAGATCCTGGTCGAAATCGTTCCACTTCTCGAAGGCAAACTCCTTGCGGAATACACCTGGAGAGATGTTGCGGGCGATGAGGGCAGCTTCGATGGCGATGGTACCTGAACCACACATCGGGTCGATGAAATCGCATTCGCCCTTCCAGCCGGTCATCAGAATCATACCTGCAGCGAGAACCTCGTTCAGAGGAGCCTCTACCTGCTCCTGGCGGTAGCCACGGCGGTGCAGACTCTCACCACTCGAATCGAGACTCAAGGTGGCATTGTCTTCTGCAATGTGGATGTTGAGGCGGATATCCGGGTTAGATACGCTGATATTTGGACGTGTACCCTGCTTCTCGCGGAACCAGTCAACAATCGCATCCTTTACCTTGTAGGTTACGAAGCGTGAGTTGCGGAACTCCTCTGAGTAGACTACTGAGTCAACAGAGAAAGTCTTCTTCACGTCTAAGATGTCATCCCACTTGATCTTCTGGATCTGATCATACACCTCTTCAGCGCTTCTAGCCTTGAAGTGCTTGATAGGCTTTAAGATACGGATGGCTGTGTGCAACTGGAAGTTAGCACGATACATCATTTCCTTGTCGCCTGTGAAAGACACCATGCGGCGACCGATCTGTACATTATTGGCACCCAACTGGGTGAGCTCTTCAGCCAAGACAGGCTCGAGGCCCATGAAGGTCTTGGCAATGAGTTCAAATTCCTGTTCCATTATTGAATTCTATATCTAATAAACTTTGTTTTTCTTTTTTATATTTCTTTGTTTTCGGTTTCATATCCTTGGTAACCCATACGTTGGCTCCCACTACGCAGCCTTCTCCGATGGTGATGCGACCGAGGATGGTGGCATTGGCGTAGACGATGACATCATTTTCGAGGATAGGGTGGCGAGGGATTCCCTTGATAGGATTGCCGTCCTTATCGAGAGGGAAACTCTTGGCTCCGAGGGTTACACCCTGGTAGAGTTTCACATTGTCGCCGATGATGCAGGTAGCTCCAATCACCACACCCGTACCGTGGTCGATGGTGAAGTGCTTGCCGATGGTAGCCTCCGGGTTAATATCAATACCGGTTTCCGAATGCGCCAGTTCGGTCATCATTCTCGGAATGAGCGGCACTCCCAGTTCGTGCAGCACGTGAGCGATGCGGTAGTTGGTAATCGCCTTGATGACCGGGTAGCAGGAGATGATTTCTCCGTGGCTCATGGCAGCCGGGTCGCCCTCGTAGGCAGCCTCTACATCGGTAGCCAGAATCTTGCGCAGTCTCGGGAATTCCATGATTGCCTTGGCTGCAATCACGCCTGCCTTGGCACGCTGGTGCTGCAGTTCAGCCTGGGTTTCCGTTTCGCAGTCGTTGGCGAAGCAGAGACCGGCGAGAATCTGCTCTGACAGCATCTCATAGAGTTTCTCTACTCTTACTCCAATATGATATTTGATGGTTGAGATATTTACCGAAGAATTGCCGAAATATCCCGGAAAGAGGATAGAACGGGACAAACTGATGATTTCTTCGAGCGCCTTGCCCGAAGGAAGTGGATTCCCGTCTCGATGCTGATGGAAGAGACCCTTCAAAGATTCGGCGCTCGAAAGCTCCTCGATGGTCTCTGTCAGCTGATGAGTTAATGTATCTTTACTCATTTTCTTAATGTCTCAATAAAATTTGAGTGCAAAGATACGATTATTTTCTTGAATGACAAAGAAATAGCTACGGTTTTTTGTATTTTTTAGAGTGATTTTTTGAGGGATGAAAGACGGAAAGACCCATATACGGTGTTTTACCGTACATGGGTCTGGCTTGTCTTATTTTGCGATGCTGTCCAGGAAGAGGAGCAGTCGGTTGGTGACGTTTACCTCTGAAACACCGGAATCGAAGTCGAGCGATACGAGGTTGAGCATTGGGAAACGGTCGTGGAGACGTTTCTCGATGCCCTTGGAAATCACGTGGTTAGCGATGCAACCGAAAGGCTGGAGCGAGATGATGTTGTTCACGCCATCACGGATGTAACCTACGATGTCGGCAGGCAGAAGCCAGCCTTCGCCAAACTGGGCTGCGAGCGAAACCAGTCCCTGTACGTCCTTCGCATCATCATAGATATTGGTGAACGGACGGAAGTAGCGGAACTTGCCGGCTGCCTTGTTTACCTGGCGCAATCTTCTGCCTATCAGCGCCTGATAAGCGCCCTTGATGATGAAATCGGGCACTTTGGTGCAACTCAGCCGCATGTGTTTCTGTATCTCCACGTTCACAAATTCCTGCAGGAAGAAAGGGGCAAGCAGAGGCGGAACCACCTCAATGCCGCGCGAGATGATGTTCTGCTCCAGGAACTGGTGGGCGAAAGGATTGAACTTCAGGAAGATTTCGCCTACGATTCCTACCTTCGGCAGTTCTCTGTCGAGGGTCATCTGGTTGAATTCTTCGGCTGCCTGTTCCAGGAGTCGGATGAGTCCTTTGGCTGAATTCTGGGCGATAGGTCCGTCTATCAGCTGCATGTATTTATCGCGCAACTCTCTGGCAATGCCCGGTTTACGCTCTCTTACGATGCAGGCGTTGTACATCTCGTTGATTGCATCGCCATAGAAAATGGCGGTAACGATAATCTGACTGTATTTCAGCCAAGGCACATTGAAGCCGTCCTGCTCGTTGTAGTCTTGCTTGTCGTCTGTTGAGCCTGATGCTTCGCCTGTTGAGGCTGTTACACCGAGCGTGAGCAGCGGAATGTCCTGGAATCCATTGGAAATCATCGCACGCTTGATGAGACCGGCGTAGTTGGTTGCGCGACACTGGCCGCCCGTCTGACTCATCACTACTGCTGTATTGTTCAGGTCGTATCTGCCTGATTTCAAGGCTTTGATGATGTCGCCGACGATGAGTGTAGCCGGATAGCAGACTTCGTTGTTGGCAAACTTCAAGCCGAGTTCGGCGCTTACCTCATTGCTCATCGGAAGAACCTCAACATCATAGCCTATCAGTTTCAGGATAGGCGGAATGATAGGGGTGAGGTATTCGGTCATGAAAGGAGCGAGAATCTTGCGATGAATGTCCTGCTTGGTGAATACCTTGGTCTGTTGTAAATGTTGAGTGTTGAGTGTTGAATTGGCTTTCCCTTCGGCCGCCGAACATTGTTTCTTCACTCTTCGTTCTTCACTCTTCACTTCCTTTACTCCCTTCAGGCTTTCTATGAGCGAGCGGACACGGAGTTTCAGTGAGCCGATATTGCTCACATCATCTATCTTCAACAGCGTGAAAGGCTTGTTGTGGCGCTTCATGATGTCGCGAATCTCGTCCTGGATAAAACTGTCAGGACCGCAGCCGAAGCTGGTCATCTGGACGAAATGAACCTCATCGCCCTGTTCTGCAGCCCATTGCGCTGCCTTCAGAATGCGGTTCATATACGCCCATTGCTTCACGAGATAAGTCTCTGGCTGACAGTTGTATGCTTCGTTGTTGTCCTGGCTGGCTAATGCTGCCTCATTTCTTTCTGCCGCCAGGTCCTCCAGATTGAATTCTTTGAAATCTGCAAAGAGATTACCCCGGGCGATGTCTTCGCTGATGACGTTGACTCCCAGATTGGCAATCATCTCGCTCAGCTTGTGCTGAATCAGCGGGTCTGTATGATAAGGACGGCCCGCCAGCAGAATCGTAAGTCCCTTGTTTGACTTCAGAATCTCCCAGCCCTGTTTCTTAATCTCAGCTGCATATACTGCCTGAGCATAGAGGGCCTCTCTCAGCGCTTTATGGGCAGTCTTCTTGCTTACTCCCAGTTGCTTGAGATAATCGGTAATCTGCTTTTCCAGCGCCTTAGGCTGGGCAAAGTTGATGACGGGCGTATCGATCGGTTTCTTCAGATTGATGACCGACTTGATGACATCGCTGTAGCCCGAAACGACCGGACAGTTGAAGCTGTTCAGCGTATTCTTCGGGTCGTCATTATGTTCATAAACCACGTATGGCATGAGGATGCGGTCTACTTTCGGGTTCTCGTTGAGTTCCTTCAGATGACTGTGAGCCAGTTTAGCCGGGAAGCAGATATTGTCGCTCATCACCGTATTCAAGGCTCCTTCATACTGGCTGAAAGTGGAATCGGAAGAGAGAATCACGCCCAATCCTGCTGCCCGGAGCAGCGCATTCCAGAACGGATATTCCTCGTACATGTTGAGGATGCGAGGAATGCCTACTTTGACGTTGTGTTTTGCAACTTCAAGTGGGTTAACTTCTTCTCTATCAAATAGTAAACTATATTTGTATTCGTAGATGTTTTTGCCTTTTATCCCGTTTGCTCCCTTGTTGTTAAACACACGCTCACACTTGTTTCCGGAGTAGAATCGGTTGCCGCCGGCAAAGGTGTAGCGGGAAACATAACAATGGTTTTCGCAGCCTTTGCATTGCAGTTGTTTGGTTTCATAATGAGCCAGATTCTGGAGATCATCGATGGATCTTGATGAGGCAGGGTGCTCGTCTTCTGCAGATGTGCGATGCTTGTAATCTGCCGCCGCATGAAGGGCACAGCCGTAGGCGCCCATCAGTTCCGGCATGTTGCTTCGTGCCACTTCGGTATGGGTGAGCAACTCAAATGCTCTTACCACCGCATCGTTTCTCATCGTACCACCCTGCACAACGATTTTGCCTCCAAGGTTCTCATTACCATGGAGTTTCAATACCTTATAAAGACAGTTCTTGATGACCGAATAAGAGATTCCGGCAGAAATATCAGCTACAGATGCGCCCTCTCTGAGCACCTGCTTCACCTTCGAGTTCATGAAGACGGTGCAGCGGGTTCCCAGGTCGCAGGGAGCCTTCGACTGGCAGGCGAGTTGGGCAAAATCGCCTACAGAATAACCCATGTTGTTGGCAAAGGTCTGGATGAATGTTCCGCAGCCCGAACTGCACGCCTCGTTGAGTTCCATGCGCACCACAGCCCCTTTCTCCACGAAGATAGCCTTCATGTCCTGTCCGCCGATGTCCAGGATAAAACTCACGTCAGGCATGAGTGAGGCAGCAGCTCTTTCGTGCGCCATTGTTTCGATAATGCCGCTGTCGAGGCCGAAAGCCGCCTTGATAAGTTCTTCGCCGTAACCTGTAGAGCAGGAGCCTACGATTTCCAGTTCAGCGCCTCGCAATGCAGCTTCCTGCTTCAGGGTGTTCAGTCCATCCGCTACTGCCTTGATCGGATTTCCCAGATTCAGGCGGTAATTGGTAAAGACAATATCTCCCGTAGGCGTCTCCGCATTCACCCTTACCGCAACAATCTTCGTCGTAGTAGAGCCCGAGTCAATACCAATCACAACCTGCTGTTTTCCTTTATTCAGCGGTTGGGTTTCGGTAGCGAATTTCGCCTTTGATTTGAGCCATTCCTGGTGCTCTTTCTCGTTTTTGAACAGAGGCAGCAGACTGCTGGTCCATTCCGTTTGTATTTCTTTTTTCATCCGGCTTCTGAGAACAGATACTGAGGCTGCAGAATCTGCCGATTTAGCCCGGTAAGCACAGCCCAGAGCCGGAATGAGATTGCTGTTTTCTGATACGATGAAGTCGTTTGGAGAGAGATGGAGATAATCGCAGAAAGCCTTGCGGAGAGCCGGAAGAAAGGTCAGCGGACCGCCGCAGAGCAGGATAGGAGCCTCGAAGCTGATGCCGTGAGAAAGCGTTACCACCGTCTGTACGGCGATGGAATGGAAGATGCTGGCTGCAATATCTGCTTCGGGCAGATTGCGTGCCATCAGGTTCTGGATGTCGGTCTTGGCGAACACGCCGCAGCGGGCAGCCATCGGATAAACGTGCTCTGCCTTCATCGCCAACTCGCTCATCTTCTGGTTCTCTACGCCCATCAGCACACTCATCTGGTCGATGAAAGCGCCCGTTCCGCCGGCACAGTTGCCGTTCATGCGCAGTTCCATATTTCCGTTTTTCTTGAAGAAGATAACCTTCGCGTCCTCGCCACCAATATCGATGAGCGCCTTCGCCTCAGGATGGGCAGTACGGGCATAGACCGATGCAGCCACCACCTCCTGTACAAACTCCGCCTGGAGCTGTTCGGCAGTAGCCATTCCTACGCTTCCCGTTACGCAGATTCTTGCCTCTGCATCGCCCGTGAGGGCTAAAATCTCATCGAAATATTGCGACACAAGTTCGTTGACACGAGCGTTGTGGCGTTCGTATTTTGAGTAAATTACCCGGTTATCGCTGTCGATAACGGCTATTTTGGCTGTCGTAGAGCCAACGTCCAATCCTATGTAATAAGTTTTCTCCATTTCTCTTATCTCAAGTATTTTCTCTTATCTTCTAGTATCTTCTTATCTTCTAGTGGCTTTTCCCAAGTTCCATCTTCTCTCTTCTCATATCCCTGAAAGCGCTCCAGGCTATCGGAACCGCAACGGCAAACGAACAGCAATCTGCCCACATCTGACACATCTCCACGCCCAGCAGTCCGAAGAAATAGGGGAGGATGAAGATGAGCGGAATGAAGAAAAGTCCGCTTCGTGCTGCCGCTACGATGTTGGCTCTCACCGGTTTACGGATGGTCTGCATCAGCATGTTGGTGAGCACGATGCTGGCTACGAGCGGAAAACTGAGCACCTGCCATCGCAAAGCCACCGAACCTACGGCTACAACCGCTGCATCATCGCGGAAGATGCTGATGATGGAAGTTGAGAAGATGAAGCCGAGAAGGGCACAGACGCTGAGGAAAACCGTGCCGCATTTAATGCAGAAAAAGAAGGCTTCCTTTACGCGCCCATAGAGTTTGGCGCCGTAGCAGAATCCGCAGAGCGGCTGGAATCCCTGTCCCAGACCGATGACCATCGCATAGGTGAAGAAGGAGATGCGGGTAACGATGCTCATGCCCGCAATGGCTGCATCGCCAAACGCACCTGCTGCCACATTGAGCATCAGCGTAGCGATACTTCCCAGTCCCTGTCTTGACAGCGAAGGGGTTCCGCCGAAGATAATCTCCTTGGCAAAGGCGCGGGTAGGGGTGAAATTGCTGAGACGGATGCGGATGTTCTCGCCTTTATGCGTCATCCAGAAGAGCATGGCGCAGCCGAAACACTGGCTGATGAGGGTGGCTACGGCGGCTCCGGTAATGCCCAGCTGGAAGTAGAGGATGAGCAGAGGAGCCAGAATCAGATTGAGCAGCACACCCGACATGATGCCCTTCATCGCATACATCGTATTGCCCTGAAAGCGCATCAGATTATTCAGCGTAAGCGAGGTGGTCATAAAGGGAGCACCCAGCAGGATAATGCCCAGATAGCGCTCTGTATAAGGAAGAATGGTGGGCGTAGAACCCATCAGAAGGCAGAGCGGAGTGAGGAACACATGACCCAGAATGGCGATGAGGAGACCGGTAAGAAAACTCAGCACAAAGCCCGTGGTTGCCATCTTCTGTGCCTCTTCCGTATGCTTGGCGCCCAACTGTCGCGAAACATAATTGCCCGCTCCGTGACCGAAGAAGAAACCTATCGCCTGAATCACAGCCATTGCTGCAAAGGAAACGCCTACCGCTGCCACACTCTGCGTGTTGATGCTGCCCACGAAATAGGTGTCGGCGAGGTTGTACATGCTCGTCGACAGCATACTGATAATCGTTGGTATGGCCATCGTGAAAATCACATGATGCACAGGGGCATGTGTGAGGAACGTATAGTTGTCTCTTTTCTCTTTCTTCATAACTTTATGATGCTCTTTTGGGGCATTTCAACCTGCAAAGGTACATAAATATCCACAAAGTTGGACAATTATGAACCAACTTTTATAAATTTATAAGAAAAGAGTTGCATTATTCATAAAATTATCGTATTTTTGCACCG
>ERZ650300.1456-NODE-1456-length-13407-cov-33.470791_pt1 | contig 13407 bp, 13 predicted proteins | sample MGYA00376236_ERZ650300 | MGnify/ENA primary metagenome ERZ650300 (study PRJEB26733, sample SAMN07839303) | wastewater metagenome | biome: urban; feature: wastewater treatment plant; material: waste water | place: USA: North Carolina | collected 2016-04-28 ... | reverse complement strand
GAAGATAGAACTTACCCTACTGAGTACTTTTGAATAAAAGCAACATCTATACCAGTTTTCTGCTCTTAGGGGATCGATAGATCTTCTTGCCATGAGAGATGAGGGAATAAGGGTATTTTTTGGTTGGAATAATTTTTATCTGAGAACGTCCTGTTCATATGTTTTTATCATATTAAAAAACAAATTCAATACATAGTTGAAATATACCGGAAGTCTTGTGCGCTCTGGCGTACAGGATTGTTGATTTATTCGCAGCAATTTTATGTTCTGGCTGGCTATTATTGGCGCTGAATTGCAAATAAGAAAATCTCCACACTTTAGGTGTTGAGCATAAAAAAAACCGAGCGTTTAGGCTCGGTTTTTTTATATTGTTACACTTTAGGATTATGCAGCATTAGTTAAATCTTGATGCTCAGGTGTATTCTCGGTATCAAGGTATTGTTGCATTTTGGCACGAATTTTTTGTTCAATTTTACGAACATTACGTGCATTAATTCTTTTGCTCATTGCTCGGATTGGAATAAATAATTTTTCACCCATACCATCGACCAAAACAAATTCGGGTTGATTGCTTCGTGTTTCAGTATACATAATGCCTTCGATATTCACATCGTTATACACAATATGTAGTTCACAACAATCATTAAAAAATTGATCTAAGGCTTTTGCATGTTGTTCGGTAAATTGATGTGTTTGGCAAAGCTTAGCCAGTGTTACCCCTTGCTTGGTAGGGCTGACAATTTTTTCAACAACGAGTCCCAAACCTTTGTTGGTTTGTACTAAACCATATGGGGTTTCAACTGGAAATTGGAAACGATTTTGACGGTAGTGATTTTTACACAATTGCAGGTATTGTAGAATTTCTCGACGAAATTGTTTATACGGACCTTGCGCGTGCGTGCGTTTGAATCCTTTGAGATGAGCCCATTCACCATCAGCAGTAAATCGGTTTGGGTTCATGATTTTAATAGCTTTATCGTGCTCTGTCGGGTGTTGGTAAACTATTTTATAACCACCTTGTCCTAAGAGTTGCAGCTGGTCGAGTTGATAAATCATAATTTTGGCTTCAATCAAATAAGGTATGCGGAACAAATGGAATACAGACTCATTGCATAAGATTATTCATTTGTTGACGAATTTTATTTTCAACTTTATGGATGTTGCTGGTATTGATGGACTTGAACATGGCTCTGAGGGGAATAAAAAGCTTTTCTCCCATCCCATCAACCAAGACAAATTCGGGTTTATTATTACGAGTTTCGGTATACATAATGCCGGCGATATTGACTTCCCCAAAAACAATATGTAAATCACAACATGCCTTAAAAAACTCATCTAAAGCTTGCGTATGTTTTTCTTCAAACTGTTTGGTTTTGCAGAGTTCAAATAAGGTCATGCCTTGGTCATTTGGGCTGATAATTTTTTCGGTAATCAGACCTAAACCATGACTGGTTTGAGCAAAGCCATAAGGGGTTTCGACAGGAAAGACAAACTGATTGTGCTTATATTGGTTTTTACACAGTTGAAGATACTGGAGAAGTTCTCGGCGAAACTGTTTGTAGACTCCTTGTGAGAGCTGGCGCTTAATTTTTCCGTGGCCTTCCCAGCCGCCATCACTTCCTACGCGCTCAGGATTCATGATTTTAATCACTTTATTTGCATCAACAGGATGTTGGAATACGATTTTTGAACAGCCTTGTCCTATTTTTTGTAGATCAGTAATTTCATAAATCATGGCACTTTCCGAAACAAATGAGAGCTACACGATTGAATCATGTAGGGTAAAAATCTGCGTAGACTTACAATTGTACACAGAATATAGGCAAAACTCATGCTTTTGCCACTTTGTTTTAATATTGTTTTAATAATTGTACGTTATAGGAGCGCATTATTTTGAATAAAAAACAAACAAATTAGAGATTTAAAAGAATTTTATAAACGATTAAAATTTATACATATGTGACCAGTGGTTATCATTTTTTATAAGTAAGTTTTTTTCTTTTTTACCGCATTCAAAATGTGTCATCAGTGTTTAGTGGATGTTGCATAAAAAAACCGAGCGTTTAAGCTCGGTTTTCTTGAATCTGTAACTGATTAGATATCAGAAAGGTCGATACCTAAACGTGCAGCAACTTCTTCATAAGCTTCAACCACACCGCCTAAACCTTGACGGAAACGGTCTTTGTCGAGTTTTTTCTTGGTTTCTTTGTCCCATAGACGACAACCGTCTGGAGAGAACTCATCACCAAGAACAATACGGTCGTGGAATACACCAAACTCAAGTTTGAAGTCCACAAGTAGCATCCCACCTTGGTCAAATAAGTTTTTAAGCACTTCGTTCACTTGGTAAGTGAGGACTTTCATTTGCTCAAGTTGCTCAGCAGTTGCCCAACCTAAAGCAATTGCTTGAGACTCATTGACCATTGGGTCACCAAGCGCATCATCTTTGAAAAATAATTCAAAAGTCGGCGGGGTTAATTCTTTGCCTTCTTCTACACCTAAGCGACGGCATAAAGAACCTGCTGCATAATTACGAATTACACATTCAACAGGGATCATGCTGAGTTTTTTCACTAGAACTTCTGTTGGAGAAAGAAGTTTTTCAAAGTGAGTCTCAATGCCAGCCGCAGCCAATTTATCCATGATAAAGGCGTTAAAACGGTTGTTCACCTTACCTTTACGATCTAGTTGTTCGATCTTTTCACCATTGAATGCCGAAGCATCATCACGAAAGACTAAAATCAGGTGGTCTGCACTGTCTGTTTCATAGACAGATTTCGCTTTACCAGTATAGAGCAAGGTTTGTTTTAACATGAGGGAACCTTTTTCAAAAAAAAATGCCTAGTACGACTAGGCTGGCCAATTTTGGTAAATCTGGGTTAACAATTCTGTGGCTTTTTCAGGCGCTGCAAAACTGTTATCGGCATTGAACACAGCGAGGTTGTTGCTGCTGCCGACCGCGGTCAGTCTTAACACATAGACCTGTTGATCGATTTTAATGGTTGCTTCATAACCATTTTTGCTTTGACCAACGATTTGATGGTTGAGGCTGCTGAGGGTGGCAAGCGTATATTGCCAAATTGTAGCAGAATTTCCCTCAATTTTGAGCAGCGGATTCTTATTTCCGTCAATAATCAATTGAGGGCGACTCACAGCTGTATCAACTGTTTCCGTTGATTCTGCATTCGACATGACTTGAGCAGCTTGAGGGCGCGGCATTGCAAAACGGTTTCCGCGCTTGTTTTCAAGTACAGGTGCATGTTCAAGAGCGAGTGCTTCAACCGTTGGAGCTGGATACAACGGCGTTGCAGGTCGAACCATAGAGCCTTCAGGGTACTTAAGAGGTTCTAAGGTTGCTGTTTCTTTATAGTCCAAACTACCGTTATTGACTGCAAGGGAACTACAACCCGCTAAACTGACGACTGAAAGTGCGAGAGTAAGACCTAAACGTAATTGCATATTGATGTGCTCTTTATTTAATGACACCCGCCGTTGTGAGTGCTTCACGGAGCGGTGTGCGATATTGTTCTGCAAGTGGTGTTAATGGTAAACGAATACCCGTTTCGATTAACTCCATTTCATGAAGTGCCCATTTCACAGGAATTGGGTTTGATTCGCAAAATAGAATTTCGTGTAAATTTGCAACTTGGGTATTTAGGTTTTCAGCTTTTTCAGCTTCGCCTGCCAGTGCTGCCGCACAAACATTGCTCATTTCTTTGGGTGCAACGTTTGCAGTCACAGAAATATTGCCTTTTGCTCCCGACAGAATCAGTTGATAAGCCGTTGCATCATCACCTGAATAGACGGTCATCGCTTTGCCAGCAAGGCCTTCGAGCAGTGCTTGGCCACGAGGGACATCACCTGTGGCATCTTTAATGCCCACAATTTGAGGAATATCGGCCAAACGAATGACCGTTTCATTCGCCATATCGACACCTGTACGACCAGGTACGTTATACAGAATTTGAGGAAGATCAACAGCTTCAGCAATAGCTTTATAGTGCTGATATAGGCCTTCTTGGGTCGGTTTATTATAATAAGGGGTAACCAGAAGAGCAGCATCTGCACCGAGTTCTTTGGCTTCTTTAGTCAACTCGATGGCTTCACGCGTTGAATTCGCGCCAGTACCCGCAATAATAGGGATGCGTTTGTTCGCGACACGAATGATTTCTTTAATCACTTGTGTATGCTCTTTCATGCTTAGAGTAGACGCTTCACCCGTTGTACCGACAGCAACAATGCTATTTGTGCCTTGTGCGATGTGCCACTCAACGAGCTTCTCTAGACCCTTCCAATCTACGCTGCCATCTTCAAACATAGGGGTGACGATTGCGACAATTGAGCCTTGGATGGTCTGTGCTTGCTGAGTCATTTTAAAAAAATATCCTATTTGTCCATCCAGTTAGGCCAGAAAAACATAAGATTGGATGGGTGCGTATTTTAATTTATAGCATTTTCAAAGCGCTGATGCATTGAATAATGCTTATGCAAATTATGAACGAACACAACATGAAGAACAATATGCTTTAGTCAAAGTGTATAAAAACTTTATCTTTCGCTACAAAAATACAGCTTGTTCAAATGGTAGACAAAGAAATGCTTTTCATTTTGCATCTGAAAAGGGCGTTTTGCATAACCTATGGCCGTGGATTGAGGTATTTAAAGAAAGAATCTCTTCATCTCAATCGAGGCTTAGAAGCCGATCAAACTGAATATTGGGATATAAACGTCAGGATTGAAATGCTTTTAACGCTTACACGATTTCTCTAAACAGCGATGACATGTCCTTTTAACGTTATAGATCAATGTCCAGTATTTTGTTCTATATTCTATCTTCGCTTCAATTTGCCGCAATATCCATTGCACTCAAGGCTGTGGTCATTTAATTTTGACCCGCGAGGATGAATACTGTTTTATAAATTAAGCTAAGCTTGGCCTTCGAGCGCAGAACAAAAAGGACAGAGAAGAATGCAGAAGAATATGGCATTGATTGTGGTGGATGTACAAAATGGTTTTACGCCTGGTGGAAATTTAGCGGTAGCAGGATCAGATCAAATTATTCCTAAAATTAATCAGCTTGGCGATTATTTTGACACTATTGTACTCACTCAAGATTGGCATCCTGAAAATCATATTTCTTTTGCAGACAATCACCCCGATCAACAAGCCTTTCAAACCATTGAATTAGACTACGGCACACAAGTGCTCTGGCCACGTCACTGTGTACAAGGCACACAGGATGCGGAATTGCATCCCGATCTCGATCTTGCCAAAGCGCAGTTGATCATTCGTAAAGGATGTCATGTGCACATTGATAGTTATTCTGCTTTTTTAGAAGCCGATCATAAGACCCAGACGGGACTCGCAGGCTATTTAAGAGAGCGTGGGATTGATACCGTGTTTATTGTTGGGATTGCAACTGACTTTTGTGTGGCATGGACGGCAATAGATGCCTGTAAACTCGGTTTTCAAACTTATGTGATTGCCGATGCCACCAAAGGTATTGATCTACATGGTTCTTTACAACATGCATGGCAAGAGATGCTGGCCCATGGAGTGAAACGTCTTTATTGCAAAGATATTGTGCAACAATATGCCGTGAACTGATGCGCCGAACCAATCGGTTCACCTCAATCACTAATATCGACATTATAAAAACATGCAGTAGGGAAAGGTCATGGGCACTTTTTTAAAATTTACCGCTTGGATTCAAAAAACCTTTGCTCTATGGGTCGTGTTATTTGCAGGCATTGCGCTCCTAAGCCCTGAAACTTTTGTCTGGATGAAAGCTTATATCACGTGGATGTTAGGGCTGATCATGTTTGGTATGGGTATGACCATGACACTAGATGATTTTAAAGGGGTGATGCAAAGTCCTAAAGCGGTTGCAATTGGGGTAGCGGCTCAGTTTGTGGTGATGCCAAGCGTGGCTTATCTGTTGTGTTTATTGTTTCGCTTGCCGACTGAAATTGCGATCGGGGTGATTTTGGTGGGTTGCTGTCCGGGTGGCACGGCATCCAATGTGATTACTTATATGGCGAAAGGCAATACGGCTTTGTCTGTCGCATGTACTACGGTATCGACCTTATTGGCACCAGTGTTGACTCCCGCGATTTTCTATCTGTTGGCCAGCCAATGGATTGAAATTAATGCATGGTCGATGCTGAGTTCAATTTTACAGGTGGTTCTGTTCCCGATTATTTTAGGGCTGGTGGTACGTGCCGTGCTGAAACAGAAAGTCGAAAGCTATATTTCGGTGATGCCCTTAATTTCTGTAGTGGCGATTGTGCTGATTGTGGCAGCGATTATTGGCGGCTCAAAAGCACAAATTTTAGAATCAGGCTTATTGATTTTAGCTGTGGTGGCGTTACATAACGCGATTGGTTATTTACTTGGCTTTGGAGCAGCACGAATGTTTCACTTGCCACATGCCGACTGTAAAGCGGTTTCGATTGAGGTCGGTATGCAAAACTCAGGACTAGGCGTGGCTTTGGCTGCTGTGCATTTTGCTGCTTCGCCAATTACGGCGGTACCCAGTGCGATCTTTAGTTTGTGGCATAACATTTCAGGGCCAATTTTAGCCAGCTATTGGGCCGCGAAAGCAGACGCTACAGCCAAGGAAAAAAGTGAAAAGGAACATATGTCGGTTTGAATACTGTACGCTGTTGCAGCTTTAAGCATAAAGTCAGGATGAATTTTCTATTTGGCATGAGGTTGTAACTAAACTGTCATAAAGACTACCTAACATCCCTGCCAAACACTTCATAACAGACTGTTGCAAACAGCATTGAGAGGGTATGGATAATTTTCAGCATTCATCGGCGACGTATTTTAACCGAGAGTTATCGTTATTTGAGTTTCATCAGCGGGTTTTAGCACAAGCATTAGATCCGAGTTTGCCAGTGCTGGAGCGTTTAACTTTTTTAATTATTTTTTCACGTAATTTAGATGAGTTTTTTGAAATTCGTATTGCGGGCTTGATGAAACAACGCGATATGAATGTGATAGCACGGACCCCTGATGCTGTTCCCACTGAAGTGATATTAGAAGACCTGTCCCAATCCATTCATCGTGCCGTCAAAAAACAGTTTGAAGTTTTAAATCATTCGATTTTGCCTGAGTTACAAGCGCAAGGTATTCAGTTCATCCAGTTCCAAGATATTTTAGAAAAACATAAAGCGTGGATTGCAGAATATTTTGCCAAAGAAATTCAACCCGTTTTGACCCCAATTAGCTTAGATCCGTCACACCCTTTTCCTCGCCTCGTGAATAAAAGCCTGAATTTCATTGTGAGTTTACAAGGTAAAGATGCTTTTGGACGAAGCATTGAGATGGCGATTGTCCCAGCGCCGCGCTCATTACCGCGTTTAATTCAGATGCCGAAAAACGTGGCAGGCAATATCGACACGCAGATTTTTTTAACCGCAATGATTCAGCAGCACATCAGCGATCTGTTTCCAGGGATGAAAGCCACGGGTTGTTATGCTTTTCGTGTGACGCGTAATGCCGATCTGATTTTGTCGGAAGATGTTGATGATTTGGCGGTGGCACTGAAAGATGAGTTGTCTTCACGCCGTTTTGGTCGCGCGGTGCGTTTAGAAATCGAAGATGACTGCCCCGAAGCGGTGATTGATTATCTGCTCAAGGAATTTGATTTAACTGAGCAGGAGCTTTATCGCATTGATGGGCCGATCAATCTTTCACGCCTCAGTACCAGTTGTGACCGACCTGAATTGAAGCATCCAGTGTTTATTCCAGTCATTCCCAAAGTTTTGCGTAAACAAAAAAGTACCTTTGATACCTTAAAAGCACAGGATGTGTTGTTGCATCATCCTTTTGATTCTTTTCAGCCTGTGATTGGTTTATTAAAAGAAGCAGCGAAAGACCCAAATGTGCTGGCGATTAAACAAACCCTTTACCGCAGTGGGCCTGACTCTGAAATTGTACAGGTCTTGGCAGAAGCAGCACGAAATGGCAAGGAAGTCACAGCCGTGATTGAGTTACGGGCGCGTTTTGATGAAGAGTCGAACATTATCGTGGCGAATATTTTGCAAGAAGCTGGGGCGGTGGTGGTGTATGGCATTGTCGGTTATAAAACCCATGCCAAAATGATTTTGATCGTACGCCGTGAAAATGCCCAGTTGATCCGTTATGCCCATCTGGGCACAGGCAATTATCATGCGGGTAATGCGCGTATGTATACCGATTATGGGTTGATGACCACACAGCCTGATATTTGTGAAGATGTACACCGTATGTTCCAAGAACTGACGGGGATGGGCAAAATGGCCAAATTGAAGGCGTTGTTACATGCGCCTTTTACGTTACACAGTGAACTGTTAAAACTGATTGAGCAAGAAATTCAGTTTGCACAAGCCGGTCAAAAGGCGCATATCATCATTAAAGTCAATGCTTTAACGGAACCTCAGTTAATTGCCGCACTGTATCGTGCGTCACAAGCAGGGGTACAGGTCGATCTGATTATCCGTTCGATCTGTTGTTTGATTCCACAGGTCCAAGGCATGTCTGAGAATATTCGTGTGCGTTCGATTGTGGGCCGTTTTCTGGAACATACCCGCGTGTATTGTTTTGAGCATGGCGGTGAGAAAAAGCTGTACTGTGCCAGCGCAGACTGGATGGGACGTAATTTATTTTCGCGTGTTGAAACCTGCTTTCCAATATTAGATCGCGTTTTGAAAAAGCAGATTTATAAAGACGGATTAATCAGTTACTTAAATGATTGTTTGAATGCTTGGGAGCTACAAGCCGATGGTCATTGGCTTAAAGTGGCCTGTACCGATCCAGAGCAAAGGTATAGTGCGCAGCAACATTTAATTGCACAGAAGCAACTCAAAATTTAACAGTTGCCATAAAAAAAGCCTGACGTAGGTCAGGCTTTTTTATGATTGGACCTAATTAAGAGGCTTTAGATTGTTTTGCTTTTAAAATTTCCGTTCTTAAGCTTTGCGCCAACTCTGCAGACTCAGCACCCATGCCATTGACCATAAAGGCATGACGGGTCAAGACATTGGTTGGATTAGGTAAATTCACCAATTGGTAACTTTCAGAAATGTCTTTCAATAATTCGTTACTTAAATGTACCGCACTTTCTTTGGCCGATAACTGTTGGACCAAACGCTCAGCAGCTTGATTTGCAGACAGCTGCATCGCATCGACTGCGGTTGAAATGCCACAACGCGTTTGTAAAACAAAGCGCTTTTCTTCGCGGTAGCGTTTATACAAAACCTCAGATAGCAGTTGGAACACACTGCTGATCATCATTAAACATGGCACTGCATTGGGTGTGTCTGTCGACATGCTGAGGGTGGCACCATGCTCATTAAAGGATTGAACTGTAGTGATGTCCGTGCTGTTGAGTTTGTAGTGTTTTAAACAAAGTTCTGTGCTTTTATTGAGGAAAATCTGACACAAATTAAAGTATGGAATAGACACGGTTGTATTCACCGAGTCCATCAACTGTTTCGGGTCATAAAATTGAATATTGAGCGCAACCGAATGATTATCCACGATCACGGGTTTCTGTTCTTTAGGCTTCGCACTGGTTTTGATTTGTTGTTGTGCTTGGGCAATCGCGACCGCCGTATGGTGTTTTTCCTGTTCAAGCGTTTGGGTTAAAACTTGAATTTCGTGTTTTAAGCGGGATTCGTTATTGATCCGTGCCAAATATTCGGTACGGCTTGGGCGCGCAATGGCGCGATAAGCTAACCACAGTAAACCATGAATCGCTAAGGACAATAAAATCGCTAACCACTGAGTACGTAAAATCTCACCCATACTTGGTTTAATGAGCGTGATTTCAATGCTACCCACTTTCTTTTCATTTTGCAGCGCATCACGGACAAACACTTCGCCATCACGTGTTCGAACTTGGCCACCTGTCGCCAAGACTTGATTGTTGGCATCCAAAATACGAATGGAAGCTACGCTTGGGTTGGTCGCATAGCGATCCACCAAAAGCGCAAGGGAAACCGTGTTGGCAGGCTCCAGCTCTGCAAGACTGTCTGTGACCAATTGAGAGGTCATCAGTTGGCCTTGGTTGGCACGGTTTTCATTCAGTTGATGAGTCGTTGCCAATACCAATAAAAAGGTATGTAAAGCAAAACTTACAATTAATAGGCTAGCAAATAGCCCTTGTCTAGGCGCATTCAACGTAAACTTCCAAAGAAAATATATTCAATTTCGATTATGATTCTAACAATAGTCGTAGCTCAGACCCGAGTCAATTCATGCGAGAAATCATTCTTATTTCATTTTTAGGACCAGACCAGCCTAATCAGTTCACTCGATTAATGCAGGTTTTGTCCACTCATTCATTACAAATTTTAGATGTCGGACAAGCAGTTATTCATAACCAATTGACCTTAGGTATTGTTATTTCTTCAGACGACCAAACCGCAACAGCTTTGGCGATGAAGGAAATTCTAATTTTAGCACATGATATTGGTTTAACTGTACGTTTTAAACCAATCACTACAACTGAATATGACCAGTGGGTGAGTGAAGGTGGACGGACGCGTTATATCGTCACGGCTTTGGCGCCAGAGCTTGAGGCGTCTCACTTACAAGCAGTTACAAATATTGTGTCCAACCAAGGTTTCAACATCGAAACTGTGACCCGTTTGTCAGGTCGTCCAGTCTTAAATGGCGAAGTCGATGGGCCGAAACGCGCCTGTGTTCAATTCGGTTTAAGTGGTCAAATGCTGGATGCCGCAGCCATGCGTGCAGCCTGTTTACGTTTGTCACATGAACTGAATGTCGATGTGGCGGTACAAGAAGACAATGCCTACCGTCGTAACCGCCGTTTGGTGTGTTTTGACATGGACTCGACTTTAATCGAGCAAGAAGTGATTGATGAGTTGGCGATTGAAGCGGGTGTTGGCGCACAAGTCGCTGAAATCACAGAACGTGCAATGCAGGGTGAGCTGGATTTCCAACAAAGCTTCCGTGCACGTGTCGCACTGCTCAAAGGGATGGATGCCTCTGTCCTACCTAAAATTGCAGAACGTCTGACCGTTACAGAAGGTGCTGAACGCTTAATTTCAACTTTAAAAGCATTAGGCTACCGCACGGCTATTTTGTCGGGTGGTTTTCAGTACTTTGCAGAGTATCTACAAGCCAAACTTGGTATTGATGAAGTCCATGCCAATGTCTTAGACGTTGAAAATGGCGTGGTGACGGGCGAAGTTAAAGGTCACATCGTGGATGGTGCGCGTAAGGCATTATTATTACGTGAGTTAGCCGATAAGATGGGCATTTCTCTTGAGCAAGCGATTGCGGTGGGCGATGGTGCGAACGATTTACCGATGCTGTCGATTGCTGGCTTAGGTGTAGCTTTCCGTGCGAAACCGCTGGTGAGACAAAACGCCAATCAAGCCATTTCAAGTGTCGGCTTAGATGGGGTGTTGTATTTATTGGGTGTGCACGATAAAGACCTAAATCGTGCTTAAAGCATCTCGGTGTTATCAAAAACGCAGCCTTTGAGCTGCGTTTTTTTGTTGCAAATTTAAGCGAAAAACGATGAGCGGTCAGTGAAAAATGTCGATAAAAACAACGATCAACAGAATTGGAAAAAATATTTTTAAGCGCTGAAAATACGGGTTTTATTTTGTAATGACACGCCAAGACTGAGCGCGTCTTTGTTTTGGAAAAGTTCAAATCTAAAAAAATGTAATGACAATATAATATGGCGACAAGGTATGTCGCATTCTAAAAATACAAGCCTTTTTTTCTTTTCAAAACTGCTCATAATGCATGCATAGAGTTTGAAAGCTACACAATCCATTAATTTTAAACGGTATCGGGGATGAGTTCAGCACAGTGTATCAGTCGCCTGAATTTATCTTAGACGGAGGTTTTTATGGTAACAGCGAATTTAGCAACCATCGTTGGCTTAAGTTTAGTCGCCGCTGCGTTAATTGCTGTTTTCTTTTCGCCTTATCGTCGCTGGTTGAGTTTTATGGTGGCGGGTATGGTGTTTTGGGGAATCTTGGAAGTCATTCGCCTAGGTGTGCAAGCAGTGTTTGAAATGCCGATCACTTATAGCTACTTAACTGCTTTAACTTCAGCGATGCTTATTGTGACGATGTTGCTTCTACGTGAAGACCGTCGCGCAGAACGTGCACTGGCGCAGCGCCGTTGTATTGAACATACACCTGTATATGAAGATGACCAACAGCAGTGTTCTAGCCGCTAAGTCATAACCTCATACCGTAAAAGAAGATGCCCTGTGCATCTTTTTTACGTTCTTACATGATTGTTATACAAAGCCTAGCGGTAAAAATGGCAACTTGTGGTAGCATTGAAAACAGTCAATTTATCAACAATTACAATAGGCTTTCATGTCATGAAACTATCTTCAATTCCTGTGGTTAAACTTCCATTGGTTGATGTCAGCACGGATCCGCTGGATTTAATGGTTACTGGTTTGGCACTTCGTATGAAACAGCTGGCGCGTACCAGTCCAAAATTTATTGAATTAGTTCATGAACGTCAGTTCCGTATTCAAATTGGTACGGATCTGGGTATGGCACGCCAAATTATTGTGAACAATGGTCAGATTGATACCGTTTCAGGTGATGCTGAAAAAGCCGATTTTATTTTACAGTTTGCGGACAGTGAGCAGGGTGTGAAAACTTTAATCAAAGGCGACCCAACCGCATTTATGACGGGCATGCAAAACGGTAGCATTAAAATGGAAGGTGATTTTGGTCTCTTGGTTTGGTTTAACCAAGTTGCAAAATTGGTTCCACCAAAGTTACCAAAGCCTGTGAAAGCAAAAATTAAAGCCGCTCGCGCATTTTTGAAAGAAAAAACAGGTAAGTAAAAAGATTTTTTAAACGTCTCGATTCCGTCTCCTTTATAAAAGGCAGATTGAGAGTGATGAAATCGAAAAAGCCCTCTATCGAGGGCTTTTTTATGCATGGTGTTTTTATTCGATTTCTAAATTGAAAGTTACGGGCCCATCATTGACCAAATGTACTTTCATATCAGCAGCAAAAATACCGGTTTGCACATGCTCAAACTGAGTCTTGGTATATTCAACCAGTTGTTCGTATAAGGCCTCGGCATCATTCGGTGGCATGGCTGGTCCAAAGTCAGGACGTAAGCCTTTTTGGGTTTGCGCCATCAAGGTGAACTGCGAAACCAGAAGAATTCCACCACCAGCTTGGCTGACATTCCAGCCCATTTTGCCTTGTTCGTCGTCAAAAAAACGATACTTTAAAATTTTATCGATCAGTTTTTTGCCTTTGTCTAAAGTGTCTTCTTTCCCAAGACCTAAGAAAACCAAGATACCGTGTTGAATTTCGCCTGTGGTTTCACCATCGACCACCACTTTGGCTTCGAGAACGCGTTGTAATAAGGCCCGCATGACTGATTCTATCTACC
>ERZ650300.1452-NODE-1452-length-13434-cov-6.172509_pt1 | contig 13434 bp, 12 predicted proteins | sample MGYA00376236_ERZ650300 | MGnify/ENA primary metagenome ERZ650300 (study PRJEB26733, sample SAMN07839303) | wastewater metagenome | biome: urban; feature: wastewater treatment plant; material: waste water | place: USA: North Carolina | collected 2016-04-28 ... | reverse complement strand
TGGTGGGCGATCTGTTTGGCGCCGGCAAAATGTTTTTGCCGCAGGTGGTGAAATCCGCGCGGGTGATGAAAGCCGCCGTCGCCTACCTTGAGCCGTTTATCGAAGAAGAAAAAATCCGCCTGGGCCTGCAAGACGCGCCGGCCAAGGGCGTGATCATCATGGCCACCGTCAAGGGCGATGTGCACGACATCGGCAAAAACATCGTCGGCGTGGTGCTGCGCTGCAATAACTATAAAGTCATCGACCTGGGCGTGATGGTCCCCTGCCAAAAAATCCTCGACGCCGCCATCGAACACAAGGCCGACATCATCGGCCTGTCCGGCCTGATTACCCCCAGCCTGGAAGAAATGAGCCACGTCGCCAAAGAAATGCAGCGCCAGGGCTTTGACATCCCGCTGCTGATTGGCGGCGCCACCACCAGCCGCGTGCACACCGCCGTCAAAATCGCCCCGCATTACAGCGGCCCGGTGATCTACGTGCCCGACGCCAGCCGCGCCGTGGGCGTGTGCTCCAACCTGCTGTCCGACACCCTGCGCGACGCCTACGTGCAAGAAGTGGCCGACGACTACGCCAAAGCCCGCGCCATCTTTGAAGGCCGTGGCGAAGCCAAGCTGCTGCCGATTGCCGACGCCCGCGAACAACGCCACCGCATCGACTGGGCCCGCTACACCCCGCCCACCCCGCAATGGCTGGGCGTGCGCCGCTTTGAACACTACCCGCTGGCCGACATCGCCCGCTATATCGACTGGACGCCGTTCTTCCAGAGCTGGGAACTGTACGGCCGCTACCCGGCCATCCTGCAAGACGAAGTCGTGGGCGAATCCGCCCGCGCGCTGTGGGCCGACGCCCAGACCATGCTCAAGCAGATCATCGACGAAAACTGGCTGCAAGCCAGCGCGGTGATTGGCCTCTTCCCCGCCCACAGCGTCAACCACGACGACATCGAAATCCGCGACCCCGACACCGGCGCCGCGCGCATGACCTGGGTGGGCCTGCGCCAGCAACTGGTGAAAACCGACAAAGACGGCAACGCCAACCCCGACTGGGCGCTGGCCGACTTTATCGCCCCCAAAGACAGCGGCGTGCAAGACTACATCGGTGCCTTTGCCGTGACCGGCGGCCTGGGCATCGACCCGCACGTGGCCCGCTTTGAAGCCGCCAACGACGACTACAGCGCCATCCTGCTCAAAGCCCTGGCCGACCGCCTGGCCGAAGCCTTTGCCGAACTGATGCACCACCGCGTGCGCACCGAATTCTGGGGCTACGCCCACGGCGAAACCCTGGATAACGACGCGCTGATTGACGAAAAATACCAAGGCATCCGCCCCGCCCCCGGCTACCCGGCCTGCCCCGACCACACCGTGAAACGCGAACTCTTCACCCTGCTCGACGCCCCAGGCATCGGCATGACCCTCACCGAAGGCTACGCCATGCTGCCCACGGCAGCGGTATCCGGCTTCTACTTCAGCCACCCCGACAGCCGCTACTTTGGCGTGGGCAAGATCAGCAAGGATCAGGTGGAAAGTTATGCACAACGCCGTGGCGTGAGTGTGGAACAGGCGGAGCGGGACTTGGCGCCGAATTTGGGCTACAATGCCTGATGCCTGATGCCTGATGCCTGTGCCCTTGCCTGGGCAAACCCCGGAGCAAGCCAGCAAACACTCCGAAAACGCGCCGGTGTCGGATTTACACTGGCGCTACCCGGATTTGCTGGGTGCGCGGGTAGCGATGAAACGAGCGGTGGAAGCCGCCCGGAGACTGGAAGAGCTGACCGGGACTGAGTTGGTGGCGGGGGCGCAGATGTTGGAGGCCAATTGGTAGTACATGCTATTGCTCTTGAGTGAGCTTTGGAATGAAAGCCAATTATTCACAACTACCATCTAGCAATTTAAGGTCTGCAAATTGTCATGGCATATGCACGTTACTGCTTCGAAATAGTTTAGTGACTGCATTCAATTATTTTAATCAATAGGGATTGGCGTAATGAAGCTTGACGATTTTTTGAGACTCTCTGTTATCCCACAAATTCAGGTGACGTCGCTGTACTTCAAACCTAATATTCCCCAAGAAAAGTTGGTCAACGCAATTCGGGAATATGCTCCCGACGTCGGGATGAGTACCGCCATAGCCCTTCTCGACGAAACTTTTTGGGGTAATGCCAAAGAAGGAATGATTGTTACGAACGAAAAGATCATCCTTAGTAAAAAATTTGGCGGTCGTGTAATCCCACTCGCTTCAGTGAATCAGATCGAAATCAAGGATAAAAACCTTATCGTGAACGATTTACCTCTTGCTAAGTTTAGTAACCCGGAGGTTATGCCTCTCACAGCCTTTGGAGCAACGCTAAACGAATTCGTTCTGATCACCAGAAAGGCTATGAGTAGTTTGCAGAAGCCTACCGCTCTTGATGATTTGGCTACAAAGAAACTGGCTTCGTTTTTAGTATGCTTTACCGAGCCGCTGTACTTTGAATCTGTTCCAATAGCCCAACGCAAACTTGGTGCTACTACCGCTAGCTATGTGCTCGCTACAGCTATCACCGAAGAACAACACCAGCTCCTACGTTTCAAAGGTGGATTCGCCTCCAATGAAGAAATTCTTTGTGCGGCTTGGTTAGAAACCCACGGTAGTAATGACTACTTCTTCTGCGTAACAAATTGTGGTGTTTATTCTGTCAGACCGAGCAGTCCGCTAGTCTTTATCTCCCACAATGATTTGCGTAATCTGAGTGTAGTCGAGGAATACAAAGAAAGCAGGTATATTGGTATTCGCCTATCAAATGGCCAGGGCATAATCGTTTCGATACAGAATGCTTATATGCGACCATATGCAAATAAGCTTTTTACTGGCTTGATAAACATCCTAAATGGGGATGAACCAGTAAGCCGTATTACCGAAAAATGTATTGGTAACGACTCAGTAAATACAGATCATTCATTGCCTGTCCCTTCTTTTCAGCTTGAGAGCGTGAAACAAAAAAAATTAATCCAGCATAGCCCTTCCATCCCTTTTCGGAACAGCGGTAGCGATAAATTTTTTGACTTAATTATTCAAATCAACTCAATCGATAATGTTGGTGATTTCATTGAATCAATTCTATCGAACTCTGATAATGCAAATTCTAGAACAAGGAAAAGATTTCAAAGCTACGTCGCGCGATCAATAATATCTTTCAGAAGAGAAATTGTAGAAAATGGAGGTTTTCGACAGTTTAAAAATGATATTGCAACAATGGAAGCCTGCGGGGCTGCCATGGCTTTCGCATTTATTCAAATGCAGGAACGAGGGGTCAGTGAAGACCTTGCCACAAGAATATTATTTGAGGGTATACGTGCTACATTCAATCTCGACACTAGCGCCCAGAGAGATCCTATTGGTATTGCATTGATAAGAGTAGTTGAATCTTATATCTCAGATGAGGAAGAGGATTTAGGGAAGTTATTTTTTAATATCGTTTTTCGGCTTGTAGGTAGTAATCTGAGCGGCAAACTATACCCAGATTACTCTGAGTTCTTAGAAGATCATATCTCTCTCTTACAAGATTTTGCTCTTACTATGGATCCTAATTTTACTACATTCGTGAAGAAAATGATAAGCGAGTCTTGCCTTTTGGTTGATGGCATCTTGAATACTAGGTGGTGATTATCCTGATTAATTTATTGCCCAGTGATCGTCAAACGGCATAAACGCGCCCGGACAACGCCTGCCATCCGCTTGGAAATCAGCAGTCCACCGACACCCAGGCCAAGCTCGCCCGTCGCTATAACGTCACCCTCGGCACCATTCACAAATAGAAAAACCAACAGCGTTGCAGGATCGTTCCCACTCCGCCCACCGGCAGCAAACCGCCCTGATGCTGGCACAGGAATACGTTGCCGTAGACGCCGATTCAGGCGATGAAGCTGTGGCGGGAGAACAAGTCGGCATTGTACAAAACAGCTGTGCGCAATCGTATGGGACTTGACCACCCCGGCTTTGCTGGGGGATTATTGCTACACCATATGCAACTAAGACATGCTCTAGCAGAGTGAGGGGGTTAGGATGAAAAAGACAATTACATTTACTGCCTTAATGGCTACATTAAGCCTTATAGGGTGTGGTTCCGTAGAAAGTGATTTGAAGTTATTTATGAAATGCGGCATTGCTGCAAAGCAACTTGAGAGAGATGATGCATCTCAAAAAATTTCTATAAAAATGAGTGCGTATATAGAAGAGAAAAAAATAAATGGCTCTGCTGGATATGCAATGGAACTTGGGCAGGAGGTTAGGGAGGATCTTGGTTTATATGATAAAAACCCTCAGGGACAGATGTATGTTTTGGTTAAAGCATTCAATTCGTCTGAATGTCAAAAAATCCATGAAAAAGAGTCAATAAATATGCCATTTTCTTATTACTTATCTTATTTCTTTATTTAGCCAACGATGGCACCAAGAATGATATTGGAGGGCGTGTCGGCGAACAAAAGCTAGGCTCAATGATCGTCAAACGGCACAAACCCGCCCGGATCACGCCCGCCGTCCTCCTGGAAATCCAGCAGTCCACCGAAATCCAGGCCGAACTTGCCTACCGTTACAACGTCACCCCCGACAACCATCCGTAAAATGAAAAAACCGCGACAGCGTGCAGGATCCGCTCCCGCACTACCCTCCGGCTGCAAACCATTCTGACACCAGCACACTTGTTCAGCTTGTTATTTTATTATGCTTTATCGTACTGTAAAAATAGTGAAGATCATCTCAAAAATTAATTGTTAGCAAAGGTATTTTTAATGGGTTTTATCATATTCGCTCTAGCTCTTTTTTATAGAAGAAAAATCTCATCCACCAAGCTCATGCAAGGTGGCTATAATTTAAATGTTGTATTTTGGATGTATGGCGTACTTTTTACTCCGTTATTAGCAGGGGGTTTAGGTTTTTACATATATGAAAAAATAAATATTCATGGGCTTGAGGGAAAGGCTATTGTAGGCTCACTATCAGATGCGCTGTCACTATTTTCTGCAATAGGCTTAGCCGTAGTTGTGCTTGTTATTCATTTCTATATGGCAGCCATTAGCATCTGGAAATCTGCGAATAACTACACGGGCTTTTTTTTGATTAGGTGGTGGGCTAGGCAATTAAGCATAGCTATGCTATTATTTATTGTGGCATTAACCGTTTTTTACCCATCCCCAATAATAATTGGCAGTGTTTTGTATTGGCTAGCCGATAAGTTTAGAAAATATAAAGGACAATAGAGTATGTTCTGAACCATTCTAAAGCGGTAAAATTCAAGCTCCATGGCGAACCGCAAACCTTATTTATCCGATGTCAGTAATGAAGAATAAACCTTCGTCACCCCCCCTGTCGTCGGGGATGCTACGCTGATTTTATCTTGACAACAGGCTCAGAAAGTGAAATTTTTAGGCGGGCTATTTGGCATCAATGCGTTAGATAAAAAATAAAGTCAAATAAAGCGTATTTAGGCTGCATGAGGCCAACCGTGCCGTGAGTGTCAACTAAAACTAGTTCTTTCGTTCAACTTAAAAGGAAATTCCCCATGAAAACACTCGCCAAATTTTTTTCTTTTCTCTTTATGGTGATATTAGTAAATTCAAGTTACGCTAAAGATACATGTATTTCTAGCGTAAATATGAGCAGTTTACGCGAAAAGATTGGTAGCATCTCTGAGTCTTATGGCGATCTACCCAGTAGGATTGATTGCAGAAAGCCAGTTGGAAACGAAAAGATGATTTGTGAAAATGATGTTCTTCGGTTCATGGAAAAACTAGATCATATGGGATGGGTTTATGCATATGAGAACGCAACAAAAAGAGAGCTAGATCATCGCAAGCCATATCGCGTAAAGGAATTAAATAAAATGCTGAATAGCTGCAAAAATCAAGAATGCATTTGCTCTAACTTCAAAAGGTGGGCAGACTCTGATTTAGGCGGCATGTCTCCATACGATAATAATTAAAACTGGTATCAAATCCCACGCGATTGAATCCCGCACGATTGCGCACAGCCTTTTTGAACAACTCCGGCTCGTTTTCCCGCCACAACTTCATCGCCCGAATCGGCGTCTGATGCTGTAGCCCGCTGTTGCGACAAGTGCTGGTTGTACAGAAACACATACCGCTTTGCGTCTGCGCCAAACCCTGACCAGACGCAAAGCGGTGGGTGGCCAGCACTTCGCTGATTTGGCCATTAATAACGTTCAACCATTTCATTGGTTTGCGGGTGTCTTGGCGGACGCAGTCGGTATTTAATCTCCAGCGCCTCACATCGCTTGTCAAACTCATGTTCTCCGCTGGCGTGCTTTTCCCGGTTCCAGCGCGACCCAGCTGATCGCCCAGAATAATAGGGGACAGACCCCATTTCCCCAACCAAACTAGACACCATTACCAATATCGACACACAAATCAAATACAGGGCTAAGGCATGAAAGACATAAATTTCAAAAAGGCAATTTCTATTGCGCAAGATAACGCGATAGAGCTGATGCCTCATGCGAGCAAGTTCAACCTAGAAGGTGCCATTGTTTCGGGGGGCGACTATGAAATAACCCTGAGCTACTACCTAACAGGACAAAGCCCGCTCGAATTGGATGGAGAGGGTGAGGGCAAAAACGCACTCTATCAACTCGCCACACTTATGGGGACGAGAAGGGAGTGCAAGGTCTTTCTCGTGGATAAGAACAATTTCGCTTTCAAGGGATTCAAGGCATACCAAGAGAGATGATGCGCATGAAGACTGGGGTGCTAATAGATACCAACCTTCTTCTTGTGATGATAATGGGTGGCGTAGATGAAGGGCGGTACATCAGCAAATCAAAGCGTCTAGGGGATTTTTGTATCGACGACTACCACATGCTGTGGGAGCTTGTTAAGGGTTACAGAGAGATTTGGATAACGCCCTATATCGCGGCAGAGGTTTCGAATCTCATTGATCTTGATGGCTATGCTGGCGCAAAAGCATTTGAAATAGCGAGGGTGCTATTTAGCCAGTTTAAGCAAGCAGAAGCCTTGATTGCCGATGATTGCAAGGGTACGTTGTTTATCCAGTTCGGTCTAACAGATAACTCAATAATCAATCTATCCAAGGATCTGGATATTCTGACCAATGATGGCAGAATGCTCACGCCTCTCTATGAAGTCAGCCCAGGTCGAATTATTCCCTATGTGCCGTTTAAAGCGCGGCCTTGGTCTGCTTGAGTGAAAACAGCCCCGCGCCCAAGCCAAACGAGGCTGGCAGCATCGCCAGCTACGCCGCACGGCGCGGGGTGAGCGTGGAACAGGCCGAGCGGGATTTGGCACCGAATTTGGGGTATTGAGGGGGCTGTTTGGGCATGGCGGGGTGCTGAGGCCACGGCTTCCTTGTTCGCCATGCCTGCAAAGCGGGAATCTAGGAGGCACCGACCGGCGCACTATTCGCCTTTTGGTGGACAGCGACCAAAGCTGGATTCCCGCCTGCGCGGGAATGACGGCGTGGGGAGGCTGATGGTGCCATTGCCCGACCTGCAGAGACGTTGAGCACGCTCTAACCCCCTGTTTAATACAAACCACGCACCTCCCTTCCCCCTCACCCCCTCCACAAGGAACATCCCATGCACCAAGACTTTGCCATTAAAAACGAATACATCGCCCTGAATGATTTGCTCAAGGTCTGCGGGGTGGTGGACAGCGGCGGGGCGGGCAAGATGCTGGTTGCCGCCGGTGAAATCAGCGTCGATGGCGCGGTGGAGCTACGCAAAACCTGCAAAATTCGCCCAGGCCAAACCGTGACCGGCGCGGGCTTTTCGATTGGTGTGGTGGCCGAGTCTGCCGATGCCTGAGCCGCTTGCCCCGCTGTCCGCCGTAGAGGCGGACGCTTTCGACCCCGAACCCCTCCCCCCTGAGTCTCCGCCTGATGGCGAATGCTGCGACAGCGGCTGCGAGGTGTGCGTTCACGACCACCATGCTGCGGCACTGGCTGCCTATCGGCTGGCATGGGCAGCGTGGCGGGCGCGGCAGGGCTAGGGATTCGCCCCTGCCGGTGTTTGGTGCCTAGCTCTCAGAGCCTATTTACGGTCTGCGAGACTCGGGTGATCCTGCGTTGAAATTCGCAAAAAACATGCGCATTGACCGCATGTCAACTGCGCTTTTTTGGTTCATTTCGCCTTGGCTGCCCCGTCGTTCGCTAGATCGCAAACAGGCTCTTAGTCCGCTTCTACCACGGGATAACACGCCGGCCCCCAGTCGACTTCGGGGTGGTCGAGCATCAGCGCAATGATGACCGGCACCAGTTTGCCCAGTAGCTGCCCACAACCCCGCAGTTGTTTGCGATTGACCTTGCCATTCCACGTCGCCCCGCCATGAATCAGTTGGTTGCGCAGGGTGTAAAGCCGGTTAAACACCGCGCCCAGCAGCACGGGGGTGCGCCCGCTGGCCAAGGCGTGCTGAGCCATTTTTTTGCCCTTGGCGAAACGGGTCTGCCATTCTGTCTCGTCGAGCTTGCCGGCCTGAAAGTCCCAAAAACTTTGGAACACAAAGGGCGTGTCGAGCAACACCCGAATGCCACCAGAAAATTCCTGCCATACCAGATTATCAATGTGCTTACTGGTGTCGAGTACACACAGCCTTTCGAGAAAGTTCATAAACGTCCCCTGCTCTGACAGTCCGCAGCGTTCGTCAATTTCGCAAGCATAGGCGGCGTTAAAGGCTATCCACAAAAAGATAAAACGCCCGTCGTCGTCATCGGCCATCTTTGAACGTTTAAGCCAGCTCAACGCCCGATGGACGCGCAAATTGAGATTGGGTGGATAGTGGTCCCGCAGGGCGCGGTGGCGTTGTTTCAGTTCGTCGTGGGTCATGGTGTGCCTTGGAATAGGAAGGGTTTGACGTTATGAGTAAGGCGTTCTAATTCGGAGTGGTTGTGTTTCAGCATGGCGTGATCCCACAAACCTGCCTCCCCATCAGCACAGGCATTGCCCAGTTCTTCTCCGATGCTTTCCAAGGAGACACGGCACGCCTTACGGAGTGGCTCGGGCTCATCCTGTGTGCCCAGCAGGTATACACGGTCACGCACTTTTGCAGAGAGGCTGTCTAGGCTGTCTTTAAAACGTGCCAATCGCGCTTCCACCTGCTCATCAAAGTCGATCAGCAAAACCAAGTGACGTTGCGGAAATTCATCCAACATGGCGTGGTAGTCATCAAGCAAATTATCAAGAACCTTAACCCAGCCACCAGCAGGGGGTAGCACCTGAATCGCACGTAAATTTAGGGCGGGGTTTTGCAGAAAGCCATTGGCCAGTTGCCGATTGGCATCATCTTCGGGCACAACCAAAACATGTGGCTTATACCGGTTCATGGCTCCAGCTCTCCACAAATGAGTGCCTGAATCAAGTCAGAACGAGGTGAAAGGTCGGCCAATGGACGAAGAATGGTGGGGGCGAGGTGGTTATCTCGACCCAGAACCCAAGTGTTGTCGTTCGAGAAACGGCGCACAGTCTCTTCGTTGTGTGAGGTCATCAGAATCTGTCCACTTTGGTGGAACGCACGGCGCAAGGCCATCACAAAATGACTCACTTCGTTGAGCGAAAGATAGTTATCCGGCTCATCCCAAAACACCAGCAACGCGCCGTAGCTTTGATTGGCCGCGATGACCACACCGCAGACGAAGAAACACTTTTCGCCGTCGGATAACATGTCGAAATCGAGTTCGTGTTGCGCATTACCGACCCTAAAGCGAACCAGCAAGGTTTTGACATCTTTACCCGTGCGCTCAAACCGAAAGTCCGATAAATCGGGCATAACCTCTCGCAGGTACTGACTCAACGGGGCATAAGCCGCTGGGTAGTGTGCCAACAAACCCGACAGCCAGTCCGCTAGGTTGCTCGCACTTTCGTTGGGTTCCAGTGATTCACTTTGCGCCTCGCCACGCATCAAGCGCGGCAGCGGAGCCAGCAGCACCATGCGAGCCAACCATTCGCGAAAACAGCTTAAGGCATCGGTGGTGGAGGGGTCCTGAATCACGGGCAGGGCGACCAAATGCCAGTCCATATTGAAGTGGGCTTCGGCTTGGTTGGGGTTTTGTTTTTGCAAGGTGATTTGAGCCAGCTTGCGTGAATACAAAGCCTCGCCATCCAGCAGCAGTTGCTCTTCCAGTACCCGCAATTCCCTAAATCGCTCGGGCAATTCCAGCACCAAGGCGTAGTTGAAGACTTGCCCGTTCAGAAGCACTTGGAGCTCTAGGCGCATGGGGGTTTCGGTTCTTCCTAGCGACATGTCCCTAGGCTCAACCAGTGTGCCGACGCGGTTGCTGCCGCGACCGATGGCTTGAAATATCCTGAGTGCTTGTGCCAGCGTGGATTTGCCCGTGCCATTTTTGCCGATCAGCAGCCCCGACGAAACATCGCCCAGTTTGAATTCGAAATTCTCTAGGCAGCGATAGTTATGGACGTACAGACGTTGGAGCATGATGTGCTTTCCGTTGATGATGTTATCAGTGCGTCACGCGCCAGCACTTAGTGGCAACCACCGTACTGCCATCAGACTGCTCTGTTGTGCGTGGCTGGGCGCGTGTTGAATCCGCCTATGATTCAAATCAAAGCGCACGATGTCCATCGTTTTTTCTTTACCTGTTAAAACCGGATGGCTACGCCGTCCGTGCTATTCATCCCCGCCCTTCAGGGCGGGGCTTTCTGCACACTGGGTAATTCCCCCCTCACAACACCACCACCTCATCGCTGAAATTGTCCGCGCTCCGCGTGCCTGCGCACAGCACCGAATAAATCAGGCATTCCTGCGTTGCCTTCTGCGCTTTCAGCGTTTCGGCAAACGCGGGCGACACGCTGCAATCGCCGTCGGAAATCATCAGCACATCGGCTTTTAGATAGTTGGGTTGCTGGCCGATGATTTCCATGGCGCGTCGCAAGGGTGATTCAAAGTCGGTGCCGCCGTTAAAGCCCTGCTGCAGAAACTGCAAGAGACCCACCGCGTTGTTTTCGCGGTCGCTTGCAAACGCGCGAATCTCGCCGACACTGCCAAACAGCAGCACATGCAGCGAACGATTTTCCTGCTTCAAGATATTGGAAATAGCCAATAACAAAGCCTTGGCCTTGAGCATCGGTGCCCCCTGCATACTGCCAGAGGTGTCTAGGCAGGCAACGACGGGGCCGGTGCGTTTTTGGCGGGTTTCGGTCGTTTCGCCATCGGCCAAGGTCACGCCGCGCAGCTCGTAGGTCAGCAAGTTGTTTTCCAGCAGCTTGGCGTAAAACAGCGTTTCCAGCGTGTCGTCTTCGAGGTTGAGCAACTCGCTGGGCAGCATACGCATCACGTCATTGCTGCGGTGAGTGCCGTGTACTTCGCTGCGGCTGGCCTGCGGGATTTGGCTTCGTTTCTTGAGCGCTTCAGAAATGTAGTCGCGCCCCATTTTGCGGGCCAGTTCCTTGATGTGCGCGTTGTTTTGCAGGGCGGCGGCAAGGGCGGCGAAATCTTCGGGGCAGGATTGGAGGTCGGCATACGAAAAAGAGGCGTTGGGGCAGGCGGCCAAAAACCCCTTCACTTCTTCATATTTCTGCGTGATTGCGTCCAGTGTTTGGCGGAACGCGCCGAGCCGCTGGCGAACCGCATCAGGAATCGTCTCATCGGCGATTTCTGCTTCGTATTCTTTGGTCGCCGCCAGTTCTTGCCGTATCTGTTTGGCGATGTCGGCATTCAGCGGCTGCTGGCAAAAATGTCGGTTAATCGCCTCCCAATCCGGTTCTTCTGTGGGCTCTTCGTCCTCGTCCTCGTCCCCATCCCCTTCATTTTCATCGTTGTCGTTTTGCCAATCCCACAAACGCCATTTGGTCGCGCCCAGTTTTGCGCGTGCCGCCTTTTTTAGCGGCGCGATGGTTGCGTGGAAGGTCAAGTCGGACACGATGGTGCGCAAAGCGTCGAACACCGAATCATCGCTGTCTCCGCGACCCGCATACTCGACGCATTTTGTCGAAAACGCGTGGCAGTTTTTGATAACCAGACCATAAAACGACCGCTCCCCGACATGGGCACGGGCACCCCGCGCCACCACCGGTTTGCCCACTGGGCCGTTGCGGTCACAAGAGACGTAGATTTTCCGCCCGAGCGCACTTTTGGTGGTGAAATCCGCTGCCTTGGAGAGGCGAACCACGCTATCGGCGAGCCCATCGACCTCGATATTGGAGATATAGCCTTCGCCGACGTGGATGCCGGAATGCTCGAATGCCAGCAGCAGCTCGCAATACACCACGCTGCCAGGGATGGGGCGGACTTTGTCGCGGAAGGTGCTATCGACGAAGTATTTGATTGTTTTTAGGCCGAACTGAAGGGCGGGAAGGAAGCGGGAGGCGAAGGCAAACATGGCGGGGCGACCTATAGCCAGATATTGGCGTGGATTTGTTGCACCAGCAAATCGGTCGTATTGGCCTTCTTATCGGGCGAGGCCTTTGGGCTTGAGGCGTGCCTTGCCGCAGAGCCCATGCTGCGCAAGGCGGGCTGGTCGTTTTGGCTGTCCCAAGTCCAAACCGTATCGAAATCCCAGCCTAGGGTGTTTTCGAAATAGCGTTGCTTAAACAAGGCGGCATCAATCAGCTTCGCGCCAGTGACCCCCCCATTTATTTTATTCACATCAATCGAGACATTGTTCTCTACGCATTGGGCTAGGTTAGGCCGGCGGGTAATGGAGCAGTTATATATCGTGTCGCCGCCGCTCTCTAGCCGACCGAGGGCGCAGTGTCTAATGGTGCAGCCCTTAGGCTCAGGGGTAACGGCTACGAAGTGATCATCAACTAATAAGCTCCCTGCAAAATAGCATCGCTCTATCAGGCTATTCGTCATTTGGTTAACCATCCCACCGATCCATGGATCTTTGAAAATACAGTTGACGATACGCGCCTCTTTTACGTGGTCGGCAAGCCTAATGCCATGCAGTTCAAGGTTGGTAATATGCGAATCTGCTTCAATAGAGGCAAACAGGGTAAATATCTCCGCGTTCTCCCCGCGAATAACATGCCCATCGCCATGGTAGTGACCTTTGAGCGTGATACGCAGCCAAGTGTTCAGTTTCGAGCAATCCAAGTCTGCTGTTTGCCGAAAGAAATAGCCCTGCTGCCCGATTTCAGGACGGTCGAGGTCTACCAGCTGTTCGAGCGTTTCGATCAGAATGGGATCGTGCGCCGTGCCGCTGCCTTTAAAATCTTTAAACTTGTTGTTCGACCTAGCTGACGGATTGGCCGAAGTCGCCAAAGTGGCTGGTTTTGCCGATGCTGGATGCGCAGGATTGTGGGTTTTTGGCACTGGATAACTGAACCCTTTCAGCACACTCAAAATCAGGTTGTGCAGCTTGGGCGCGTTATTGGCGTGGTTCCACAGGCAATCCTTCAGCAGAAACACATCAGACAGGTCCACTTCCTTGCGGCCATTGGTGGCGGCAGAGACACGCATCAGCTGCAGC